>OLZW01002768.1_pt1 | contig 10724 bp, 10 predicted proteins | sample 1674281 | NCBI WGS metagenome assembly OLZW01 (sample SAMEA103958157, study PRJEB25191) | human gut metagenome | biome: human-associated habitat [ENVO:00009003]; feature: intestine environment [ENVO:2100002]; material: feces | place: Germany | collected 2013/2015
ACACGATCCTGGAAAACATCCGTCTGGGGCGCAAAGGTGCCACCGACGAGGAGGTTCTGGCGGCGGCAAAGCTAGCAAACTGCGAGGAATTTGCCGAAAAGCTGCCGGACAAGTGGAACACCAACATCGGTGAGAACGGCTGTGCTCTTTCCGGCGGCGAGCGTCAGCGCATTTCCATCGCCCGCGCCTTCCTGAAGGATGCGCCCATCATCCTGCTGGATGAGGCCACCGCCAGCTTGGATGTGGAAAATGAAACTGCCATTCAGGAGGCTCTATCCCGGCTCATAAAAAACAAAACCGTCCTCATCATTGCCCACCGGATGCGCACCGTAGCCGGTGCGGATCAGGTGGTGGTGCTGTCGGGCGGCATCGTGGCCGAACAGGGCAGCCCGGCAGAGCTGTACGCCCGGAAGGGACTGTACGCTCACATGGTGGATCTGCAGTCGACAAGCCAGAGCTGGACGCTTTGAGAAGGCGTGCAGGATTTTCCCGAAAAGCGGCTTATATAATGATAGAATCCCGGTGCGTTCGTTATACGAAAACCGTCCTCAAAAGAACACATCATCGTTGCAGGATATAAGAACTCAATTTACTACCAATTTACTACTTTCGGATTGAGCCGCATATATGCTATCCATCCTGCCAATACTCACCACCCCTAATGTAGTCCAGGGCTTTTTTCAGCGTTGACTTGATAGGATGTATCTTTGTAACTGCCATATCTGCGCCAGCGCTCCTTTGATGTCCGCAACATCTTGTGTGTACAGCGGCCCCATGCTGTTCAGCCGCCGCGCGATCTGGTTAATATTGACACCAATCTTTTGCAGTTCGGCGGTCTGCGCCCGGATGTCGGTGGTGTCGATGTGGACAACATAACCATCTATCGCCATCTTTCGCAGATAGGCGGCCATATTCCGGGTTGGTATCAATTTCATTTTTTCTCGAATCAACCTCCGTTCTTCTTCCGTCACATAAAATTTGACCTGCACGGTTCGTTTTCTGCCTTCCATTCGTTTTACTCTCCTTTCCGTTTTGAGGGTTTGGGACACTTCCCAACAAGCTGTTTTGCAGAGCAAAATACGGAAGTGGGTACACACTTCCTATGCTTGCTCTGTAAGTTCTCCCCTAAACCGTCCCCTCTACTAATACTACAATTCAAACCCTGTCTTTTGGCTACATCTTGACTGTGATGCAAAAATAAAGTATCATAATTAGCACAGACTAACCAAAATGGGAGGTGAACCTCATCCTATGACGCACGGAAGTCACTATCTTGGTAAGCTATACAACGACCTGATAGCCAATTCGCCCCAAACGATTTCAATGGATATTCCGTCTGATATGGGGAAAGGACGAATTGCTCAGACCCAAATCAAGCACGGCATCATCTTTTCGGATTGGCAAATGTGTTACCAGTCGGATATGAATGTACAGGGAACCGTCAGTAAAGATTATATGCAGATTATCTTCTGCCTGAATGATGGAATCTCTTGGGGCATCATGGATGAAAAGCGTTCCATTACGATTCAAAAAAATGAATCCTGCATCTATGCGGGACATGGTGGAACCGAATATGCCTGCTATAAAAAGGATAGCAATTTTTCATTTAAGAGTATAAAAATTCCGATTGCCTATTTCTCGCAGCTGCTCACAGATTATTTTGATGGGCAGGAAGCAACGGCTTACGAAAAGAAACTTCTTGATGGCATTTCAAAAGTTCCTGTGACCCCCATCATGGAACAAATTCTAGCGGAAACAAGCCAATTTACACAATACCGTGGAGGATTGGGTTACTTATATCTTGACGGAAAACTTCTGGAGCTATTGTCTATTTATTTAGGCGAAGTCCTTGAATTGGATATTCTAATGGGAAAAAATGTTTCCATGTCCAGAACGGAACGGACTGCCATTATGGAAGCTAAACGGATTATAGACAGTCAGCTTGCGTTTGCCCCATCCTGTGAAGAACTTTCCCATCTGGTGCATTTAAGCACAACAAAATTGACACGCGGTTTTTCATCATTTTATGGTATGCCTATTCATCAATACATAATTGAACAGCGTTTGACACAGGCAGCACAGCTGCTATTGGAGGGGGACCGAAATGTAAGCGAGATTGCAGCAATCGTTGGCTACGGAAAGCCCAGCAATCTTGCCGCCGCTTTCAAAAAGCGATATGGTGTGGCACCAAAGAACTACCGTGAAAGCCGATTTGATACCCATAAAAAGTAGCTTCTGACTGTTTTTGGGTCAAAACGGGTAGGTTTTGGGTTGGATTTGATAATCTAAATTGGTACAATTTGCGATATGGTTAGTTTCAAATAACCATATCGCATTTTTTATTTTCCGATAAAAGCGAGGAGGCATAAAAATGAAACAAAAGTTGAATGCGAAAGACTTTATTCTCATTGGCATCCTGACAGCGCTCATGTGGATTATCTGCATGATTATCAGCACTATTATGAGCGTGGCTGGCCCAGTGACCAACGTGTTTTATCCGTCCGTTGTGGCTATTCCGAATGGCATCGTTATGATGCTTCTGCTGGCCAAAGTTCCGAAGAAAGGCGTGTTTACCATTTGTGCCGCAATTCAGGCTATCCTGTTCCTGCTGGTAGGTGCTTTCTGGTTCATTCCCATCGGCTTGGTAATTGGCGGTGTCATCTGCGATTTTCTGATCATGGGCCGAAATGAAATCACAATGAAGTCCATGATGGCGGCCTATGCGCTGTTCAGTGCTATTTTTGCTTTTAGTGCTATCTGCCCCATCAAATTTCTTCAAAGTGCGTTTGTTGGCGCAATGGAGAAAAACAATATTGCCCCGGAGTACATTCAGGGAATGCTCAATATCACTTCTGTTCCCATGCTGGTAGTCATTGTTGCTGCTGGACTGGTGGGCGGCCTGATTGGCGGATTTATCGGCCAGAAAGCATTGAAAAAGCATTTCATCAAGGCTGGACTCGTTTCTGTAAAATAACAAGAACAGCCCCCTGAAAATCCATCATACAAACGCAGGCAAACGGGCTGCCTGATTTCAGAGCGCGGGGCTGGAAGTAGTCCCGCGCTCTGCTGTTGATAAGGAGGCATCAGAATGGATGAAACACAAATCAAACAAATTATTGAGCGACAGCCCCTTCATGGAACTGCGCTTCTGGACCCGCGCTGCAAAATTCTTCTCTTAGTCTGTATCGGTTTTGTCAGTTATTTTCTGGCCGGAGAAGTGGTCAGCCTTGCGCTCATGCTGGTTTATGGGCTGTTCATTGCCTTAGGTAATGGCGGAAAATGGGCCGCAAAAATGATAATAACTTATATCGTTGTGGCTTATCTTAATGCCTTGCTCCGCTATGTTCAAGTTCCAGTTTTGAGCGTGATTATGAGCGTATTTGGCGTGACCGTTCTGAAACTGATTCCCATTGTAATGATGGGGCTCTGGATATTGCGGACCACTTATATGGATGACTTGATGGTAGCCCTCCAAAGAATGCGGCTGCCGCAGGCAGTTACGATTCCGCTTGTGGTCATGTTCCGTTATATTCCTACCCTACGGATTGAATATCGGCAAATCCGAAGCACAATGGATATTCGCGGTATCAGCGATACAGTGTGGAAGCGGGTATGTCACCCATTAGCAACCATAGAGTACATTTTGATACCGTTGCTGATGCGCTGCTTGAAAGTTACCGATGAACTGGCGGCCTCCGGCACAACGCGTGGTCTGGAATTGGAATGTAAGCGGTATGCACTGCGCCCGATTCGTTTTGCATGGCCGGAAATTGTGGTATCACTGCTTGGTATCCTCTTTTTGGTCGGACTGCTTTTTATTGACCAGACCCAAATCGGCAAAATCATTTTATGGAGGGTATGACGATGATCTCATTCCAGAATTTCAGCTTTCGTTATGAAGAAAGCAAAGATTTTACCCTCCGCGGCATTGACATGACTGTACGGACCGGCGAGTTTATTCTTCTGACCGGGCGAAGTGGCTGCGGCAAGACAACGTTGATTCGTTCCCTCAATGGACTTATTCCACATTTTTACCCCGGTGAAATTAAAGGCGATCTGCTTATGGATGGACATTCGCTTTTGGAAATGAAGCCCTCCGAACTGGCCGGACAGGTAGGAACTGTCTTTCAAGACCCACGCTCACAGTTTTTTATGACCGATACCACACGAGAATTGGCGTTCGGCTGTGAAAATCTCGGACTGGCCCGTGAGGAAACCATTGACCGGATTGCACGAGCAGCCAAAGAATTGGAGTTGGTCGAATACCTGAATCGAAGTATTTTTGCGTTATCCAGCGGAGAAAAACAGCAGATTGCGATTGGCTCTGTTTATGCGCTTGCCCCAAAGGTCTACATCTTTGATGAACCATCGGCCAATCTGGACTATGCCGCCACCAAACGGCTTGCTGAAATCATGGAAAAGCTCAAGAGTGCCGGCTATACCATTTTTGTAGTAGAACACCGCTTTTACTATCTGCGAGATTTGATTGACAGAGCTTTTCTGATACAGAATGGAAAAATTGAGCATGAGTTTACAAGGGAACAGTTTTGCTCTTTGCCCGAAGAAACACGAATTTCTTATGGTCTGCGAACCGCATACCCGGAACGTGATGCAGAGCATTATCAGGAAAAGCCGCATTCTCAAAATACAACGCACTTACTAGAAGTCCACGATTTAGGCTTTGCCTACAAGAAAGGTCCAGAAGTATTCCAAAATGTCAGCTTTGAAGCTCATTCGGGGGACGTGATAGGCATTTTAGGCCATAATGGTGCCGGAAAAACAACGCTCCTGTCTATTCTGACTGGCCTGTTGAAACAGCGGCATGGAGAAGTTCGTCTTGATGGAAAAAAGCTCACACCCCGGCAGCGGCGGTCACTTTCCTATCTTGTTATGCAGGATACAGACTATCAACTCTTTGCCAGCAGCGTGGAAGAAGAACTTTCCCTTGGAATGCAGGAAGATTGCAAAGAAAAAATAGATGCAGTATTGAACGCATTGGAACTGTCGGACTATCGGGAAAGACACCCAGCATCGCTTTCAGGCGGTCAAAAACAACGGGTTACCATTGGAGTGGCAATCGTAAAGGACAGCCCCGTAATCTACTTCGACGAGCCCACCAGCGGCTTGGATTATGATTCTATGGTGCGTGTCAGCAAGCTGATTGAACAACTTTCCGATTCCGGGGTAATCGTGTTCGTGGTTTCTCATGATTTTGAATTTATTGTCCGTACCTGCACAGAGGTTGTGCAGCTGGATGATGATGGAACAATTCAAAATCAGCAGTTATCGCCAACGGTTTTGAAATCTCTTTCTGAAAAATATTTCACATGATAGGAGGTTGGACTTATGTTCCAAAAAGTATTTGAATATGCCGGACCTCATAAAAAAGGCCTCTATGCTGCAACAGCCATCGTGCTGGTCAGTGTTCTGCTGGGTGTTTTTCCCTTTGTGCTGGCATATCAGGTAATTGCACCGCTGGTCATGGGGGAGGCAATCACTGCTTCCTTTATCATCCAGCATGTCATACTGGTCTTGGTATGTCTGGTGCTGCAAGCTCTTTTCTATGGCTGGGGCCTGAATCTCTCTCATAAAGCAGCTTATGACACGCTGCTCCGCCTGCGGACGGCTCTGCAAAAACGGTTTGAAAAACTGCCGCTGGGTGTTATTCAGGACAAAGGCACTGGCACCGTGAAAAAGCTGTTCGTGGACGATGTAGACAGTCTGGAAGTTCTGCTGGCACACTCTATGCCGGAGGGCATCGCCAACCTGATGGTTCCTATTGCAGTTTATGTGGCAATGTTCTTTGTAGACTGGAAGCTGGCACTGTTATCTTTGGCATCCATTCCGCTTAGCTTAGTTGCCATGATGACGATGTATTCCGTTGGTATGAAGAAAATGGGACCTTACTATATGGCCGGGCAAAAGATGAACAATACCATTATTGAGTACATCAACGGTATGGAAGTCGTCAAGGTTTTCAATAAAGACGCAGATTCTTACGAACGGTTCCGCAAAGATATATCAGATTATCGGAACTATACACTGGCATGGTATAGGGCGGCATGGCCGTGGATGGCGATTTACAGCAGCCTGCTTCCTTGTACCATCATCCTGACCCTGCCTGTGGGTGCATGGTTTGTCCTCTGCGGCTGGTCGGCTCTGCCCAATTTGATTTTGGTGCTGTGTCTTTCTTTGAGTATCGGTATGCCGCTGCTGAAATCTCTTGGCTTTCTGCCAACCATGCCCCAGCTCAACTATAAAATCTCCGCATTGGAGCAGGTGTTGGATGCGCCGGAACTTCAGCAGACGAATGATAGATTCCATGGAATAGATGACACCATTACTTACGACCATGTTTCTTTCGCTTACCAGACAACACAGCCCGGCCCGGATGGAAAGCCCGCGGTGGTTGAGGATGAAGTTCTCCATGATATTTCCTTTACGGCAAAGGCTGGACAAAAAACTGCTCTTGTCGGTGAATCTGGCTCCGGCAAGAGTACCTTGGCAAAACTGCTGATTCACTATTATGACCCGCAAAAGGGCAGCATTTCCATCGGCGGACAGAAACTTTGCGATATGAGCCTTGAAGCATTGAACAGTCGTATCTCCTATGTGGCGCAGGATCAGTATTTGTTTAATACTTCTCTGCTGGAAAACATCCGGCTCGGTCGGTTGACTGCAACGGATGAAGAAGTAATAGAGGCCGCAAAGAAAGCTCAGTGCATGGAGTTCATTGAAAAACTTCCGCAGGGCATTCACTCCATGGCAGGCGATGCCGGAAAAATGCTCTCCGGCGGTCAGCGTCAGCGTATTTCTCTGGCGCGAGCAATCTTAAAGGATGCCCCTATTGTAGTTCTTGATGAAGCAACAGCCTATGCTGACCCCGAAAATGAAGAAAAGATGGAAGCAGCCATTGCAGAACTTGTAAAAGGCAAGACCCTCGTGGTGATTGCTCACAAACTGCCCGCCATTATGAATGCCGATCAAATTTGTGTCATCGACCACGGAAAATTGGTAGCAGCGGGTAAGCATCAGGATTTGATTCGCTCCTGCCCTGAATATCAGAAATTGTGGAAAGCCGCACAGGACAGTGCCGAATGGAAAGTACACACTGCAAAGGAGGGAGCCTAAATGTTTGCGATGTTTTCAAGAATTTTGAAACTCTCCGGCCGTTATAAAGGCCGTATTCAAGGTGCATTCGTTTGTGCGTTTTTGGAATCCATTTTGTCAAAAATGCCAATTGTTCTTGCCTTTGTAGTTTTAAGCCGCTTTGCAGCTGACACACTGACCAGCCAGACTTGCCTTTATATCGGCCTTGGACTTGCCGCAGCAGTGTTGGTGCAAATGCTTGTTCATTACCTCAGCGACAGCCTGCAAAGTGCCGCAGGATATTTGATGTTTGCGGATAAACGCATGGAACTGGGCAGCCATCTGCGGAAACTTCCGATGGGCTATTTTACTTCCGGCAACATTGGCAAAATCAGCTCTGTTCTTAGCACGGATATGGTATTCATTGAAGAAGTCGCTATGAGTACGCTGGGCAACATGATGGGCTATCTGCTGTCCTCCTTGATTCTGCTGGTATTCATGTTTTATTTGAACGTACAGCTTTGTTTGATTGCTGCCGCCGTCACGGTTCTGGCATGGCTGGTGTCAAAAGGAATGAACAAGGTTTCCCTGCGGGAAGCCGCAGAGCGGCAGGAGCAGAGCGAACGGCTGACCGATGCGGTGCTATCCTTTGTGGAGGGCATTGGCGTCATCAAGAGCTACAACCTGCTGGGCGAAAAATCAGAAGAACTGACTGACAATTTCCAGCGTTCCAGAAACACCTCCCTTGCTTTTGAGCAGAAAATGACACCATGGACAATGAGTCTGAATATCCTTTACGGCATTGGTATTGCGGCGATTTTCGGCTTGTCGATTGTATTGGAACAGCGCGGCGCACTTCCGCTGGCCTATGTGCTTGGTGTTCTGCTGTTTGTGTTTGACCTCTTTGGACCGCTGAAAGCTCTTTATGGGGAAGCATCTCGCCTTACCGTTATGAATGCAGCTCTCGACCGCATTGAAGCAGTCCTGAATGAGCCTGAACTTCCCGACACGGGCAAGCAGCATCTTCCTGCACAGGCACAGCCGGGACAGCCAGAAGTTCAGTTTAACGATGTTGTATTTGCTTATCAGGACAAAGAAGTTCTGCATCATATCAGCTTTGACATGAAGAAAGATTCTATGACTGCTTTAGTCGGACCTTCTGGCAGCGGAAAGTCTACTATTGCCAATTTGCTGGCTCGGCTTTGGGATGTAAAATCTGGCAGCATAATAATAAGAGGTATGGACATTCGGAACGTGCCTTTGGCAGAGCTGATGGAGCAGATCAGCATGGTATTCCAGCGAGTGTACTTATTCCAAGATACCATTTACAACAATATCAGCATAGGCAAACCGGACGCCACAGAGGAAGAAGTCTATGCAGCTGCTAAGAAGGCCCGCTGCTATGATTTCATCATGGCGTTGCCTGATGGATTCCAGACCGTAGTTGGTGAAGGCGGTGCTACACTCTCCGGCGGTGAAAAGCAGCGCATCTCGATTGCACGCTGCATCTTGAAAGATGCCCCTATCATCATTTTGGATGAAGCTACCGCAAGCGTAGATACTGATAACGAAAGCTATATTCAGGAGGCCATCTCGGAACTGGTAAAGGGCAAGACACTTCTCGTAATCGCCCACCGTCTGAATACCATCCAGAATGCCGATCAGATTTTGGTCATTGACAACGGCCAGATTGCACAGCAGGGCACGCACGAAGAACTTTTGAAGCAGCCCGGCATTTATCAGGAGTTTGTCAACATCCGAAAGAATGCGGCTGGATGGAGCCTTGCTTAACAAAATTCAGCGTATGCGATGCGGAGGTTCCATTGTGCGTATATCATAATCCGTCCGCATAGAAACAAATAGGTAAAAAATAACGCGGCCGGGATTGATATATCCGACCGCGTTATTCGTCTTTTTGAAATGCTTCCGCCTGTTTGCAAAGCGCAATATATTTTTCAATTTCCGCCTCACTTTTCCCGGCAAAGAAGTCTACAACTGTTTTTGAAACCGTCTGATTTACCATGTCTGGAAAAATGGCAGCATCCACGCTGATATTTAACTCTTTGGCGACAAGAGCCACCGTTTCAAATTTGGGGTTACTCTGGCAGGTTTCCAAATCTATGATTGTACGGGCGTTCATATTGAGCCGTTCAGCCAATTTTCTCTGTGTCAAATGCTGCCGCTTACGTTCTGACCGCACTTTCCATGCAAACAAGTCAAGAGGATTGTTCACTATACATCACCTCTACCTCATTGTAGGGTGTACTATCGCTCATATAAATAACCACACAACTCACATTGTGTGAGTTATAGCTCATAATTTGAAGCAAAGAGCTATATGGATAAGAGTATCAAAATAAAGGAGCGCAAAATAAAATGGGGCTTACCGCCCACTCGAAAAGCCCTAACACCAATTAAAAAAATATTCAAATAACGTAGGGGCGAGCCATACTCATAGAAGTGAGTTGTGGCTCGCTTTTTATATACTTCAATTCACATCCGATAAAGCCCCGCATTTTGACAACCTACGATTGGGTATCGGATGCCGTTCTCCGCCTCGTTTTGCTCCGGCCTATAAACCCGAACAGAACGAAAGGAACAATTCTATGAACGGCAGGAAAAATTTTCATACCAATCTTAAAAATCAGCCAAATGAACCCGTTGGTGAACGAGTAGTGAGCGAAAGGGGAAGAAAAGAGCTGCCTCCCAGCACGAGGGGAGGTGAAAACTTGAAACCAAACCGCTACTACGAACACAAGCAGCACGCCTTTGACAGCTACTGCAAAAAGGTGTTGAAATGCGAGGCATGTAACGGCTATCGGCAGATCAGCCGTCATCAAAAACGTTTTGCATCTTTGGAAGAACTGTCCGAGGCAGATGTGGCCCAGCTTGCAGTTTACGATCGTTACTCATGGGAGTATACGGCTTTTCCCGTGGGAAATGCTGTTGTGCTAATCGAGAACGACCGATTGGCCACAGCACTTCTACGGCTGTCACCAAAAGACCGGGAAATTTTTATGATGCACTGGTTTCTATGGATGACAGACGAACAGATAGCAAAGTGCATGGGCATGGCCAGAAGAACGGTCAATACTCGCAGGTATAAAGCCTATCGGCTGCTGAAAAAGCTGATGGGAGGTGAAGCGGATGACTAAATCTGCGCACACACGGGCATCGCTGCTTCCTTACCCGATAATCGCTGCCGCTGTTGCAGGAGACGCCGAAGCAGTGAGCCGGGTAGTCCGGCATTATTCTAGCTACATTGCTGCACTGTCAACTCGGACGAGCTATGGCTCTGACGGCTATCCTCGTCTGCAAGTTGATGAAGAACTGCGCAATCGTCTGGAAGCAAAACTGATAATTGCTATCCTTGATTTTGACTTGACCTGATTCAACGTAGGCATCGTGTGCTGTTCCCCTTTCCATACGGTGCCTTTTCTAGTTCTTTGACAAAGAAAGCCCGCAGGACAATGGCGGTGCATCATAGGGCAAACGGATACGTTGCTGTCTGTATCGAGCCGGGCGGTGGGTGCGCCACGATGCTTTTCTCTGAAAAGTGGAGCGATCATCACCACGCCGTAATGCAAGCGCGGCTGCTTGCGGGCCATGACATACAGGCAGGCTGATACTCCCTT
>OLZW01002773.1_pt1 | contig 10714 bp, 15 predicted proteins | sample 1674281 | NCBI WGS metagenome assembly OLZW01 (sample SAMEA103958157, study PRJEB25191) | human gut metagenome | biome: human-associated habitat [ENVO:00009003]; feature: intestine environment [ENVO:2100002]; material: feces | place: Germany | collected 2013/2015
CGGTGTGTCAGAACTGCCGATGACAGGAAGCGTTCCGTTTACGGCACCGGATTCAATGACAGAGACGGTTGAACTGCCGCATCGCGGCAAGGTAACAGGAATGGCTGTACCTGAGGGCATTACGCTGATCGTCGGCGGCGGTTATCATGGCAAGTCTACATTTTTGGAGGCTCTGCAAAACGGTGTGTATAATCATATCGGCGGTGATGGCAGGGAATTGGTTATCACAGACAATACGGCAGTGAAGCTCAGAGCGGAAGATGGGCGTTCTGTGAGGAATGTAGATATTTCCATGTTCATCAATGATCTTCCGAATGGCAGGGATACGACCTGCTTTTCAACGATGGATGCCAGCGGTAGCACTTCTCAGGCTGCGGGAGTTGTTGAGAGCATGGAGGCGGGGACACGGCTGTTATTGATCGATGAAGATACATCGGCAACGAATTTTATGGTGCGGGATGCGCTGATGCAGCGGGTGATTTCCCGGGAGAAAGAGCCGGAAGCTCAGGCGCATTCTTTTATGAAGCAGACAGAGTTATCCAGATGGATCGCTATCATGTGGTGGATATCACGGAAAAAGTCCGCACCATCTGTGGACAAAATGCCTGTGGACAGCATGTTATGGAGCAGGTGCAGACTTCAGCCTCTGAGATGCCGGTATTTGACAGAAAAAGTCCGGCAGCCGGTCATAAACGGGAAGTGACGGACACGGGCAGAGAACGCGGCGGCCGGAGAGGACGGCATGGATCAGGTGCCGCAGATCGTCCGCGTACAATGAAAGTGAAGATCATGGGCAAAGAGATGCTGATGCTTGATAAGGAAAACGTTGATCTGAGATATATAGAGCAGCTGGCAGACAGTGAGCAGACAACGGCATTGGCTTATTTTATGCGTTATCTTCTGGAAAAGGCAAAGTCAGCACAGACAGTCCGGGAATCTGTCAGTGAAATAGAAACACTATTTGAGAAAAAAGGATGGCAGGCTTTTTGCAGTGGCTATGTACCCTGCGGGCTGGCACGGCCGAGGACGCAGGAAATATATGCGGTACTTAACAGATACCGCGGTTAATGGATGGTACACGCCTGACAGGAAGGACTTTGATAAGGAATGTTGTAAATGCGTGCATTGAATTTAGGAGGAAAATATGTTGAATCAGTTTTCTAGAACAGAATTACTGCTGGGACATGACAATATGGAAAAACTGAAAAATGCCAACGATTCGGAGGCTGCCGATACCGATACCCATGGCCTTCCGAAAAACTCTGCGGTCAATGTGGGCGATCTCTACCAGACCGCATCCGCACTGGAAGAAAAAGGACTCAACAGTCAGCAGGCACAGATGGAAGCGTTCTATGAAAGTATTGGCGCTAAACATTGATAATAATTGAATATATCGTGTGAACTTATCAATGTTGCCCCGTCATCTTTTAGAATAAATAAAAAGGTGGCGTGGGTCATACCATTATTGCCGCAGCAAGTGCGGCGAAGAGGAGGAAATCATGGGCAAACCAACAGGATTTTTAGAATATGAGAGAGAGACGGCAAAAGTTCTGCCGCCAAAGGTCCGCATCGCAAACTTCAAAGAATTCAGGACCCCATTAAATAAAGAGAAACAGAAACTTCAGGGCGCACGCTGCATGGCATGCGGTGTCCCATTCTGCCAGTCAGGTATGATGATCGGCGGTATGGCATCCGGCTGCCCTCTGCACAACCTTGTACCTGAGACAAATGATCTGGTTTATACAGGCAACTGGAAACAGGCATTCTTAAGACTGAGCAAGACACACAGTTTCCCGGAATTTACTTCCCGTGTCTGCCCTGCACTCTGCGAAGCAGCCTGCACCTGTAACTTAAACGGAGAACCGGTCTCCACAAAAGAAAATGAACGTGCGATCATCGAGACAGCCTACGAGAACGGATGGGTAACTCCGCAGATCCCGGAAGTGCGTACGGGCAAATCCATCGCAGTCATCGGAAGCGGTCCGTCCGGACTGGCAGCAGCTCAGCAGTTAAACAGACGAGGCCACAGCGTAACTGTATTTGAAAGAAAAGACCGTGTAGGCGGACTTCTCCGTTACGGTATTCCTAACATGAAGCTGGACAAAGCTGTTGTTGACAGAAGAATCCATCTTATGGAAGAAGAGGGAGTGAAATTTGTTACAAATGTAAACGTAGGAAAGGACATCAAGGCAGAAGAACTTCTGAAACAGTTCGACCGCGTCATCCTTGCCTGCGGAGCATCCAATCCACGAGACATTAAAGTTCCGGGACGTGATGCAAAAGGAATTTATTTCGCAGTAGATTTCCTGGGACAGGTAACAAAAGCGCTGTTGGACTCTGATTTTGCCAAAGTTCCATATGAACTTGCCAAAGGAAAAAATGTTCTGGTCATCGGTGGTGGTGATACAGGAAATGACTGTGTGGGAACTTCTATCCGTCTGGGTGCCAAATCTGTGATCCAGTTAGAGATGATGCCCAAGCCGCCAGTGGAAAGAACACCATCCAATCCATGGCCGCAGTGGCCGAGAGTCCTCAAAACAGACTATGGCCAGGAAGAAGCTATCGCTGTATTCGGACATGACCCACGAGTATACCAGACTACTGTTACAGAATTTATCAAAGATAAAAACGGAAATGTCTGCCAGGCAAAACTCACAAAATTAAAGAGTGAAAAAGATCCAAAGACAGGACGTATGATGATGGTTCCTGTAGAAGGAAGCGAAGAAGTCATCCCTGTAGATGTAGTCCTTATCGCAGCCGGATTCCTTGGCAGTGAGAAATATGTAACAGACGCATTTAAGGTAGCCATCAATGGAAGAACCAATGTAGATACAAAACCAGAGCAGTATCAGACCTCCGTAGACAAAGTCTTCACAGCAGGAGACATGCACAGAGGCCAGTCCCTGGTAGTATGGGCAATACGTGAAGGCAGAGAAGCTGCGAAAGCAGTGGATGAATCACTGATGGGATATTCCTATCTGTAAAAATAAGATAAAATATGAGAAAGGTGCTATTGTCTGACGGAAAAAGACGTCAGGAAGTAGCACCTTTGTTTTTTGAAATGATTTTCGGGTGTTTCGGGTATTACAATAATTGTAGTTTAGTTTGAATAAACAAAAATACTTAGTAAACCCAGCGTTTATACGGGTTTGCAGCATTTTTAAAAGTCTTTTGATAACAAATTGATAACGGTTGTATAAGAGCAATTATTCTCGTAATCCAGTGGTTTTAGGGTTAGAGAATGATTAATAGGTGGTTGTGCAACAAATAAATCCATATTTATCTGGTTTGAGTCGGTCTTGGAATATTCCGACCAGAGCGTTGCTAAGTTTCTGTGACGGAACTTTTGCCCATGTTTGCGTAGTATCAAACTCCGGGTAGTGGTAACGCCACTCATCGTATTTGTCCTTGCTGATTTCTTCAGAAGATAGCTTGTCAGCCTGCTCTTTCCAGGCATACAGCATTTTCCAGAGTTCGTGAGCGTCCTTGCCTTTGAAAGTATCGACTTTCAGGCAGATATCTTCGTCTGATTCACTGACTGTTAGACCGTACAAATCTTCAAGGGTAAATAAAGTGTGTATCAGTCCGATATAGCTGTCAATGTCAGGCACATCGAGGGCATGAGGGGAAACATCCAAAGTCTGTGCCAGTGCAGCAATAAGTTCCGCTTTCGGTTTTCTTGTTCCTGTTTCCTTTTACGTTTTTGAAATGCTCTACTGGTGCGGTATCCGTGAGGGAGATGATGATGATAAAATAAGACTAAATCAACGGAAACCCAGTAAATACAAGGGGTTGAGGCGATTTGGTCCTGAAAAAAACTTGCAACGAATCAACAAATTTATGAAGGAAAGGCCTATCTTTTATAAAAACCTTATTCAGATGAAAGAAAATATTCGCTTTTATCTGAGATGCTTTTACTGTATCACGAAAGTGATGATATTACAATTTAATAGCGAAAACAGGACCGAATTAGCTCGTAATGGATGAAAATCTGTTTAGCTGATTCGGTCATTTTTATTGATTGAAAGGTGATGAAAAAATGGCTAGAATTATTTCTATTGTAAACCAAAAAGGGGGAACTGGAAAGTCCGCATGTACAGCTAATTTAGCAGTAGGATTAGCACAAAAGAATATGAAAGTGTTAATCGTTGATGCCGATCCACAGTCTGATGTATCCGCAGGATTTGGATATCGTGATTGTGATGAAAGTAATGAAACACTTACAGCTCTTATGGATACAGTAATGAAAGATGAAAATATTCCTTCAGACTGTTATATCAGGCATCAGGCAGAAGGAATAGACATTATCTGTTCTAACATTGGACTGGCAGGTACGGAAGTACAGTTGGTAAATGCAATGAGCAGGGAATATGTATTGAAACAGATTTTATATGGTATCAAGGATCAATATGATGCAATTATCATTGATTGTATGCCATCATTGGGAATGATCACAATCAATGCACTGGCTGCATCAGATGAAGTACTAATTCCGGTTGAAGCGTCTTACCTGCCAATCAAAGGATTGCAGCAGTTATTAAAAACAATCGGTAAGGTCCGTAAGCAGATTAATCCGAAGCTGCAAGTCGGAGGTATTTTGTTTACGATGGTCGATGCTCATACGAATGATGCCAGAAATAACATGGAACTTCTCAGAAATGTATATGGAAGTCAAATTCATATCTTTGATAATTATATTCCATTTTCTGTAAGAATGAAGGAAGCAGTCAGAGAAGGACAGAGTATTTTCTCTTATGATCCGAAAGGCAAAGCTACAGAAGCTTATCGGAGAGTGACGGAGGAGGTGCTGAAAGATGCCATCTAAAAAAAGAGCAACTCCCGTTTCCTTACAGCCGCTTGATGCATTGTTTGGAACAAACGAAGAGTCAATCAATGGAATTAGTGAGATAGCAATCGGAAGTCTTCATCCATTTCCGAATCATCCATTTCAAGTAAGAGATGATAAGAAAATGGAAGAATTAGCGGAAAGTATTACACAATATGGCGTGTTGGTTCCTGGTATTGTGCGATTGAGAGAGTCCGGTGGTTATGAGCTGGTAGCTGGTCATCGGCGAAAACGAGCATGTGAACTTGCTGGACTAGAGAAAATGCCGGTTATCATCAAAGATCTTACAGATGATGAAGCGACGGTGATCATGGTAGATTCCAACATTCAACGAGAAGAGCTGCTGATCAGCGAAAAGGCATTTGCTTATAAAATGAAATATGAGGCGTTAAAGCGTCAGGGAAAACGGTCTGATTTAACTTCTTGCCAAGTTGGCAAGAAGTTGGCGGCAGAAGAAGTCAGTCAGAATACAGGAGATAGTTCCAGACAGATTCTTCGATATATTCATCTGACAGAGTTAATCACAGAGCTTTTAGAACTGGCAGACGAGAAGAAGCTTCCCTTTAATACAGCTGTTGAAGTTTCATATTTGAGAAGTGAAGAACAACAGATATTGCTTCAGTATATGAGTAATCACAATATGGTACCGTCCATGAAGCAGGCAAAGGAATTGAAGCAGATTTCAAAAGAGCGGATGTTGACGTATTCAGAGATTGACCAGATTTGCATGAATGAAAGTACTGAAAAAGTTCAGGTGCAGATTCCGGCGAAGAAATTGAAACAATATTTTCCAGAGACATATACAAAGACTCAGATGGAAGAAATTATATTTATGCTTCTGGCATCGTGGGCAGAAAGAGAGGGTAAAGAATGAGCAATGAAGATATGGCAAGTAGAATACAAGTCTATAGGAAAAAGATAGAAAAGATACGTGTTAAACGGATGAAAAGAGAGAAGTTTAAACATTTGTTGAAAACATTAGGATTATCAACAGGAAGGAAGTGAAAGTATGGCTTTAAAGATTGTACGAAGATATGATGCGAACGGAAGGGAGCTTACTGAGAAAGATATGGAAACCTTTCGATTGGATTCTCCTGTGGTTAGAAAAATATTGGCAAATCTTAATCGGGAGGTGGCGGAAGGAATCAGAGAGAGGGAGAAAAAAGGTGACGATTGAAGACGTAATTAAAAAATCAATATTGCCACTGGCATTTATGCTATTCTGGTTCTGGATGGTATCCACCATCATGAAAGTCAGTGGACAGACAGACTTGTTCTGGTGGATATTTCTTTCCGGACTTCCATTTGGAATACATAAAATGCGGCTGGTCCTGATTCCAAAAGGAATGGATATAACAGCAACACTTGGGATGGCTGCATTAAGTGTCATCATTGGAGCTTTGATTGGAAGTATCATGATTCCAGTGTATGTAATCCGTGCGGTATACGTTTTCTTACGATATATCATCGGAAAATAATTGAATATTTGATAAGAGGCAGGCTTGCGAAAATAAAATCGTAAGCTTGCCTCTTTTTTTTGTACCCAAAATCAGGCAATTCAGGGGAAATCCCTTTTGCAAATATATATACCTGGAGGATTTTTAAGATGAGAGAGCGAATTGAAAGTAAGCATGTAACAAAAGAAATCAAAAGTCAGATGCCAGTAATTCCGGTGGAAATTGTTAAAGAAAGAGGCTGTACGTTCTGCCCGTATTATCTGGGCAATTATGAGAAACAGCCACGCTGTATGATGAAAAATTGTGCCTGGGATGATGAGAATGAGCGTTTCCATCCGATTCTTCGTAGATTGATTCCATTTTACAAAGAGAAGATGGAAAAAGCGGAGGAAAAGTTCCTGGCAGTGAAACAGATTTATACAACTCTTTTAAAGATGTTTGCAGATGAAATGAAGCAGGAAGAGTTGGAAAAAGATGAATGTTACGGATGTGCCTATGGAAAATGTGGACCATGTATCGGTATCTGTTACAAATCAATGAAAGCATAGGAGGGTTAAGCCAATGAATACAACAATTATTTCCGGGAGATTGGTAAGAAATCCTGGATACAATGAAGTGGAGAATGAAAAAGGACTTCATAAGATTGCCAAGTTTGTTCTGGCAGTCAGAAGAAATTATTCCGATGAAGTCAGTTTCATTCCGGTAAAGGCTTTTGCAAAGAAAGCAGAATTTGCCAGAGATTATCTGATGCAGGGAACGAAGGTCATGGTGGAAGGCGAGATTGTCACGGGTAATTATGAAGATAAGGATACCGGGAAAAAGATTTATACCACCGAAGTGTATGCAAACCGGATTGAATTCGCAGGTGCAAAAATGGTTGACAGACCACCATTCCCAGAAGATGCGGAAGGGTTCTTAGAGATACCGGAGGGCATGGAAGAGGAAATGCCGTTTAGATAGAGGAGGATAAAAGATGGTTTCAGTAGATCAGGCGTATATGGTAGGGCATATGAAAAATGCCGATGGAAGTATCAATAACAAAAATGTAGTGCTGTCAGCAGCATGTGAAGCAGCGGAACTGTTCCAGTGCATGATGTCAGTAAATCAGAAACTGGAGGACTGGCAGAGATTTAACCACACCTTGGAGATGCATCTTAGAAGTGTGGAATGTGAGAAAATCCATGATATCTGTCAGGCAGTATATGGAATGAAACATCCGTCCGATGAACTGGAAGGATTGTATCTGGCAAGAGAGGATGAACAGATATGCCTTCTGTACTATCAGGTATTTGTAGGGATGTTGGAAATCAATATTAATTCAGCCGAAGTGCTGTACAAACAGAAGGAGGAAACAATCAATGAGTAAGATGGAGTATATGCCGGTAGATTGTCTGCAGGTGCCAAAGGTGCTGTTCCAGATGGAAAAATACAAAAATCTGTCAAATACAGCAAAGATTTTATACAGCTTATTTCTGGATCGTTTGAAATTTGCGGTACAGAATGGCTGGGTAGATCATAATGGAGATCTGTTTGTTGTCTATCCGAAAAGTGAAATGAAGAAAAATCTGAATATGACCCGATATGGAGTAGATCAGGCTGTACAGGAACTGGTTCAGGTTGGAAAGCTGGTGCGTATTATTCCGAATAATGGAAAAGCGAACCACTTTTATATCAACGATATTTATGAAAATGAGATGGAGGAAGAATCAATGATGACATTAGACAGAATTATGGCAAATATGCCGATGGAAGAAAGAGAAATTATCATGGACAAGATGGTGGCAGCATCCAGAGATATTCTGGGAACAATTGCAGATATGGGATATCTGGATGAATATGAGACACCACTGACTCCTATGGAAGAGCGAGGCTATTACGATGAAGAAGGTAATCTTGATATTGATGCCGTAGAAGCCGATGGCTATGAGTTTGGTATGGATCTGGCATTTGGCGTGTTATCTGTTTGTGAAGGAAAGCCTGAACATGTGCTGGAAATTCAGAAATATGTAAATGAACAGTATGAGTGCTGTTCTAATAAGAAGTTTATGAAAGTTCTGGAAACAATCGCACGAATGAATGGAAACGAGGAGGTTTATATCGAGGATATGTATGCCTGCAATAAAGAAGCAAGGAATTATTATCTGAGCGAGTTAATGATGTGCTTCAACTTTGTGTTTAATGAGATGTGTCATGGAACAGGCAGTGCAGCAGGGTGTGATTTTAATAGTGAGGAAGAATAGGAAATAAGCTATGGCAGATTTTGAATATTTCAGAGCAGAAGAATCTGACCAGTTTTCTTTTTTTCGGATACCCAAAGCTCTGTTCACAGAAAAAGAGTTTGCAAGCCTGTCCACAGACGCAAAGCTCCTTTACGGAATTCTGCTTGATCGAATCAGCCTATCCAAGAAAAATGGATGGATTGATAGTGATGGTTATGTCTATATCATTTACACGATCGCAGAATTGCAGGAGCTGTTGCGAATGTCGCATACGACAGTGACAAAGCTTCTTTATGAGCTTGACAGTGTGCATGGCATTGGATTGATCGAACGGTATCGGCAGGGGAATAATCGTCCTTCTGTCATATACGTGAAAAATTTTGTGAAACGGATTAGAGGAAAGCCCGTAAGATACTTTGCTTCTGGAACGCCAGAAACTGGAAATCCAGACTGCAAGGAATTGGAAATCCGGATTGCAAGAAACTGGAAGTCCGGAACGCAAAAAAATAGAAGTCCGGACTGCAAGAATCTGGATGGAAGTAATACTAAGATAAATAAGACTGAAAAGAATCATACTGATAAGAGTAAGGGCAATACTCCCGCTTTGGAAGAAAAATTCAGTCAGTATGGTAGATTTAAAAATGTTGTTCTGTCGGAAGCTGAACTGCAGGAGCTGATGACGCTATTTCCATGGGATTACCAGAAACGGATTGATCATCTTTCTGTTTATATGAAATCCAGTGGAAAAGAATATCAGAACCATTTTGCAACAATCTGTCTTTGGGCAGAAAGGGATGGAACCAGGATAGGAATGGATAAATATGAATTTCAGGAAGGAGAAAGCCTGTGATGGAAAATAAAGTAACAGCAGATTATCTGGATGAAGAGGGATGTCTTCATTGTGGTATCTGTGGAAAAAGAAAACAGATGAAAGTTAGTCTGATGGGATTTGAGCATGTAGTGTCCTGTTTGTGTGAATGCGAGGTAAAAGCCAGGCAGGAACTTGATGAGAAGATGCAGCGGGAAGAAGCACAGCGGCAGCTTTATCAGAGAAAATCCGTCGGACTTCGGGAAAGAAGATTCTGGGAATGGAAATTTGAAAATGACAACGGAAGCAACCAGAAGATACTAATTGCCAGGCAGTATGTAGAAAACTGGACAGATATGAAGAGAAAAAATGTAGGATTGCTTTTGATGGGACCAGTTGGAACCGGGAAAAGTTTCTTTGCAGGCTGTATTGCAAATGCACTTTTGGAACAGGGAGAACGTGTCATGATGACAAATTTTTCCAGGATCCTAAATGAAATGACCAGCTATCAGGCAGATAAGAACCAGATTATACAAAATCTTGTGGATTATCCGCTGCTGATTATTGATGACTTGGGAATAGAACGAAATTCCGAGTTTGCTTTGGAGCAGGTCTATAATGTGATAGACAGCCGCTATTGTAAAATGCTTCCGCTGATCGTAACAACGAATCTGGGACTGAATGAAATGAAATCCACAGATTTAGATACTGCCCATCAGCGTATTTATAGCAGAATACTTGAAATGTGTGTTCCCATCTATTGTGGTGGAGAAGATAAGAGAAAAGAAGAAGGGACAGAAAAACTCGTACAGGTACAGAGCCTGATTACCGGTTAATCTGTCCTTTTTTATTGAAAGGGGGTGATTGCCATGATTACAGATCTGGACAGCAGTTAAATCGCTGAAAGGAGGGAAAAGTCATGCAGGAAGAGGTAACTCAGAAAACGGTCACGTTCTGTATTCGGACTACCAAAATCACAGCAGACCTGTTGAGAAAGGTTCTTGCTGCGTATCTGCGGCATCATAAGCAGAAATCGGTAGAGAAGAAAGCACAGAAAAATCAGCCGAAACAGGGAAAGGTCACGGTAAAAGAGCTGGCAAAACAGAATGCCGGGATGGTCAATATCGAGATCACGGACAAAAATATCAAGTCCTTTGAACGGTATGCCAGAAAATACGGGATCAATTATGCTCTGAAAAAAGACAAGAGCAAAGATCCTCCAGTTTATCTGGTATTCTTCAAGGGACGTGATCAGGATGCCCTAAATGCTGCTTTTCGTGAGTTTTCCCAGAAACAGATTCAAAAAGCGAATAAGCCTTCCATTCATAAGCGTCTTGCAGCTTACCGGGCAATGATGCCAAAGAAATCGAAGGACAAAGTAAAG
>OLZW01002778.1_pt1 | contig 10707 bp, 12 predicted proteins | sample 1674281 | NCBI WGS metagenome assembly OLZW01 (sample SAMEA103958157, study PRJEB25191) | human gut metagenome | biome: human-associated habitat [ENVO:00009003]; feature: intestine environment [ENVO:2100002]; material: feces | place: Germany | collected 2013/2015
ATACAACTTTAAGTAAACTTTAAGTCAACATTACTATTTAAATTAGAGAGGCTATAAAATGGAATTACGAGTATTAAAATATTTTCTTATGGTAGCCAGAGAAGAAAGCGTAACCAAAGCTGCCAATCTGCTACATATAACCCAGCCGACACTTTCTCGTCAGCTGATGCAACTGGAAGAAGAACTCGGCGTCAAGCTTTTTATACGAAACAAAAAACACATACTCCTTACTGAGGAGGGAATGCTGCTCAGGCGCAGAGCAGAAGAAATAGTCACACTTTCTGAAAAAACCAGAGAAGAACTATCTCACAGCAAGGAAGATCTTTCAGGAAAAATAAATATAGGCAGCGGCGAGCTGCGTACTTCACTTTTTTTAGCTGAGCTTATCATTTCCTTTAAAAAGCTGCATCCATTAGTGGAATTTGAAATTTACAGCGGTAACGCAGATAATATTAAAGAACGAATCGAAAGCGGTATACTGGATATCGGATTGCTTCAAGAGCCGGTAGATATTTCAAAATATGATTTTATGCGCACTCCTTTTAAGGAGCATTGGGGTCTTCTTATCAACGAAGACTCTCCTCTGGCTAAAAAAGAAACCATTTCGCCATCCGATGTAAAGGGTCTTCCTCTTATATTGCCTCAACGAACCCTCGTAAAAAATGAATTCACCAGTTGGCTAGGAGAATATGCCGACGAGGCATCTTTTATCCTCACAGGGAATCTGCTTTACAATCTCGCAATGGTGGCTAAAGCCGGCAATGTAGGAGTAATAACTCCTATCTTGGAATGTAATTATCCGGGATTGAAATATATACCGCTCCATCCAGAAGTAACTTCCGGCACTGTACTGGCTTGGAAAAAGATACAGGTATTTTCTCCGGCAGTTTCAGCCTTTTTAGATTATTCCAGATCATACATTTCAGGCATGAATACAGATTAAACTTAAGCATTAGACATGCATGACTCATAGAACTAAAATATAGATGTCAGGAGAACTATTTTCCTTGGCATCTATTTTATTTTGCAAATGTATAAAAGAAGGAGAGAAAATGACCATATATGAAGCCAGTGAGCGTTACAACATCCCCATCGAAATTCTAAAACTTTATGAATCATGGAACCTTTGCGGTGTTGTAAAAAATGTTATGGATGAATGGCAATACGATGATACCGATTTAGAAAGATTAAGTTTAATTATGGCTCTCCATGACATAGGCTTTAGCAATAATGAAATCGAATCATACATGAGACTTCTTCTGGAAGACAACCAAAGCGATATATCTCGCCTTAAAATACTTGATAAAAAAAGAGACGATGTTCTTCGGGATATTCATATTCGCGAAAAACAACTACAAAGATTAGACTATCTCAGATACCACATAAGAAAGGAGCCTTCAAAATGAAAATTACAGACAAAAATGACTTTGATAAGGTAAATGTTTTCGGACTTGGAAACGAAAACTCAGCATACGCTCAGTACTTTATCGGAAATTCCTATTTAAATCCACTAACCGACCCAAAAGAAACATCCGTGTTTTTAGCCAATGTAACCTTTGAACCTGGATGCCGCAACAACTGGCATATTCATCATGCAAAAAGCGGCGGCGGACAGCTTTTAATTTGCACTGCTGGCAGCGGCTGGTACCAGGAAGAAGGAAAGGAAGCCGTAAGTCTAGAACCGGGAACAGTTATAACGATTCCACCGGAAGTAAAACACTGGCACGGAGCCAAGGCCGACAGCTGGTTTTCTCACATCGCAGTGGAAGTACCGGGAGAAGAAACAAGCAACGAATGGCTAGAAGCCGTTGATGATGAAACATATAACAAACTTAAATAGAAATATCATTTAAAGGAAGTGACTCAAAATGAGTATTAGTGAAAAGAGAAAGACAGATCCGCAATTTATGGAGAGATTTGAACATTTTGCTTTTGATGAAGTTATAAGTGAAAAGGATCAAAGCCTTGATACCCCAACACGATGGCTTGCAATAATTGCAACTCTTATCGGTTGCGGTGGGCAGGAGGCTTATCGTGATTTATTGCCTAAAGCCCTAGATGATGGATTAAATCCCGTAGCTATAAAAGAAACTGTATATCAGTCTGTTGATTATCTTGGAATGGGCAGAATGTGGCCTTTCCTAGCCATTACAAATGAGATTTTTTCTAGCAAAATCATTCCTGTTGCATCCTACGGTGAAGCAACTACAACCGAAGAAAATCGCCTGGAAAAAGGCGCTGAAGCTCAGGCTGAAATATTCGGCGAACATATGAAGGATGCATGGAAAGCCGGTCATATCAACAGATGGCTTGCTGCAAACTGCTTTGGGGATTACTATACGAGAACAGGACTTGATCTGGCACAAAGAGAAATGATAACCTTTTGTTTTCTTGCAGCTCAAGGAGGATGTGAACCTCAGCTTATAGCTCATGCTAAAGGTAATATGAACATGGGTAATGATGCTGACTTCCTAAAGCGTGTCGTTTCCCAATGCCTACCTTATATAGGTTATCCAAGAAGCCTAAACGCCATCACATGCATCGAAAAAGCATCTAAAGAATAACCCCACCCCTAATCAAAAGAGCGGTAAAGCCTTTAACAGCTTTCCGCTCATTTTATTTTCGATTATTTAGTTTTAAAGTCCCAGACCTTCAACCACATTTCTCATAAAGTCCTGTACATTTGTCACAATGCCTTTAGAAGTCAGACTACCTCTGTCGCTGAGCTTGTTTGCCGCAAACTCCGATGTGTCTACCATATAAAAATACAGAGGTCTTATGGTGCCATCATCAAGCATTCTATACATAGGTGTCATATTACCTGTGGCTATTGTATGCAACACAGAAGCCATTCCTATTACCGTTGTAGCCTTTCTCACATGGGCTCTCATGTTGTCCTGTCCTTCATAGCAGTTTCCAAAAACCTCAGGCAATGGGCCATCATCTCTTATGGAGCCGGTCAGTACAAATGGCACATTATTTCTTACACATGCAGCAATAATACCGCTGTCTATTTTTTCTTCTTTTATAAACTTCTCAATTGAGCCGTGGTATCTTACGCGATTGATTGTATCCAGGTGATTATAATGGCCGTTAGGATAAGGCATCTGGGTTTTTATATCCGCTCCCAGTGCAGTACCCAAATATCCGCCTTCCAAATCGTGGGTAGCAAGGGCATTGCCTGCCAAAAGCGCCTGAACATAACCGTTGTCAATCAATTTAGCAAAATTTTCCCTTGCCTTAACATCAAAGGAACATGCAGGGCCCATTGTCCATACAATGTAGCCTCCGTTTTCCTTTTCGTATTTAAGAAGCTCTACAAGCTGTTCATAATCGTGGCTAAATCCCGTTTCTCTTGTTCTTCCCTGTCTGAATGTAAAGGAATTTATCTCGTCTTTTTCTTCCTTTTCAAAACAATTTTCATGAACATAAATTCCTTCAGATGCATCTTCAGTTCTACCTATTACCACCAAATCTCCCTTATTAAGATTTCTGAATTCCCTTACAAAAATTTTACCATTTTCGTATACAGGAACGCAGTCCATTCTGCTTTCTTCTGCAAGCAGCCACTGTCCGTCTATCTTAAAGTATTCTGGGAAAATCGACATGGCATGATAACCTTCCGGTGCAGTCTTATCTTTAGGCGCCGCTTCAAGCTTTGCCTCAGGTGCGTTCACAAATATTTCCTTTGAAAAATCCGGATGTATATATTTATCTGGCTTGAACATAAGAATATCTCCTGTCTTTCAGTAATTTATTGCACTGCTGCAACTTTTTTATTGTATCTAACTGTGAAATTATATCATAGTAAAAGAGCGATGTACAGACAAGCGCCACTGCCCTACTCGACACACTCTCCCATATATGATATTCTAAATGAAACAAAGGAAAGTGGGTGATTAGCATAAAAATACTAAAATCATCGGAAGACTATCTCGAAACAATACTTGTTCTTCATCAGCAGCACGGTTATGTGCGTTCCATAGATATAGCCAACGAATTATCTTTTTCAAAGGCTAGCGTAAGCGTAGCTATGAAAAATCTTCGTGAAAACGGATATATTTCAATGGATTCAAACGGTTACATAACCCTTGAAGACAAAGGACTTGAGATAGCTCAAAACGTGCTTGAAAAGCACAGGCTACTGACTGCAGCTCTCGAAAAAATAGGCGTTTCTCATGAAGTTGCAACGCAAGACGCATGCCTTATGGAGCATGTTATCAGCGATGAAACTTTTAATGCCCTAAAAAATCTAAAATTATAACTATAATGAGCCAAAAGTTACACAAAAACCGCGAAACTAAACTTTTCGCGGTTTTTAAATCGCCTTTATACTCACCTTAATCTCTTTACGTGATGACATAAGGCATATTATCAACTTCTATCATCTTACAATTCACATCATACACTTCTTTAATCATTTTTTCGCTCACCGTTTCAGCAACACAACCTGAAGCGTGGATTTTTCCACCTTTCATAGCAATCACTTCATCGCTGTATCTTAATGCTTGATTTATATCGTGAAGCACCATTATAACGGTAAGCCCTCTTTTTTCATTCAAATCTCGCACTAGTCCCAGTATATCCAATTGATACCTAATATCTAAATATGTCGTAGGTTCATCAAGAAATAAAATTTCTGTTTCCTGTGCCAGCGCCATAGCAATCCATACACGTTGCTGTTGGCCTCCTGAAAGTCTTGCCACTTCGCGATTTTCAAGTTCTTTAAGTCCTGTGATTTCCAAGGCAGTTTCTATCGCCTCTTCATCTTCCTTAGTTGTGGTTCCCAACGCAAGATTTTTATGGGGTATACGCCCGTAAGCAACTAACTTTCTCACCGATATATCCCATGGTACAGTATTATACTGATGAACCGCTGCTGCCTTACGGGCAAAAGATTTGCCTTTCATTTCTTTTATATCATGCCCGTCCAACAATATACTTCCCGTATAATCTTTAAGTTCCCTTGTCATCAGATAAAGCAAAGTCGATTTACCGCTACCGTTCGGGCCCATAATCGTTGTCACCCTGCCTTTCTTTATCTGAACACTAAAATCATCTATGACCTTTTTGTCTCCGTAGGCAAAGGACAGATTATCTATTTCAAAACAATTCATATTATCTGCCATAACTTCCTGATGCCCTCCTCAACAATACTATAAAACATGGTCCGCCGATTACTGCCATAATAACTGCCGCACTTATTTCATTCGGTGCAGCGATTGTCCTTCCCGTGGTATCAGCCAATAGCATCAAAAGTGCTCCCGCTATCATAGAATATGGTATGAGAGTTTTATGTCCGCTTCCCACCAGCATTCTACCAATATATGGCGCAAGCAGTCCTAAAAAGCTTACCGTTCCAAGTACCGATGTGCATATTGCGGCTAAAAATACAGCAACCGCTGAGACTTTAATTCTCAATGCCGTAACATTTATACCCAAGGAGCCCACTGTCCTATCTTCCAATGCCAACAGATCACATCGCGAAGCAAGCAGTACACCTAGAACTACAAATACCACCGAATAGGTCAACAACATGTAAAAATCATCCCAGCCCTTCATGCTCAATCTGGATTCCGTAAAGGATGCTAATGCATTGTTGCCTCCCATAAGAGATTCTGCGCAATCTATAAGTGCCACAAACACTGTATTTATAGTAATACCAACAAGAATTATCCTAAATGCACTAAGACCATCCTTCCACGATAGCGTATACACTAAAAAACATGCCACAACACCACCGATAAAGGAAAATATCGGAGTAAGAAAATACATGGAAGGTACTAGCCCTGTAATCAGTATCGCAGAAAGAGAAGAACCTGCACTTATACCAAGTATGCCAGGGTCTGCCAGTGGATTTTTCATCACCGCTTGTAAAAGCACCCCCGACACCGCAATACCAGCACCTCCAACAATGGAAATCAGTATTCTTGGTATCCTTAAGTCCATGATTATGTCAATGTTTGCTCCGCTAATGGACAGACTTCCTGTATTGATGGAAAATAATATCGTAGCTATAAGCAAAAGTCCTGTGACTGCAAATGCACCTATAGCTTTTTTCTTTCTTCTCTCCAAGTCATACTCCTCCCGTCAATGTAAACCGATTTTTTCTGCCTTCTCAGCAACTACTGAAAAAGAATTGGATCTAACTTTTCCAGAGCTTCTTTGTATCTAAATGTTGCACTCATTCCAAAATACTCATTATCCAAATCATATACCTGGTTTTCTTCAACGGCTCTGAAATGTGACCATATATCATCGTCTTTAAATTCTCTGTCAAACATCTCCATCACCTGCTCCGGCATAGCATGAGAAGTTCTAAGGATAATATCCGGGTCTTTAACAAGCATATCTTCTGGGTTAACATTTAAAAAGTCCTGGCCGTCACCATCTCCGTATACATTATTTCCTCCTGCAAGCTTAACGAGATTGCCAACATAGCTGCTTTCCGTTGCTACCACATATGAACCTGGTAATCCCATTAAAATCAATACGTCCGGCGCTTCTTTTCCCTCATTTTTCTTTTTAATACCGCTTATGATTTTTTCATATTCTGCCACAAGTTCATCTGCTTTATCTTCCTTATTAAGCATTTTCCCCAGTTCTGTTATGCTGTTATACATACCCTCTACGCTTTTCAGATCCAGGAAATAGCTTTCTATGCCTGCGTTATCATACTGTTCCTTGAGATAGCCTTCCAGTGAATTAGGAGTAAGCACTATGTCAGGTTCTAATGATGCTAAAATCTCCATATCCGGTGACATTGCTCCTCCTAATTCTGTTGCTCCTTTGTATCTTTCAGGAAGCTCATAGCTGTCTGTATGAGGCACGCCAACAACTCCGTCGACTTCCAACTTGTCTAAAATTTCACAGGTTGCAACCGATGTTGCCGCTATCCTGTTATACTGTCCTTCTTTTGCTGAGGAGCTGTCACTTCCACCGCATCCGGTAAGAGATATTGTGCACATAAGCATCACAGCCGCCAAAACTGCTGCTGTAACCTTCTTTATACCTGTTATCATTTTCTCTTTCTCCTGTATACATAAAAGCCGCCGCTTGCTGCTGCAAGAATCACAACGCCTGTCACAACTCCTATGATAATCTTATTCTTTTTAGCTTGCTTCGCTTCCTTTTCGGCTTCAGCTTTAGCTTTTTCTTCAGCTTCTTTTTCAGCCTGTTCAGCTTCAGCCTTTGCCTTTGCTTCTTCCTCAGCCTGTGCCTGTGCTTCTGCTTCTGCTTCTGCCTTTGCTTCTTCCTCAGCTGCAGCCACCATTTCACTTGCATAATTGCCCGTTCCAGGCGTTGCGGAGTTCATGTCCAAATCGCAGAAAAACTGTACTTCCCTTCCCATAGGTGTAACAAACATAGCCACGCTTATCAGCTTATCCGTATCATTCATCTGAAACCTATAATGGTTGCAGGTATCGCCATCTCTTGTGCAGCTTCCCGTATGAGTCAAAGGCATTGACTTAAGCGAGCCGTCTGACTGTTCCGTATATATTTTTATGCTGCTTTGATCTATGTTGGAAGCCAATCCCAGGCCAAGAGTAACATATGTGGTGCCATCAACTTTTTCTATAAGCACATCGTCCTGTATTATGGAAGCGCACATGCTATTACCTAACGCAATATCCGTACCTCCATCAACGGTTTGTCCAGTTCTCGGATCCGCATAGGATGTTGTTCTCCCTACCAGGTATGCTCCATTTTCTAGAGCTGATACATGAACAGCCGTCGCCGCCCAAATGGCGGCAACGACTGTTAGAACGATTAAGAGTAAAAAGCCATGGCCGGTCTTATTTTTTTCTCTTAACATCTTTCTATTTCCTTTACTACTATCTTTTTCTGTATGCATATACTCCTATTCCACCTGAAAGCAGCATAAGAGTTGCAAGAAGTGCCATCGGTGCTTCATCTCCTGTCTTTGGAGAGTTAGGTGTTGCTGTTGTAGTTGTTGTAGCTGTTGCATTTGCGTTAATATCGCTTTCAGCATTTTCAACCTTTGCAATAGATGAGTAATCCACTTTAAGTCTTGCTCCTATGTCTGTGTTGCCCATGATAGCTACTTTAGGGTTTACCAGTACATTTATATATTCTTTTGCATGAGGGAGTGCAAATGAAAATTCATTAGGATCTCCAGATGAACTTCTCCCTACAATATCAGCATCAGTATAACCACCAGTTCCATTCTCAACTTTAAGAGTCTGCAGAGAAGCAGTTATAGTTCCCATAGTCATAGGCTGTGTATAGATATTCATTTTTATATCTTTGCCGGAAACTGTTATCATAGCTTCAGGCAGTACGGAAGATGCCGCCATTGAAGCCTGATCTTTTGTTTCATGCCAGAGCTTTACAGGCACTTTGTATGTACCATCTGCCAGGTTTAGAATGTTATCATATGCCAAAGCATCCTTTGCTGTCTGTAGGTCTTTTATAGCCTTTGTAACCTGGTCTGCCGTCGCATCCTTATTGTCTAAGATTGCTTTGGCTGCATCTCTTGCTGATACAAAATCAGCCCATGAATCAGCGGTGTAATTACCCTGTGTCATAGCTGCGACTGCATCGTATGCACTCTGAAGTCCACTTTTATCTACGGAAGGTGTCTCAGGCTTTTCTTGGTCTGTTCCTTCACCTGGGTTAGTCTGGTCTCCAGGATCTGTGCCCGGTTCTGTAGCTTCTTCTATAAGCTTAAGCGTATTCCAATCCACTTTTATTCTTGCACCCATCCATGCGTTCATTGGAGGACCCGGATTTACACTTACATAAATATATTCATCCATGTGAGGCATTGTAAATGTGTACGGGATAGTGCCGTTTTCGTCAGCTTCACCTGCCACTGCTTCTGTATTATTTTGACCTTCTGTTGTAGATGTTCCTTCAAATACCTTCATTCCCTGAAGCTGAGCATCAAATCCCATTATTTTTGCCTTTAACGCCTGGATTGTCATTGAAGCCGTTCCCTCTTTTACTTCAATAGTCGCAGTGTCTCCTATAGTGCTTGCAGCCATGGATGCCTGATCTTTCGTTTCATGCCACAGCGCCACACTGACTTCATATGTTCCATCTTTTAAGTTATCCTTATCCAATGTTTCCTGTGCTCTGGCAAAACCCGGAAATGCCGCAAACAATGACATAATCATCGCTGCTATAACGGCAATGGCCAGAGTTCTGCTTCCTCGTTTGCTCTTTACCATATTTTCTCTCCTTTTCGTAAATTAATCTTTTTATGTTAGTTACTTCAAACTAACATATTATCAATTAAATCTTCTTTCCGTAAAAAAGTCTATCAATTGATATTTCCGTTTTCAACGACACTTTTATTGCACAAACGCAACGGGATTGTTAGATAAACCTAACAATCCCGTTTTCGCCTTATATTTAAACATTATTTACATTTAAAAATTGTTGCACATTGCTACATATATCTCACAATCATTTGCAGAATCATCTTTTCTTTGCCTATTTCCATGATGACATCTCCTAGTAAAATTCTGCTATCATTAAAGCAAGCAAATTGTACCTCCTCCACAGGAAAATATATAACCTTTCCCATGCGCATCACTTCATAATTTGATTCTCCGTGAGATGATGTGTATTTGATTTTAATCGGCTTGCTATTCGCTTTATAGGCTTTTGTCGATTCAAATATTGTTGTATCCACATATATCATGCCACGCCCGGTCGATAACTTAATATAGGATCTGCCGCTGCCAGTTTTTTTCGTTCTCCGTTTTATATCAGTCAGAGAAATATCCGTCATATATGTGCCGTCTTCAAAGTATTTTTGCAGCGAATAACCCTCTATGACATCTCTATCAATAGCCTTTTTCGTGAGAGCTTTTCGCTGCCCTATCATTCTTTTAAGCACTTCATCAGATAACGCCAATGCCATGGATATAGCATCTTCATCTATTCCTTTATATACACCGCCATTTTCCATCAAAAATGACATGGCTATATTCATTTTTTCATTAAACCGCTTTGCCCTTTCCCAACCGGTTGTCGTAAGAATCGGCTTCCTCGGATTATCCTTGTTTACAAGGCCTTCCTTTTCCATACGGCTAAGGGCTCTGCTCACGGCATACTTATCCACTCCCAAGGTTCTAGCCAAGGATGTAACATTCAATTCTCTTTCATCCATATTCATATAGCATAGCAATATCTGTCCTGCAAGAAGTCCCTTTATCTCAGTCATTAGGAACTCCTTTCCCTTTTCATTTCAAATACTTTATCTGCTATGCCCATTGTAGATTCGCGATGGGACACCAAAACAACTGTTTTTTCTTCTGCTGCCGATGCTAGAGAATCCATGATATAGCTTTCGTGAAGAGCATCTAAATTACTGGTTGGTTCATCCAACAGCATCATTGGACTGTTATGTAAAAACGCCCTTGCTATACCTATCCTCTGTCGTTCACCGCCGGAAAGTCCTTCGCCGAGCTCTCCTGTAACAGTATCGTATCCCTTTGGCAGATTTGCTATAAATCCACCAAGCCCTGCCTTCTCTGCAGCCTTTTTTATTTCTTCCAACGACGCCTTAGGTTTTGCCACTGCAATATTTTCTTTTATGGTGTCATTAAAAATCCAAGTTTCTTGAGTCACATAAGACTGCATATCTCGCAGCTGATTGGTGTTTATATCGTTTAAGTTTCTTTCGTTAATCGTTATGCTGCCGCTTTCAGCTTCCCAAAATCTCATTAATAGTTT
>OLZW01002785.1_pt1 | contig 10691 bp, 10 predicted proteins | sample 1674281 | NCBI WGS metagenome assembly OLZW01 (sample SAMEA103958157, study PRJEB25191) | human gut metagenome | biome: human-associated habitat [ENVO:00009003]; feature: intestine environment [ENVO:2100002]; material: feces | place: Germany | collected 2013/2015
GAGCCATGCTCTTCTCCTTGCTGGTGTAGAAGCCGGTGCACTCCAGAACGACATCAACGTTCAGCTCGCCCCAGGGAGCATCCTTTGCGTCCTTGACAGCGTAGATCTTGATCTCCTTGCCGTCAACGATGATGGAATCCTCGGTAGCCTCGACGGTGTGCTTGCCTTCGCCGATCTTGCCGCAGAAAGAACCCTGAGCAGTATCGTACTTCAGCAGGTGAGCCAGCATCTTGGGGCTGGTCAGGTCGTTGATTGCGACGACCTCGTAACCCTCAGCGTCAAACATCTGACGGAAAGCCAGACGGCCAATGCGGCCGAAACCATTGATAGCAACTCTAACAGCCATGTTAATAGTACCTCCTAATTGTTTTTACCCTAAAATGGATAAATCACGGTATCTTTATTTTAGACCAAAATGCAGAAACTTTCAAGTCTCTGCCAAAAAATTAACAAGGTAAATCCATCATTTTTTGCTTTTGTACGATTTTATCGAATTTCCCTCTCCCGTTTTGGGCAATTACACCAAGAGAACGGGCGGTGTTTTCGTCACTCCGGACGCCGTGCGCAGGCTGCGGCGCACACGCCGCCCAGCGCTCCCACGCAGCACAGTGCCAGCGCGGCAAACAGCTCCGGCAGCAGGGCCGGTTCTGCCGCTGCTCCAACCGCCAGGACCGCTGCATGGGGCAGCTCCCAGCACAGGCACAGGCAGAGTGCTGCCAGACCAGCGGCGCACAGGGTGCGGCCGTTTTCCGGCTTTGGCAGGTACAGCGCCCGGGCAAGGCTGCTCAGCAGCAACAGTGCTGCCAGCGCCTGCCACACCGCTGCGGTGGGGGCCACCCGGTGCCAGCTGGAGCTGTTCTCCATAAAGCGCATCAGCACGTTCCAGTAGAACAGCACACTGCCCGCCACCGCCAGATACAGCCCGCCCGTAGGCTTTTTCCAGCCGGAAGGGGTAAGCCAGCAGCGGCCCAGCGTGCTGAGCCACACCGCGCAGATGCACTCCAGAATGGACCGCACGAAGCTACTCGTTGCCGACAGGCCCACCGCCAGCTGCGCACCGGCAGCCGCCAGAAAGCACACCGCTCCGGCAAAGGCCAGCACTCCGGCCAGAGGCTGACGGCTGCAGACCGTCTCGGCTTTTCCGGCGCAGTGCCGACCGATGAGCACTGCGGCCAGCACCACCGCGCCCAATGCCGCATAGCGCCACCACACCGAGCCGACCGTACACAGCCCGGTCACGGCATCGGTACCAAAGGCAAGATCTGCCCCGCGGGCGATGCCCAGCGCAGCGGACAGGAGAATCGAAAGCAAAATCAGTGCATTCATCAGCGTTCCTCGATCGGCTTGTATTTCTGGCGCACGCCCAGATACTTGTAGGCCGGGCGGATGATGCGGTTGGCGAACACGACCTCTTCCACCCGGTGTGCGCACCAGCCCGGCACACGGGCAATGGCAAACAGGGGGGTGTACAGGTCCTCGGAGATGCCCAGCATATTGTAGATCAGGCCACTGAACAGGTCCACATTGGCACACACCGGCTTAGTGCTGCCCTTTTCCTCGGCAAAGATGCCGGGGGCCAGCCGCTCGATGCTGCACAGCATATTGTACTCTTCCTCAAAGCCCTTTTCGTAGGCCAGGTGGCGGGCACGCTGCTTCAGGATCACCTCACGGGGGTCGCTGATGGTGTACACTGCGTGGCCCATGCCGTAGATCAGACCGGAGCCGTCACCGGCCTGCTTGCGCAGGATGCGGCGCAGATACTCGCGCACCTCATCGTCATCCTCCGGGTTTTCCACATGCTTCAGGATGTCCTGGAGCTGGCGGTTCACCATCAGGTTGGCACCGCCGTGCTTGGGGCCCTTCAAGGCACCGATGCCTGCCGCAATGGCCGAGTAGGTATCGGTCCCAGAGGAGGACAGCACGCGGGTGGTGAAGGTGGAGCAGTTGCCGCCGCCGTGGTCTGCGTGGACCAGCAGGCACATATCCAGGAGCTTGGCTTCCTCGTGGGTGAACTTCTGGTCCGGCCGGTAGGTGCTCAGGATATGCTCTGCGGTGCTCTGGCCCGGCTTGGGCAGATGGAAGAACATACTCTGCTTGTCGTAGTAGCGGCGCTTCATCTGGTAGGCGTTCACCATCATGGTGGGCATGCTGGCGATCAGGTTGATGCTCTGGTTCAGGATATTTTCCAGGGTCAGGTCCTCGGCGTGCTCGTCGTAGGAGTACAGGCCCAGCACACAACGCTGCAGCTTATTCATAATGTTGGGGGAGGGGGCATTCATGGTATCCATAAAGCCCTCTGGCAGGGCACGGTGCTCTGCCAGGATCTCGCAAAAATCATCCAGCTGCTCCTGGGTAGGCAGGCTGCCGAACAGCAGCAGCCAGATCACTTCCTCAAACACGAAGCGGTCGTTGCGGTAGGCCTCCTCCACGATCTCGTTGATGTTGACGCCTCGGTAGATCAGCTTGCCGGGGGTGGGGATCACATGTCCTTCCTGATCCTTTTTGTAGCCCACAACGTCACACACGTTGGTCAGGCCGGCCAGCACGCCGGTGCCGTCCGGGTTGCGCAGACCGCGCTTGACGCCCAGACGCTCACTGGTCTCGGGGTCGATGTAGTTGTTGGCCATGTACTCCTCGCACAGGGTCCGCATCGTGGTGGGGTCCAGGGTCGCCACTTCTGCATGTGCAAAATTCACGGGGGATCTCTCCTTTCTTCCGGTTCCTATTTTTTACTTTCCCATACTTTCCTGCCATCCTCACTGATGGACATAATCTTATATTATCGCTTTTGTGCAGTAAATTCAAGCGCAATGTGTTCACTTCTCACCGGCCCGTGCCAAACGACTTTCATTTTTGCGGGCAACGTTTTTTCGCAGGGTTTTGCAGGCAGGTCTTTTTATACTGGAGACAGAATCTTTTTCACGCTGCAAGGGAGATCCCGTTATGAAAAAAGCTTTTCTGCTGCTGTGCACTCTGCTCCTAGTGCTTGGATGCGCCCTGCCTCTGGCCGCCTACCACCTCACCCGCGCGGTGCTGGGGCCTGCCGTTTCCACGGTCCGCCTTCCGCTTTCGTCACCGGAGAGCACTGCTTCCACCCCGGAAATCTCCGCTGCCTACGCCGGTGAAGCGGACCAGTTCCTGATTCAGGATGCCTCCACCGGGCAGGTGCTGGAGTTGTCCCGCCGGGAATATCTCATCGGCGCGGTAGCGGCCGAAATGCCGGTGAGCTGGCCGGACGAGGCCCTCAAGGCACAGGCCGTTGCCGCCCACAGCTACGCGCTGTACTGCCGCGACCATGCCGCACCGGACAGTATCGGCTGGCTGACGGCCGACCCGGCACGACGGCAGGGCTGCCTGACTGACCCGGTGCTGCGCAGCTACTGGGGCACTGCCTATGAGACCAACTATGCCCGTCTGGCCGCGCTGGTGGACGAGGTGGAACATACCGTACTGCTCTGCGACGGTGCCCCTGCCTGTGCCAGCTATTTTGCCATCTCCAACGGCCGCACCGAGGCCAGCGAAAACGTCTGGGGCACCGCCCTGCCCTACCTTGTTTCGGTGGACAGCAGCACCGACCTTGCCGCCGACCATTACGAGTACGCCCTGACCCTTTCGGCACAGCAGACGGCACAGCAACTGGCTGCCCTGGGCCTCACCGCTGACCTTGCCGCCCCGGAGCAGTGGTTCGGCACCCCGGAGTACACCGCCGCCGGTTATGTTGCTACCCTGCCGGTCTGCGGGCAGCGCATCACCGGTACGGCCCTGCGGCAGGCGCTGGGCCTGCGCAGCACCTGCTTCACGGTCCGGTATGAGAGCGGTGCGTTCTGTTTTACCACAAAAGGCTACGGCCATGGCGTGGGGCTCAGCCAGTGGGGTGCCAAGGCACTGGCCGAGCAGGGGCGGAACTTTGCCGACATCCTGGCCCATTACTACCCCGGAACTTCCCTGTCCGGATAAAAAAAGAGCCCATCTCCCGAAGGAGACAGGCTCTGTGAAATGCATGCAGAAGGGATCAGCCAAACAGGCCGGACAGCCAGCCGAGGGTGCTCTGGATCGTTTCTTCCGCCGTGGCCGTAATGGTCTGGTCGGTAAGTTTGGTACCGTCGGGGTCCTGCACCGACCAATAGGCAGCGGTGCTGGTGGCGGCATCTGAAACGGTGAAGTCGCTGGCGAAGCAAAGGGTCTCGCCGCTGGACTCGGTCACGATGACCATGTAGGTGTAGCAGCCCGTGGGCAGCTCACCGAAGTGGATCTGGTTGTCCAGCGTCTTGAGGGAGAAGCTGGTTCCGCCCACCTGGGCCTGTGCGGACTGCACGATCTTGTCGTTCTCGTCCAGGATGGCCACCTGCACACCTTCCAGCGTGCTGCCGGAGGTGCTGTTGGCGGTGCCGGTAAGGGCCATGCCGCTGCCGGTGTGCACATTGACCGGATAACGCATGCCTTCCAGCCGCAGGTCATCTGCCTGCAGGGCTGCGCCGTTGTGGTCGGAGCTCACATACCAGTAGCAGGACGCCCGTGCAATGGACACGCTGGAGCTGGTGAGTGGGATGCGGCCGGAGGAGATGTTCCCGGCCGGGTCGGAGCAATAGAACACGCCGTTCGTATAATCGGTCAGCAACACGGCATGGGGCTGCGTGCGGTCGTACAGGACGATGCCTTCCGGGTGCTGAGCCAGCAGCTGGATGAGCAGCTGGGTCTTTTCCTGATTATTGGAGGGCAGGGTCGCATAGGCCACCTGCATCTCCCGGTATGTAAAGCTGTGGGCCAGACCATTGGACCAGGCCGTGGAGCGCACACTGTTTTCAGTCACATCCACCCAGTCAGTCCGTCCGTCAAAGTAAGCGCGGCGGCGCAGCATCATGGCAGCCGAAGCCAGCGTGCAGGTGCCGCCCCGGCTCTGCTTGAAGTAGAACCCGGCATCCACATTCAGGTCCACAGCCAGTGCTGCGGGTAGACAGGTGAGTGCAAACACGATGGTGAGCAGAATGCCCACCAGTTTTTTATGTGCGGTCGTTGGCGCTGCGGTATTCACGGTCTGGTCGCTCCTCCCTTTTCTGGCATCATTTTTCACGTTTCACTGCCATAAAGTATACCAGCCTGTAACCTTTTTGTAAACAAAGGCAGCTATTTTTTCTCAAGATTGACACGTTTTCAAGGTTTTTGTTGGGAGAAATGCACAATTTCAAGCGCGATATTCTACATATCCTACAAATTTTTTGTGTTTTATTTCTGCCGTCGTTCCTCCTGTCGCACGCAAAAAAGCCGTCTGCCGCAGGCACAAAAAAAGAAAAGGTCCAACGACTTCTGTTGCGAAATCGTTGGACCTCTTGGTCCAGCAAGACTGGACAAATCCGAACTTTTTTCCTCTGCCGAATCGGCGGTCAAAGTGTCCTCAAATCGGACGGTTTGGGTGCCATCCTTGTAGTTGAACGTGATCAAGATTCGGTCATCATACAGGAAAATGGCATTCACAAAAATTTCAATCAGCGCTTTCCGCTGCTTTTGCTGCGATATATCGAACTTTCTAAATTTCAGCAACCAGAATCGAATAAAATCTTCGTTGAAGCTGGGCTTCTTCAACTTTTCATCTGCAATTTTTGCAGTCAACACATCTTTCTGAATTTCCAGCGCTTCCAGACGCTCTTTCGTTGTCCGGGTGTACAAGCCATCCTCGATGGCCTTCATCAGGTTGTCCAGCTTTTTGTTGACCTCTCGCAGTTGCTTTTCCAGCAGCGGGATCGTTGTGTTCTCCTGATTCTGTACATCCATGACCAGTTGAACGATCTTGTCGATCACCACATCGTCCTGAATCAGCTTCATGGTCTCCCGGACGACCAGATCTTCCAGCCATTCTTTCTGCACGGTCTTTTTGTTGCAGCCCTTGCGCCGCTTGACGTTGGCGCACTTGTAATAATAGTAGGTGCGCCCAGTGGCACTGGTTCCGCTTTCGCCGAACATCAGTGCACCGCACTTGCCGCAGAACAGCTTGGTGGTCAACAGGTATTCTTCGTCGGCTTTGCCGCAGGCAGGGGCGCGCTTGTTCTTGTCCATACGCTTCTGCACCCGGTCAAACAGGTCTTTCGGAACGATAGCCGGAATCGCATCCGGCACAACGATATCCCGGAAAGACAGTTCTCCAATGTACCGGCGGTTCTTCAACATGGTGTTCACACTGCTGTGAGTCATTTTGCCGCCCTGCATATTGCGGACACCCTTGTCGTTAAGGAAGTTTACGATTTCCACCATCTTCTCGCCGTTGTCATACCGTTGAAAGGCTTCCAGCACCAGCGGCGAGGTCAGCGGGTCAAGGTGATAAAACTTGTCCTCGTCGATTTTGTAGCCGATGGTTCCTGTGCCGCCAGTGCATTTCCCTTTCAGGGCGTTCTCGGTCTGACCACGGATCACCTTTTCGGACAGCTCTGCGGAATAGTATTCCGCCATACCTTCCAACAGTGTTTCCACCAGAATGCCCTGTGAGCCCTCGGCAATGGGTTCCATAACGGAAATCAGGTGGACACCGTTCTTTTTCAGGATCATCTTATAGTTTGCGCTATCAAAACGATTCCGGGCAAAGCGGTCAAATTTCCAGACGAGAACAACATCAAACAGCTTCTTGCCGCTGTCTTTGATCATCTGCTGGAACTCCGGGCGATTGTCCGTTTTTGCAGAGAATGCACGGTCAATGTAGTGCTTGATGACCGTGATGCCGTTCTTTTCCGCATAAGCCGTACATTCCCGAATCTGCCCTTCGATGGATTCTTCGCGCTGGTTGTCGGAAGAGTAACGAGCATAGATAACAGCAGTCATAATGTGTCTCCTCCATTTGCTTTCCAGAAACCATATGGTTCAAATTTCATTTCATTAAACATTGCCGTATCAGCCCAATTACCAATATATTTTACTAAATCATCATTGCTGGCATCCACTGCTTCCCAAAATTGCATAGAATTCAACTCACGTGTTAAATCCATCTTGGTTGCCTGAAATTCAAATTTGAAATCGCGAATAATAGAATCCATTTGGGGTTCAAAAGCATGACTTTGCATCAAAAAATGTTCTTCTTGCTCAATTTTATAAAGTGCTTTATTGACTTCTTCTACTGATACTAGTAATTGCTTTGTAAAAAAAGAAAGCAATCGTTCTTGCCGTTCTTTATCACATTTCTGATATTCATCACGCACAATCTGATACCACTCATACCATGTGTGACTTTCTATATCCTGTTTTTTATACGCAGCCTTGCAAATTCTAGACCAACATTCCAAATATTCTCCTATACTAAAGCGCAGCTCCTCATATATCGCATCATATACTTTGTTAGCTTCTATATTTTTATCTTTAATACTCTGCACTTCAATCAACAGTGCAACAACCGTAGATGCAAAACATCCATAGGATAGATTTTTTATGATATCAGTTATCATCCAATATGTCGGCAAGATATTGCCAATGACAATGCCCAGTGCAGTCCATGCCATAATAACTGCGTATAATTTGTAATTAACATTATAAGGATTTTCTATTTGACGTTTCATGTGCTTATAGCCCCTTAGATAACCCGATAACTCTTTGCATACTTGTAAATTTGCCGGGCGCAGTCGAGGCTCATCTTGCTGGAATCGTTGTGCTTGAGCCATGCGTTCACGTTGCCCGGATTCAGCTTTAAGTCTGTGTAGAGACGATAATTCGTCAGTTTCTTTTTCTGCTGAAGTTCCAACACTCGGCGATGAATCAACTCTTTTGTATCATTGTCTGCAAGGGCGGCATCCCGCACCGAGCAATAGCTGCGCCAGACCTTCAAATAGCCCTCCGGCAGTTCAGGAGATTGTTTTTCCAAGAGCAGCAGCATTTTCGCCAGCAAGTAGCGATTAGAAAGCCGCTCATATTCCGCAACGACCGTGCTGTTTGCAGTATAGTGGAGCAATAAATCCACTTTATCATAGGCCAAAGCATAGAGAAACAGCGGTTCTTTCAAGCGGGGATTTTCATTTAGACAAGCTGCAAGTTTATGGACGCTTGCCGTCTGCACCCCGGAAAGTTCTGCCACATACTGCTTCAAGAAGCCCTCAAATGTCAGCTTTCGCATGGTCTCCACCTCTCCACATACTCCTGATAACGGATATAAAAATCCCGATACCGCCAATCGTTCAAGATGCTGGCTTTCAGTTCATCTTCATCCGTTGCAAGGTGTTCCAGCAAGTCCCAATCCAAAGAGTTCCGCACAGCTTCGCTCTCTACGTCTGCCTTGTCAGTATCCCGGAACGAGCAGAGCTTTGCAATCACCAAATCCTCCAGACTGGGTGTGTAGAACTGTACCTTTGTACCACCGAAAGGCAGCAGCTGAAGCCGATCTTGGAAGTTGTACGGAAAATTATCAATATAGGCTTCCACATCCGTGTTGATGTCGTACTTGCCAAGTAGTCCGTACAGCTCTTTCGGGACGCTCAAGGCATCAATGTCATGGGTGGCACGGGTCAGCTTGCCCAGCAGAATGAACGCACTGCCGCCCACGATCACCATCTGGTAACGGTCGTCGTTGTCGATCATCAGGTCAGCATCTTCGTCCAGCCGTTCCAGACGCTTGCGGAGGTCGTCTAAAATCATCTTTCCCATAAAGCAGCCTTTCGTATTTTCAATAATAGTATTCTCTAAAATCATTTTAAGAGCTGGACTGTGTATTGTCAAGAGGAAATCAACAATATTTCTCGCATTTTACGCTGTCATGTTATCTGTCCACATCTCGCACTGGCTGATAACCGTGCTGATTGCTGTGTCGTAATCTTCCGGGGGATACTTATACTTTTTCAGAAGATGCTTCACCATCTTCCGCATACTGGCACGCGCTGTTTCTTTTTTCTGCCAGTCTATCGTCCGATTTTTACGCAGCATCTCGGTTAGTTCTCTGGTAAGGTCGATCAGTTCGTTGTTCTGGTAAAAATCTTTGATGTTCTCCGGCTTGGTCAGAGCATCGTAAAACGCCAGCTCTTCCTGCGTCAGCCCCAGTTTCTCACCATTATTGTACAACTCTGTGATTTCCTGTGCCGTTTTCAGAAGTTCCTTGATAACTTCCTCGTTTGTAATCAGCCCATTGTAATAGGAGTTCATCAGTTGCGCAATTTTCTCCGAGAACTTCTGCGACTGCACAACATTTGTCCGCTTGTAAAGTGATACCTGTTCTGCCATCAACTTTTTCAAAATTTCCACAGCGATGTTCTTTTCTTTCATTTTTGATATTTCGTCCAATACCGCCGGGTCAAACAAGCTGATATTTTCATCTGCCTGCTTGCTGTCAAACAGACTGATTACACCTTGGCTCTGGATACTCGCTTTCAGAAGTTCATTGATTTGAGTGTTGATTTCTTTCAGCGAGAGCGTCTTTCCGCCGCTGCCGCCGTAAGTAATTTTCACCACGGTAGAACGCACAGCTTCCATGTAGGCGGCTTCATGACGCTCCTGTTCTGTGGTCATGCTGGAGCACAGGGAGTGCGACTGTTTCAGCAGCATTGCTTCTCGCAGGAACAAGTCCTTGCGCTTGGGTGCTTTGGCATCCAGCACAAAGTTCACACCACCCGTTACCAGCTTTGCCATAACCAGCGGCGAACCGTCAATAAAACTGCTGAAATCAAACCCGTGCAACAAATCCTTGCACACCTGAAGCTTTTCCTGAAACTTCGGATATGCAACTTTGGAAATATCCATATCGCCATACCGGGACTGGTCGCGCTTGGTATATTCCTTCATGGCAGCTTTGAGGGCAGATGCAATGCCCACATAGTCCACGATCAAGCCGCCCTCTTTGTCCTTGAACACACGGTTCACACGAGCAATCGCCTGCATCAGATTATAACCGTGCATCGGCTTGTAGATGTACATTGTCGCCAGCGAGGGAACATCAAAACCGGTCAGCCACATATCCACCACGATAGCGATCTTCATTGGATCATCGTTATCTTTGAACTTTCGCGCCAGTTCCTCCTTGTGCGATTTTGTCCCAATAATCGCTTTCCAGTCCTCCGGGTCGTTGTTACCGCTGGTCATGACCACACCGATTTTCTCTTTCCATGCCGGACGCAGTTCCAGCAGCTTCCGGTAGATTTTCATGGCAATCGGGCGCGAATAGGCAACAATCATCGCCTTACCGGTCAGCAGGTTGGCACGGTATTTTTCGTAGTGGGTGACAATATCCTCGCACAGCGATTGCACCGTAGAATCTGCGCCCAACACGCTTTCCATCTGTCCCAACATTTTCTTGCTTTTTTCAATGGTCGCTGTGTCCGATTGCTGCTCCAATGCGTCATAAGTCGCATCAATCAGAGCCAGCGTGTCCTTATCCAGATGCAGCTTGATGACGCGGCTTTCGTAGTAGACAGGGCGCGTTGCGCCATCCTCCACCGCCTGCGTCATGTCGTAAATATCAATGCACCTCCTTGCCAGAGCCGATTTTTCGAACCGCAAGCAGATCGTGCACGAGATTCTGCACCCGGAGGACCGCCCTGCTCCGCAGAAACGAATCTACGGAATCAACTATGCTGCACTGGAAGCTGCCGTCCGGCGAATCCAGCAGGATGTTGATTTCCTGATGAAGTATCTCCCCAAGGTGCCTGATGATGCCTATGTGAAAGTGGAGACTACGAAGATTCGAAATTTTAACTGTTGACTTTTCTCCTCAATTTCGATATGCTGTTCTTGCT
>OLZW01002796.1_pt1 | contig 10657 bp, 7 predicted proteins | sample 1674281 | NCBI WGS metagenome assembly OLZW01 (sample SAMEA103958157, study PRJEB25191) | human gut metagenome | biome: human-associated habitat [ENVO:00009003]; feature: intestine environment [ENVO:2100002]; material: feces | place: Germany | collected 2013/2015
AAGCGTCGTTAGCAATACTCCCACTGTTGCAAGGACAACTCCTTCCGTGGCTATCGGCTTGATCTCGGACATTTTAGTATCCATACCACCGGAAAACAGGATGATACTCAACGCCAACATGCCTATGAACTGTGCTGCACTGGGATTGCTGAACTGAATGCCTAAGCCGTCGCTGCCGAACAGCATTCCGACACCTAAAAAGAGAAGCAAGGCGGGAAGGCCGAAACGGAAACCGGCTTTACCGGCAATAATACTGAAGAAAAAGATAATCGAAGCAACCAACAGGATTGCTTCCGGATTCTCGAAGATTTGTAATTCGTGGAACATAGGCTGATAATAACGGTTTACTCTATACTTTGTCACTTCAAAGTAAAGAAAAAATAACGATATGCACAACAGCTTAACACTTAAAAGACAAGGTTATCTACTGACTAATAAATATATTCACTATATTTGTGCTGATAAAATTAACGCTATGATTAAAACAAATCTATTCCTACTATTGTTCGTTCTCCTCGCGGGAACTTCGTGCAATAGGCAGCAACATTTCATTTCGGACGATACGTTCCGCGCCGAAGTGGAGAATGACTTCCGGGCAAAGCAGGCCGCTCTGCCGGACGGAAACCTTTTTTCAGTCTTTAACCAAAAGATGACGTCCGACGAAAAAGAGGCGCTTACTTTCTTGTATGCCTATATGCCGATCGGAGATATCACGGATTATGACGGGCAACTGTATCTCGACAATATCCGCAGTTCGTTTCGTGCACGGGTGGAAATGCCTTGGGGAGACAGCATACCGGAAGACATCTTCCGCCATTTCGTACTTCCCGTGCGGGTCAACAACGAGAATCTGGACGAGAGCCGCATGATCTTTTATGAAGAATTGAAAGACCGGGTGAAGGGCTTGTCCTTGTATGACGCCGTGCTGGAAGTGAACCATTGGTGCCACGAGAAAGTGATCTATACGCCGTCGGACGCCCGGACGAGTTCGCCTTTGGCATCCGTGAAGACCGCTTACGGGCGTTGTGGCGAAGAGTCGACGTTTACCGTAGCCGCCCTTCGTTCGGTCGGCATACCGGCCCGTCAGGTCTATACGCCGCGTTGGGCGCATACCGACGACAACCATGCTTGGGTGGAAGCTTGGGTAAACGGTAAATGGTATTTCCTCGGAGCCTGTGAACCGGAACCGGTACTTAACTTGGGGTGGTTCAACGGACCGGCTTACCGTGGTATGCTGATGCACACGAAAGTATTCGGTAAATACAACGGACCGGAAGAAGTCATGGACGTAACCGACGGTTACACCGAGATCAACGTGATCGACAATTATGCCCCGACGGCCAAAGCAACGATCACCATTGTGGATGAAAACGGCCAGCCGGCTGCCGGAGCCGATGTCGAGTTCAAAATATATAACTATGCCGAGTTCTATTCCGTAGCCAATAAGAAGGCGGATGCTGAAGGGAAGGCATTCCTTTCCGCCGGTAAAGGTGATATGCTGGTATGGGCGACTAAGGACGGCAAGTTCGGATATAGCAAGGTGTCGTTCGGAAAAGACAATAACGTGACAATCACTCTCGACAAGAAACCGGGTGACATCGAAACCGTCACGCTTGATGTCATTCCTCCGGTAGACGGTTCCATTGCCGCCTGCGTGACGGACGAACAGAAAGAGGCCAACGCCAAGCGTTTGCACGAAGAGGATGTGATCCGTAATAAATATGTGGGCACTTTTTATACGGAAGAGAAAGCGGAAGCACTTGCCAAAGAATTAGGTATCGACCCGCTGAAAACAGCCGATTTCATGATCGGCAGCCGGGGAAACTGGCGTGAGATCGAGAAGTTCCTTCGCGATGCGCCTGCCGACAAACGTCCGATGGCGATGGATTTGCTGAATGTTATCTCTGCCAAGGACTTGCGTGATACGCCGGCCTCCGTGTTAGCGGACCATCTGAACAATGCCCAGGCTGTGCAAAGTTCCCTGTTTACCGAATATATCCTCAATCCGCGTGTGGCAAACGAGTTCCTGACGCCGTACAGGAAGTTCTTCGCCGCCAACGTCGATTCGGCATTAGTAAAGAAGGCTAAAGCTGATCCGCAATTAATTGTAGACTGGGTGAAGGAAAATATCAGTATCAATGACAGCCTGAATCCGCAACGCATTCCGATTATGCCGATGGGCGTATGGAAATCGCGTGTGGCCGATAAAGGTTCCCGCGATATATTCTTCGTCGCTGTATGTCGTAGCATCGGTATTCCGGCACGTATCGAACCAGTGGCGGGAAAAGTGCAATATGCGAAAGGTCTGAACTGGGTGGATGTAGACTTCGAAGCTGCCGAGCAGACGGTTGCCAAGCAAGGTAAGGTCGTCGCTTCTTACCAGCCGATCAAAGCATTGCAGGACCCGAAATATTACAGTCATTTCACGATTGCGAAAGTGTTGCCGACCGGCAAGTTGCAGACACTTAACTTCGAATCGGGCGATGTGGATATGGGGGGCGGTGATACTTGGAGTGCTCTGTTGAAAAAGCCGCTTTCTATGGATGAGGGCCATTATATGCTGGTAACCGGAACACGTATGGCAAACGGTAGCGTACTGGCCGAAATGTCTTTCTTCAACGTAGAACCAGGCAAGACGAGTGATATCAAACTGGAGATGCGTGAGAGCCAGGACGATGTACAAGTCATCGGCAACTTCAACTCCGAAAACAAATTCAAACGGGCTGATAACGGCGAGGAAACGAGTCTGTTGGCTACCACCGGCCGCGGCTATTATGTTGTCGCTGTCCTCGGAGCGCGCCAGGAGCCGACCAACCACGCCATGCGTGACATCGCTGCCGTAAAGAAGGACCTTGAAGAATGGGGCCGCGGCATGGTTTTGTTGTTCCCCGATGAAAAAGGCTTCCAGAACTTCGATCCGAAGGAGTTCGGAGAGTTGCCAACTACCATCACATATGGCATAGATATCGACAAAACAATTCAGAAGGAGATCGCCGCAGCTATGAAGTTGCAGAACGCCAACACACTGCCAATCTTCATCATTGCCGACACTTTCAACCGTGTAGTGTTCGTTTCACAAGGCTACACAATCGGCTTGGGAGATCAGTTGATGAAGGTGATACATAAGTTGTAATCCCTCTTCGACGAAACATAAAAGAGGCGTAGATTAGCAGATGTCATTCGAGTCATCACTAATCTACGCCTCTTTTATGTTTTGGATATTGTAGAGGTAATTACCGGCGACGGCGTACGCTGCGGACCGGAGCGCTTTTCTGGGCTTTTGGAGCTTTGATTTTGACCTCTTTTTGTTTGCTCTCTTTTGCGGCTTCCGTCTTTCTGCCACGGGCGGAAACGGTTGCGTTTTTAGATTTCTTGCCTTTTGTATCAGCTGCCAACTGAGCTGTGTCCGGTTGCAGATAGAGAGATTTTTCGAAAGTAATCAGCTGGTTCTCGATACGTTCCTGCTCGCGTTTCATCGAATCGGGTGTCGGGCAGTAGGCTTGCAGAGGTTGGTTCATCAGGTTCTGCGTCTTGAAGATATCGCCCTGGAACATCCGGCGACGGAAATAGTCGTCGAGCGTGAAAGTCATGGCGTTGTTGATGTTGGACGTCATGATATAGGCGGTATTGATATAGGGACGCAAATTTTCATAAGGAATCCAGAACATCGGCATGGTGTTCTGTCCCATATCGTCCACGATTGTCAGAATCGGACAGATCGCCAATGTCTTGACATCGAATACGGAGTTGTTCTGGTCGAAATACCACGCTTCCTTTATGTAATAGGAGCGGACATCGCCGGAAGGAATATCGCTTTCGTTCACGACGAAACCGGCAGGTTCGTTGTCTTTGCCTGGCGTCTCTTCGTAGAAGATACGGCAACGGTCCAGCATGACTTTCAAGTCGAGCTTGCGGTTGTCGCTGAAATCCTCGTAACCGTCCAGGTATTCATAGGCGGACAACTTGCCTTCGCATACCAGCTGGAAGATGATCGAGAACAAGTTCATCTGCCCGTTCATCGGTTGGGTGGGATAGTATAGAGGAGCATTCTGTTCTTTCGTAAGGTCGATCTGGCGGTAGATGACACGCATCCAGCGAGCGTTGCCGATATGCTGCGTCATTCGCTCGTTCATATCCTGTGCTCGGACGGTCAGTTCGGGCATGCCGTTCTCTTTCTTCTCTTCTTCACGGGCGCCACGGCTTGCTTCGGGACCGCGACGTCTCTGCTGCTGTTGCTGTGTATTGCCGGCCTCTTCCTGTGCCTGTATGGGGAGGGAGGCGAACAGGGCGATGGCGAGGGTTGCTATGTAATATAAACGTTTCATATATCTTTATACATTACGGGACGAGCAGACCTCGTCCCTACGTTATGTTAATTGACGATTACTTCGACGGTCGGAATGATACGTTCCTTATTGTCCGGACCTAATACTTTCACATGGGTGATGTAGAAGCGTTTGCCTCTTGCCAGACGGCGGATATAATCTTTCTGACGCTGCGAGAACTGGTTGCCTTGCGTGACTTCCGGAATAATGTTGCCCATCGAATCGTAGAAAGTCAGCTCGAAACTCAACACCTTGAACGGCACGTTCAGCAGGTCGTCGTCGATAGCCGCCTGGATGCCGTCGGCTTCCACCAAATTGCGTTTGGAGAACTGACCGCCACGGAACTTGCGCATATTGCCGTTCTGGTCCTTATATTCGATAAAAGGCATCGGGTCGGGCAGGGCACGTACGCGGAAAGTCGTTTTCGCCATCTCGACGCTGCGCCCATCCGCCATTTTAGCATGGACGGAAATGATGGCGTCTGTTCCAACCGTTGTCGGACGGGCTTCCCATTGGTCGCCTTTGCGGACCAGTGTCCCGTTCGTCATCGTTGCCGTCACGTTGCCGCTGGGCACACCCGGCACGGCGATACGGATCGGGTTGGCGATTCCGGCATACAACACATTCATCAGCATCGGCGCTACCGTCGCACTCGGTTCCGTCACGAAGTATTCGCTTTCGAACTCGCGGCGCATCACGCTGCCGTCGCTACCCGGCATTTCGATATATCCTTTGACCGGATAAGTGCCCGGAGTACCGGCTACAGCCGTAAACATGCCGTTTGCATCATAAGGCAATTCCTTGCCGTTCACATAGACGGTCGGACGTTTCGTCGAGTCGACAGCCGATAAGACGATATTGGCCTTGTACTGGCTGCCGCGCATGACGATCTGGCTTTCCGGAATCACCTGTGCCGTGATCTGGTTCACACGATAGTCGCGCATGTCGACGCTGCTCAGCAGGTTGGACAACACTTCACCTTCGGCATAGCGGATATCGCTTTGCAATTTCGTCAGCAAGGTAACAGCCGCCGCCACCGGCATATTCTCGAACAAAGCCTCTTCCCAAGTGCGGGTATTGATACCGGCCTTGTGAGGCGGCGTTGTCGACAGGCTGGCTTCGATGATGCGCGTCTTGGCCGAGTCTTCCACCATCTCGCCCATCAGTGTCCGGTATTTTTCGATGCTCTGGCGCAATTTCTTGCCTTCGCCCGAAACGGGAGACAGCATCACGCGGGAAGCCGCTTCGAGGTCGTCCTTATGATCGATATTATTGACATCGGCATCCTTACCATCGGCAATCTGCGCGATACGCACTTTCAGATCCTGCACGTAATTGTACAGGCTGTCGGATGCCTCCTTCACCTTTGTCCCCTTTTCGTACCATTCACGTACTTTTTCGGGATTTGTCTGATAATAAGCCTTCAGTTCCTCTGTAACGATCTCATTACGGGTCGAGGTATTATCGATAGAAGTACGCAAGCTGCCTTCCACCAGTTCGAAACCGTCGAGTACCTCCGACGACACGTTGAGTGCCATCATGGCGATGAACACCAGATACATCAGGTTGATCATCTTCTGACGGGGCGAATTGGGATTATTTGCTATTCCTGCCATATCCGATTACTTCATTGGGTTGTTTGTATACGGAGCCTGCTGCTGATATCCGTACGGTTGCTGATAGGCCTGCTGGTAATTCTGCTGCTGTGCGGGCTGCGGTTGCTGCTGGTAAACAGGTTGTGCGGGCTGCGCCGGTTGCTGGTATCCCATATTGACCGTCATAGCCTGCAACAGGCGGCTGTATACCTGGTTCAATTCGGCCAACTGTCGCGTCATCTTTTCCGTTTCGTTGCGGAACACGGAACTGTCGACAACGGAGCCGTCATACATTTCGCGAATGCGGCTCAAGCCACTGTTGATATGTTCGATCGATTCGATCTGCGAGCTGATGCTCTTCAACTGTATTTCGTAGATCGTGTTCAAGCCGGAGATGTTGCGGTTCAGCATTTCCATCTGCTGCACGTAACCGCGGGAATTCTGGTTGATGCCATCCGAATTATCCGTAATGCTCTTATACGAATTCAAAAGTGTGTCGGAAACGTCGGTCAGCGAATGCGTCACCTGGCTGAAACGTTCCATATTCTCGGACATACCCGAAAGCTGTTCCAGATATTTCTGCGTCGCTTCCGTCAGTTCCGCCATCTTGGAGATCTGTTCGGCGGCGGCGCTCAGTTTCTTGATACTGTCGGAAAGGTTTTTCGTATCTTCTTCGCTCACATCCAGGCCGAGATTGCCCAGTCCGGTAGCCTGCTTGCCGCCTAAGTTGATATTCAATCCGCCAGCAACCTCGTCGTCGGTCGTATTCTCAGGCGAATTGACCAGATTGGACATAGGCGTGTTGGCGAAATCCGGACGGTCGAGCGGGTTCTTCGATTTCAAAACCGGGAACACTTCTTCCCAGTGATATTCGTTGAATGGCTTTTCAAAAGCGGAGATAAAGAATACCAATGCTTCTACCGTCATGGCCACAAACAGGATCTGGTTACCATACGGCAAGTGTAACAACTTGAACAAGGCGCCTATAATAACGATGGAGGCTCCCCAGCTATAACAGAAATTCAGTACCCGCTTGCCTTTTTCACTGGCGAGGTACATTTCTACTCTGTTTTTATATCTTCTATATTTTCCCATGATATAATGTATATTCGTTAATTAGAGAGGGCGGGCGAACTCCGCCCCTGCGTTATTTTTTACCTTTTGCTCTCGAAAAACCGATTTGTGTACGGGCGCAACGGAAACCGATGTATGAACGCGTTTCGTTCTGGTATTCGAAGGTGCGCATATCCGAACGGATGAACTGTGCCACGTCTTTCCAGGAACCGCCGCGTACGACCTTCTTCTTCATGGCATACGGGTCTTCCTTCGCGGCATTGTAGCGCAGATCCGGATTCATGTCGCTCATCTGGCTCGGTCCGGATTCGGAATAAGAAGTCGATGTCCATTCCGCCACGTTGCCGGCCATGTCATAGAGGCCGAATTCGTTCGGAGCGAAAGAGCCGACACGCGAAGTGATCAGATGGCCGTCTTCCGTATAGTTACCTTTGCCCGGTTTGAAGTTGCCCAAGAAGCAACCTTTTCCGCTCACCAGCTCGTCGCCTGCCCACGGATATTTGTTTTCGTTCTTGCCTGTACGGGCCGCATATTCCCATTCGCCTTCGGTCGGCAGGCGGAACGGTTCGAGAGCCTGTCCGCTGGGGAAGTTCAGAGATTCCTTGAACAGGTTGGTGCGCCATACGCAGAATGCTGTCGCCTGTTCCCAGGAAACGCCTACCACAGGATAATCGTCATAGCCCGGATGCGAGAAATACATACGCATATAAGGTTCGTTGTAAGCATTGTTGAAATCGTTCACCCAGCAACTTTCGTCCGGATAGATATTCACGATACGGGTGTGGAGGAAATCCCACGGCCCGCTGAGCCGTCGTGTGATGGTTTCGTTCACGATCTCGCCTTCCTCGGTGATGTAGGCCGTGTCTTTGGATATCATGATCACTTCGTCAGGGTCGACCTGGATATCGGTGTTACGCACGCGGGCTGCCGGGTCCAGGTTGTGTTTGCGAAGGGCTGCTGACGTATAGTCGTACCATTCGTAGCGATAGACCATCTGTTTCGGGTCCAACGTCTTTTCGCCGGTCACCGGATTTACGGTGTAGACACTTTCGATTGCCCGTATCTCGTCTTCATTGGCACGTTTCCAAGGAATCGGGCGGCTCCAGTCCAGATGCGGAGTCACCGGTTCGCCATATTTATCTTCAGTAATCTTAAACAGGTCATTGCCGCCATAAGCCGGGTCGGCCAGACGTTCGCGGATAATGGAATCGCGCACCCAATACACGAACTGACGGTATTTGGCATTCGTCACCTCTGTCTCGTCCATCCAGAAAGCATCGAAAGAGACGCCTTTCGTTTCAGGATTGATCCCCCACAAGGAATCCTTATCTGCGGGTCCCATCTCGAATGAGCCTCTTTTGATCAGAACCATCCCGTAAGGGGCAGGTTCGTTAAACGCCACCGATCGTACCCCTGTCACTTCGCCCCCGCCACCGGAAAGGGTTTTGCCACATGAGGTAAACAGGGCTACTGCCGCAAGTACTAACAATACTTTTTTCATAACAATGTACTTTTAAAATTAACAAATATGTAAAGCAACTTACTACTTCCACACCTGCTTTCCCTCCTCATACACCAAAATCCGTTCCTGCTTCCCTCGTGTATGATTCTGCAACAACAGCAACGCCCCTTTAGGAACACCCCTGTAAACCAACGAATCCAACATCGCCGTTTGCTGTCCTAAGGTCCTCCACCCTCTCTTTGTACAATATGACAACTCATAGTCATCCAACGACCGAACATAATTATCCCGGTTGGCAGGCGTATAAATTATCTTATCTATCACCTTCGACGTGCCTAGGTCTAACCCTGTCCAGCCGCCATAGGGTTCCGTGTAATCAAAAGACGTTTCTGTATTACCGTCAAATGCATTTGTATATTCGTGCGAACCATCCTGTTGATAGCAACCGGGAGTGCCTATAACTCTACCGCTTAATGGCAACAGTCCACCTGCTTCATAAAACTCTATTTCCGCCACATTGCAATGTCCCTTTTCCGGTCCTATATAGCGGACATACCGAAAAGGCGTCAAAGAACGGGAATACGCCATCGTCCGCAACTATGTGGACTGGATTCTGGAACTGCCGTGGAACGACATGCGGGAAACCAGCATCGACATTCCCGAGGCCCGCGCCATCCTCGACGCCGACCATTTCGGCCTTGAGAAGCCCAAGCAGCGCATCCTTGAGTTCCTCGCCGTCCAGAAGCTCACCAACGCGCTCAAAGGCCCCATCCTCTGCCTCGTAGGGCCTCCCGGCGTGGGCAAGACCTCGCTGGCCCGCTCCGTCGCCACGGCCACGGGACGCGAATACGTGCGCCTGTCCCTCGGCGGGGTGCGCGACGAAGCCGAAATCCGCGGCCACCGGCGCACCTACGTGGGAGCCATGCCCGGCAAGATCATCATGGCCCTCAAACGCGCCAAGTCCAGCAACCCGTTGTTCTGCCTTGATGAAATCGACAAGATGAGCTCCGATTACCGGGGCGATCCCGCGTCCGCCCTGCTGGAGGTACTCGACCCCGAGCAGAACAAGACCTTCAACGACCACTATCTCGACATCGACTACGACCTGTCGAAGGTGTTCTTCATCACCACGGCGAACTCGCTGCACAATATCCCCGCTCCGCTTCAGGACCGTATGGAAATCATTGAGCTTTCCAGCTATCTCGAAGTAGAGAAAAAGCACATCGCCCGTGACTTCCTCCTGCCGCGCCAGATCAAGGAGCATGGCCTCAAGCCCGGGAACATCTCCCTGCCCGAGGAGACGCTCACCGAGGTCATCCGTTCCTACACGCGCGAGGCCGGGGTCCGCAGCCTTGAACGCGAAATCGGCGCACTGTGCCGCAAAACCGCGATCAAGCTGGTGGAAGAGGACAACCTCGACCAGTGCGTGACCATTACGCCGGAGGATCTGGAAACCTATCTCGGCGTGAAGAAGTACCGCATGGACGAGAACGAAAAGTCCCCCAAGGTCGGCGTGGTCAACGGTCTGGCCTATACGGGCGTGGGCGGCGTGCTGCTCAATGTGGAAACGGTGATCATGCCCGGCAAGGGGAATGTGGCCACCACCGGCAAGATCGGCGAAGTCATGAGCGAGTCCGCGAAGGCGGCGCTTTCTTATGTACGTTCCCGGGCCGCGGCGCTGGGGCTCAAGCCCGATTTCCACAGCGAGATCGACATCCACACGCACTTCCCCGAAGGCGCGACCCCCAAGGACGGCCCCTCGGCGGGCACCGCCATCACCACGAGCCTCGTTTCCGCCCTGCTCGGCATCCCCGTGCGGCATGACGTGGCCATGACCGGCGAAGTCACCCTGCGCGGGCGTGTGCTGCCCATCGGCGGCCTGCGTGAAAAGCTTCTCGCCGCCAGCCGCGCCGAGATGGCGACCGTGATCATCCCGCGCGACAACGCCAAGGATCTCAAGGAAGTGCCTGACGAGATCCTCCAGACGCTGCGCATCGAGCTCGTGGACCATGTGGACGAGGTGCTCCCCATTGCCCTCGACGCGCCCGAGGACGCCATTTGGGACAAGAGCGACTGCCCCTCCCTTATCGAGTCCCTCCGCCGCCATCACGAGCCCGCGGTGACGACGGCGCAGTAGGCAGTGAGAGAATTGGGGAGGGGAGGAGGGACCTTTCTGGAGAAAGGTCCCTCCTCCCCTCCCC
>OLZW01002797.1_pt1 | contig 10655 bp, 10 predicted proteins | sample 1674281 | NCBI WGS metagenome assembly OLZW01 (sample SAMEA103958157, study PRJEB25191) | human gut metagenome | biome: human-associated habitat [ENVO:00009003]; feature: intestine environment [ENVO:2100002]; material: feces | place: Germany | collected 2013/2015
ATCAGGTAGATATAACTGACAAGGTTTGCCCTCTTACATTTGTAAAGGCAAAGGTTGCTATCGATGAATTAGATGATGGTGAAGTTATTGCAATCCGTATGAATGACGGAGAGCCGGTAGCTAATGTTCCAAGAAGTATTAAAGATGAGGGACATCAAATCCTTAAACTTGTTAATAATAATGATGAGACATATACACTCATTGTTAAAAAAGTTGAAGAATAAGGAGAAGATTTATGGCTGAGAGAATAAAGTTATCAGATTTTGAAGAGAAGGTATTAAATAGTTCAGTTCCAGTTCTTATTGATTTTTATTCAGACAGTTGTGTTCCTTGCAAAAGGCTTGCACCTGTTGTAGGAACAGTGGAAGATGAGAGAGCAGGAAGCCTTTTGGTATACAAGGTTAATATTAACTTTGATGCAGATGCAGCTTCTGAATATGAAGTAACAGCAGCACCTACACTTGTTCTTTTTAAAGATGGAAAGGAAACTGCAAGACATACAGGCGTATTCAGAAAAGATGAACTTACAAGCTGGATAGATGCTAATATTTAATTAATTCTAATAAATAATATTTATGCCTAAGAGGCAGGAAAGAGGTTTAATATGCAGTTAACAGTATCAGGAGTAAAGAAAGAATATGAAGAGGGAATTACACTTCCAAAGCTTTTTGAAATTGAAAATGTAGAAACACCAGAATATGTTACGGTTTCAATTAACGAAGAATTCATTCCAGGAGACCAGAAAGAAACATACCAGTTAAAAGATGGTGATAATGTTGAATTCTTATACTTTATGGGTGGCGGACAGAGACAATTATAATAGTGTAATTAACTATAATGTCACAAGATAGTATTAAAATGTCAGATTCAAGTAAGAATTACTTTAAAAGGAGTAAGATCTACTTTAAAAGGAGGTATATATGGCTTTAACAGATGAGCAGATAGAACGTTATTCACGTCATATCATTTTAAAAGAAGTTGGTGCTAAGGGACAGAAGAAGCTTCTTAATGCCAAAGTGCTTATAATAGGTGCAGGTGGACTTGGAGCACCAGCAGCTATGTATTTAGCAGCAGCAGGTGTTGGAACAATAGGAATTGCAGATGCGGATGAGGTAGATCTTAGTAATCTTCAGAGACAGATAATACATCAGACAGCAGATGTAGGCAAAGCAAAGGTTCAGTCAGCTAAAGAGACAATTAATGCTATGAATCCAGATGTAACAGTTAACACATATAGAGAATTCATTACAAGTGATAACATAATGGATATTATCAAGGACTATGATTTCGTAATCGATGGAACAGATAATTTCCCAGCTAAGTTCCTTATTAATGATGCCTGTGTAATGGCTAAGAAGCCATTCTCTCACGCAGGAATAATCAGATTTAAGGGTCAGCTTATGACTTATGTTCCGGGAGAAGGACCTTGCTACAGATGTGTATTTAAAAATCCACCACCAAAGGATGCAGTACCTACATGCAAGCAGGCTGGTGTTATCGGAGCTATGGGTGGTGTTATCGGAAGCCTTCAGGCTATGGAAGCAATCAAGTATATACTTGGTGTAGGGGATTTACTTACAGGTCATCTCCTTACATATGATGCTATAACACAGGAATTCCATAAGATTAAGTTGCCATCTGATACTGATGGCTGTGCTGTATGTGGAAAGCATCCAACTATCACAGAACTTATTGATTATGAGCAGGTAGTTTGTGAAGACCACTAATAATTATATCCAATCATAAGGACAATAAGGAGGCGTCACAAAGTGATTACATTTAATAAGAGTGATTTTGATACAATACTTGAATATGCTAAGAAGAATCTTCCAGAGGAGGCTTGTGGTCTTATTGGAGGAACAATAGAAAATGGAGATAAGCACATAAAAAAGATATATCTTCTTACTAATATTGACCATTCCAATGAGCATTTTTCAATGGATCCTAAGGAACAGTTAGCGGCAGTTAAAGATATGAGAGCTAATGGTTTAGTTCCTCTTGGCAACTGGCATTCACATCCAGAGTCACCATCAAGACCATCTGATGAGGATAAGAGACTTGCATATGACAGCAAAGCAAGTTATATGATACTTTCACTTATGAATATAGATGAACCAGTGCTTAATTCATTCCATATTGAAGGCAATGTATCAAATAAAGAAGATCTGAGAATAATATGATAAAGCATTGAGCCGTGCCGTAATAAACTATTAACCATTGCTGTGCTTGCACAAAGCGATGGTTAATAGTTTATTACGATAGGGCGAAAGCCCGGCAGTTCCATAAAGCTTTGCTTTATGGAACGTGCACGGCGAAAAAGGCGTTGTGCACGGCGAAAAGCCGGCGTGCATGGCGAAGAAGGCATTGTGCACGGCGAAGAAGCGAATAAATAGTAGTTCAGTGCGATAGGAATGGAGATTTATTATGAGTAATCTAACGGATATTTCAGATGTTATTATTATAGGAAGTGGTCCGGCAGGACTATCTGCTGCTATATATGTTGTCAGGGCTGGATTATCAGTTAATGTTATAGAGAAAGAATTTATGGGAACAGGACAGATAGCTGACAGCAGTAAAGTAGATAATTATCTTGGTATTCCAGCAATAAGCGGTTATGACCTGGGCGAAAGTTTCAGGGAACACGCACTTTCGCTTGGAGTAACAATAGAAGATAATAATGTTACCAGACTTACCCCTGTTGATGACATATGGGAATTAGAGTTATCAGACGGAAGCACTAAGAAAGCCCGATGCGTAATATATGCGGCTGGCTGTAGCCATAAAAAGTTACAGGCAGAGAATGAAGAACAGTATACAGGCAAAGGAATATCATATTGTGCCGTATGTGACGGAGCATTTTATAAGGATAAAGATGTCGCAGTAGTAGGTGGCGGTGACACAGCACTTTCTGATGCACTTTATCTTTCAGATATATGTGCCAACGTATATATTATACACAGAAGGGAAGAATTCCGTGGAGCGGCTTCACTTCTTGCAAAGTTAAAGGAACGTACGAATGTGCACATATGCACTAACAGAACAGTAAAGAAAGTGGAAGGCAGTAATAATCTTGAGAGGATAATACTTGATAATGATACAGGCATTGACGTTAATGGATTATTTGTTGCCGTTGGAATGAGCCCACAGACAGAGCTTCTTAAGGGTATTGCAGAACTTGATAATTCAGGATATGTAATAGCAGGTGAAGATTGTGTTACATCAGCCAGAGGTTTATTCGTGGCAGGTGATGTCAGAACGAAAATATTAAGACAAGTAATAACAGCCGCAGCAGATGGTGCTATGGCAGCAACACAGGCAGTACAGTACCTTAGATAAAAGGTATGTACTGCCTGCTGGTATTTATATATGTATAGCCTGGCTGTGTATATTTATATAATATGTATTTATTGTATACTTATTATGTGTTTACTATAAATATTACTAAATATATTTAACACAATATACATTTATTATATATCTAATATATTGCTATAGATATTACTGCGTATATTTATACAATATGTATTTATTATATATATTTATTGTATCTATTATATCTAGTTATTTAGTGCGTTATAGCTTCATATATATAATCAAGAACCTTTATGTTATCTTTTTCGTGTAAAATATCGTGGCGCATATTATTAAATATCATTATATCTTTTATATTAAATCCCTGTTTGGTCATTAAATTTATGGTAGTTTTAATATTTTTTCCATACTCACTTACAGCATCATCACTGCCGCTAAGAATATATACAGGTGCCAAGCTTGCTGTCTTAGCCTTTTTAGATACACAGTTAATCATTCCTGATAATAGTTCATACATAAGGCTTGCTGTAATCTGTGCTGGAATATGAGGGTCGTTAAGATATTTATCACGTTCTTCTTCATTATAGAGAAGCCAGTCTGCACGCGATGTAGCATTTTTAATCTTATTATTGTACATTCCAAATGCAATGAACTGTATAAGCGGACTGCAATTCTGTCCGTTAGCCTGCATACAGGCGTGGTCGATATAACTTCTTATTGCTTTGAGAATAAAACGTGGCTGAGAACCAGTTCCGATAAGGAAACATCCGTCAATCTTAGTCCTTAAGTGAGGAGATAAAAGCATATCCCTTACGATGAATGAGCCCATAGAGAAACCAACAATATAATAAGGAAGTTTAGGGTAGCGTTTCTTCATTTCGGTGTAGCAGGTATGAACGTCTTTAACCACATATTCCCAGCTTCCTTTCTTGCCAAGATATGCTTTCCTGCTGCCATTCTGTAGTGAGTGGCCGTGTCCTATAATGTCAATACCGCATACAACGTATCCTTTGCTTGTAAAATACTGGGCAACTTTGTCATATCTTCCCATATATTCTGTTATTCCGTGTACAAGCTGTATTACGCCGATTGGTTTGCTTTCAGCTTTCCATACAGCTGCCTGTATAGTTGTCTTATTATCCGATGATTTAAAATTAAACATATATAACCTCAATTCTTAGCCAGTAGGCCTTTGGTACTAAAAAGCATTATACGACAAAATATTTAATAAAACTACATAAAAATTGCTAATTAAAACATATAATTATTTATTGAAAAAGAATAATAAATGTGTTATAGTCAGTATCCGTCTGAATGGCTTGATTTGCTTAATAAAATAAAGAATATCGAGGTATATATGGGTAACGATAATACAAAAGCACTAAGCGGTATGGATATGACTACAGGTTCGATACCGGTTAAAATACTAAAGTTCAGTATTCCACTTATGCTGGCACAGATTTTGGAAGTTCTGTTTAATATGTCAGATGTGGCAGTTGTTGGTAAATTTTCAAGTTACGAGGCACTTGGAGCAGTTGGCTCTACATCATTGCTTGTAACATTATTTACAGGATTTCTTATAGGTATGGGATGTGGTGTCAATGTAAGAGTTGCACAGCAGCTTGGTGCAGGTCAGAAAGAAAATGTACGAAAGACTATTCATACATCATTTCTTCTCTGTCTTATTGTAGGACTTACAGCACTGGTTCTTTGTATATTGGGTGCTGAATTCTTCCTGTCACTTATGAATACTAAAACAGAGCTTATAGATGGGGCGGTGCTTTATTTTAGAATATACGCACTTGGTATGCCGGCTATGGCTATATATAACTTTGGTAATGCGGTTATGAGTGCGAGCGGAGATACTAAGAAGCCTCTTATATATCTTACGTTTGCAGGCGTTGTGAATGTATGCCTTAACCTTATACTTGTTATAGGGATAGGTATGGCTGAGGATGGTGTCGCATTTGCTAGTATAACAGCCCAGTACATATCAGCAATACTTGTAGTGGTTAATCTGTTAAGAAGAAGTGACACAGACAGATGCCGGTTAAGAGTAAGAGAATTAAAGCTTTATCCGGGTGTGCCAAAGGTAATACTTATGCTTGGAATTCCAGCAGGTATCCAGAATGCTATATTTGCTATGGCTAATCTATTTATCCAGACAGGTGTTAATTCATTCAGTGCGGTTATGGTGTCAGGAAATGCCGCCGCCGCTAATGCAGATATGCTTATATATAATGTTATGATGGCTTTTTATACTGCGTGCTCAAGCTTTATGGGACAGAATATGGGAGCTTGTAACAAGAAACGAATGTTAAAAAGCTACCTTATAAGTATGGCTTATGCTTTCTTAGCGGCGGCGATACTTGGAGGACTTCTTATAATATTTGGAAGACAGTTCCTGTCATTATTTACAAGTGAGCCAGAAGTTATAGATGCAGGTATGCAGAGGATTATGATTATGGGCTTATCGTATGCTGTATCCTCATTTATGGATTGTACGATAGCGGCATCAAGAGGACTTGGCAAGACTATAGTTCCAACAATAGTGGTTATTATAGGTTCGTGTGTGTTCAGAGTAGCATGGGTGTATACAATATTTGCACATTTCCACACTATACCATCATTGTTCCTGTTATATCCATGTTCGTGGATAATTACAGCTGCCGCAGAGATAACATATTTCGTGCATATATTTAAGAAAGTGACATTTTAAGGATAGTTACATTATGATTGCCACATAATATGTGTTAATAATATCTATATTCAGGTTCATCATCTGTAAGTTATAGCAATAACAATGCAGGACAGATTCGTTTCTTTGTTGCTGACAGCAAGGATTCGTTAATGGATACTGAAAAAGTAACTAACAAGTATGGCAGCTATACAGATTATGACTGCTATAATGTATTCAATGATGATGTAGTAAATGGTATTATTTCAAATAATAATGGTTATACATATTATAGCAGTGCATACTATGCAGGTGATAAGATTAGCTTATCAAAAGAAGCAGCAGAAAAGCTTATATCAGCAAGACGTAGAATTTCTGTGACAGCTTTTGATAAAGCTAGTAAGATATCTGGAATGGCTGTTGAATTCGATGGCTATTTCCTTAATAATGAAGCTGTTTCTGTAGATATACCTAAGATTACATTAAGTAAAGATGCAAGCACATTATCAACTACATTTGCAGGCGGAACACCTGAATATGTATATAAGGTAGGAACTATACCATCAATTAAGGGCGTAAGCTTTAGAAGCACATTTTACAATTCAGGTGATGGAAGATTTAACGTATATGCTGTAGATGATGGAAGCTGTATTCCAGTGGTACAGAGAACATACGGATATACAAAGAGCTTTACAGAAAGTGATTCTAATAGTGAATACTTCACAATATCTTTAGATAATGATAACTTTATATAGACTGCAACAGTATCAGGTGGAGATTATGATGGTACAGAATATTCATATATTGCTAATCCTGATGTTCAGACAATAAAGAATATCGTTAAATACAATGCTAAGAAAAATATATCATCATCAATTAATGTATGCACAGATAAGGTTACATTTGATGCTGAGACAATTAATATGATTAAGAATGCTGAGGATGCAGGCATAACAGTTAACTTCTATGATTCTAACATCGGAAGAAGTGCAGGTTCAGCTACAACTTCAACATACAAGCTTGAAAATGTTGAAGCTAAGGATGTTACTATAGAAAGACCAGCAGTTGAAATTACATCAAACAATGCTGATTTTGAAAAGGTTATGGATCCAACATTAGCAGTAAGATATGTATCAGCAAGCAGTGCATTAGCAGATGGATTTACATATAGATTTACTGATCCAACTGTATTAAATGCTAAGTTTGATAATGAACAGACTTATGTAAAGCTTTCATTAGTAGATGGTAAATTAGTGAGAAGCGGATCTTTAGTTCCAAGCAGAACTATCGTTGTAGAAAAGAATACATATGCTTTAGTTCGCTCGGCAGATTACTCAACACCAGGTGATACACCAAGTACACCTAGTGACACACCAAGCGAACCAGAACAGCCAAGTGAGCCAGAGCAGCCATCTGATAATGGCGATACAACAGGCAAGAATGTTGAAGCAGAAGTTATCTCTGCGGATAAGCTTACTAATGTAGAAAATGTAAACAACGAACTTACAGAGCGTTTAACTAATTCATCTCTTTCAGAGGTAAGCATTGTAAGTGCCAAAGCAGCTCCTACACTCAGCTCTAATGTATTCTCTAAGATGAAGGAAAACCAGAAAGACATTACAGTTGGTGTAACAGATGAGAATAACAGACTCCAGTATCAGTGGAAGTTCAACAGTGATACAATTACACAGCCAGATATGGATATTGATTTAACAATTTCATTCGATACAGATAGAGAAAATGAGGTTAAGGAAATTACAGGACGTGATGATCTTATGTATCTTTCATTCAGTCATCACGGAGCATTACCTGGACCAGCTACAATCAAGACATATGTTGGTAACAAATATAAGGATGGAGATATAGTATACCTCTACTACTTCAATGAAGAACAGAACAGAGTTGAATCAGTAGGCGGTGTTAATAAGGGGCTCGTTGTTAAGGACGGATATGTTGAGTATACAATTACCCACTGCTCATTATACTTCTTATCACAGGATACAGCAGAAATAATTAAGGCTGTTGACCCGGATACAGCAGATAATAATGGACAGGTAGCAGATGTGGCTGATACAGCAAATGATTCAGCTGCAACAGGAGATACAACAAGAGTATTCTTATATGTTCTTGAAACATTAATGGCTGCAGTATTAGTTGCAGGACTTGTAGTTGCTGATGTGAAGAAGAACAGAATTAACAGGTAATTAAACAGCAATAATATAAAACAGCCGGTATAATGATAGATTAAATAGCTATCATTAACCGGCTGTTATTATATTAGCATCATATATTACTTAATGGCTTCTGCCAGCTTGTACATATTGGCAATATCTTCATCTTTCATAGTAGACTTGATAGTTACTGTATCGCCACATATAGTTATGTTCTTCATTCCCTCAAATGCTGTCTTCATACATTTGCCGGCAGTAGGTGCCCACGAACCATTTTCGATGATTCCGACTTTACGGTTCTGGTAAGCTTTGTGGGAAAGACGGCTAAGGAAGTCTTCCATAGGTGGGAATACACCACCATCATAAGATGCTGCAGCAACAATAAGCCTGCTGTATCTGAAAGCATCTTCAATGGCTTCTGCCATATCATCTCTTGTAAGGTCGGTAAATGCAACTTTGTTATATCCCTGTTCTTTAAGGATATTAACCATTTTTTCAGCGGCTGTCTTGGTATTGCCGTGGATAGAAGCACAGGCTACAAGTACTCCATCATCTTCAGGTTCGTAACTGCTCCATGTAAGATATTTTCCAATGTAGAATTCAAGGTTCTCTTTAAGTACAGGGCCATGCAGAGGGCATATAGTCCTGATATCAAGTGCGGCGGCTTTCTTGAGTAAAGTCTGTACAGGTGCACCATATTTTCCTACTATATTAAAATAGTATTTTCTTGCTTCGCAAGTCCAGTCCTCAGAAGCACTTAATGCACCAAATTTGCCGAAAGCATCAGCAGAGAAGAGTACTTTTTCAGTTGTTTCATATTCAAGCATAACCTCTGGCCAGTGAACCATAGGAGCCATAATGAATTTCAGGTTGTGAGTTCCTAATGATAATTCCTGTCCCTCTGCAACTGTAATGCATTTGTCATCAAGATTATCAATAGCAAAGAACTGAGGAAGCATAGCTTTTGCTTTAGCACTAAGTACAAGCTTAGCATCTGGATATTTGTCTGAAAGTGCTTTGATATTAGCGGCGTGGTCAGGTTCAAGATGTGAGATTACAATGTAATCAACATTTCTTCCGGCAAGAACATTAGAAAGGTTATTAAACCATTCCTCTGACTTTCTTGCATCTATTGTATCCATAACGGCTACCTTTTCATCAAGAATCACATATGAATTATAGGAAATGCCGTTAGGAATGATATATTGGCTTTCAAATAAATCCAAAGTAGTATCATCAGCTCCTATATATTTAATTGATTCAGAAATTGTAACATTACTCATAATTAAATCCTCCTTATTAATGTTTAGTAATACTTGTTAGTTGTTAATTATTTAATCTATTATTTAGTGTATTAATTAATTCATCTTGAGTATTAATATTTTCATCAGCAAGATTAATACAGGCTGTTGAAATCTCAAAAGGTATCTTATTACTTTTGAATAGAATATGTTCTGGAATGGCTGCGGCTATAAGATTATTAATTCTATTTTCAAAATCTGTGTACTTAAGATTAGTGTCTAATATAAAGAATAAATCTTTGTCGTAGCGAACAAGCATCAATTCGCCATCAGATATATCTTTAAAAGTATGTGTAATTAAATTGTACAGACAGCATACAATTCCATTAGAAGCGATATCACCATATTCGGCTATTGTGTCAGCAAGATTAGTAATCTTTACAAATGCTGCATTAGACTGGTGGTTATTCTCTGCCTTATATAATTCATAAGGAAGATGTTCTGAAAGATAAGAACGGTTGTAAGCACCAGTTTCCTCGTCAAGCAGAAGGCTCCTGTTGGCATTTTGTATCAGAGATATTAAAGCGTTGTTAGTATTGCCGGCTTCAAGCTGTCGGTAAGTGTATGAGAAATGCTGGACGGTTTCAAGAACAAGCAGGGAGTTATTGACTCTTACTGGCCGCGAAGTGACATGGTATACAGTATCATCGCTTACATCAAGTTTGGATTGTATATTACCGGTAAGAAGTGTTCTTGCAGAAGTGCAGTTAATACATTGAAATATACATTTCCAAGAGTCATAACAGGAAATCGGTGTATCAGATGGTGTAAGACAAGTATCATTAATATCAATAATCTCACATTTGAATGGATTGACAAGTCGCACTACATCATATAGTGGTGATAGCAGCTCCATTTCTTTCTTTAATTCTTCAAAAGTATATTCAACAATTTCGCTCATACTTAAACCTCGTTTCCTATGTTAAAGTACATAAAGTAATATATATCATGGTGTGTTATATATATTATTCTGCATAACTTTATCTATGATATAGTGATATGAACAATGTTTTATATAGTTATATTCATATAATATGGCTGTACATATATAATTATAATAATTGATATGTGATGCAGCAATATAATAATATAACTCCATATGTATAATTGTGTTAATATATCCGTATTCATACATAACATAGATTGTATAAATTCTAACACATTTAATTAAACTTGCCAATTGAAAATTTGCAT
>OLZW01002798.1_pt1 | contig 10652 bp, 8 predicted proteins | sample 1674281 | NCBI WGS metagenome assembly OLZW01 (sample SAMEA103958157, study PRJEB25191) | human gut metagenome | biome: human-associated habitat [ENVO:00009003]; feature: intestine environment [ENVO:2100002]; material: feces | place: Germany | collected 2013/2015
GCGTATTTTATTAATACTTAAATACGCCCTTTGATCCAGATATTTTAAAATCTTCTCTACTGCATTAAGATTATCTACTTTTGTTTCTTCTTCAATCCAGCTCATTCCACCATCAACAAAGGATTTGTAAGTCAAATATTCACCTTTCGGACTTTTTCGTGTACGTACAATATACGGACACTCCGCTGTATTTCCATTCTCATAATAGGCTTTTGCACAATAATATGTGTCCTTTTGCTCTTTTGCTTCACCATTATTTTCAAAAAAATGAGTTAGTAACCTTTCATACTCTTCTTCTGTTAATTTACATCTAATTTCTATTTCTTTCATACTTAACCATCTTCCTTCCTATAGCTACCTTGAATTATTCACGGAACAATATTTAAACCAATAATTGTATCATGTTACTATGCCATCTTAAGTTGACACTAGGTTGACCTCATTAGATGCCTAATCCCTTTTACTTTCCATATTTCGTATAATTCTTTCATTTACACTCTTGATGATAGAACGAAAGAGTGTCTTGCCATCAAACTTTTTGATTCACATATTTCTCAGCAGATGTTCCTTGAGCCTTACTTCTATCGTTGGACCGGTCGAAATAAAATATAAGGAATTGAAAAGTCGTCTTGCAATTGAAGATTTTTTTGCAACAACCACTCCGGTACTTCAAGAATTTTATATCAACGTACTTCTTTCAAACCTGTCATCTCTTATTAAAAATCAAGTTGATGAAGAAATTCAGATTACCGCTAAAAGTACGAATAAATATCGATACCAAGCAAACCGAGCATTTATTATCGGACGTATCAAAACAATAGTTCCCAAAATCCTGTGTAATCTTTTCAATTTATCTGCCGACTATATAAGGAATCTCTCCGATGCAGATCTCAGATTATGTCTGGAAGAACATTCCGACGAAAGAAGAACAAAGCAATAGGCAGAACACATTTTAACAATAAAAAAGTTGCATTCTAAAATCAATAGCTGTTAATAGGGCTTTTTCTGTGAAGCTCTATTAAAGTGCGTCTTCTTTTCAAATCTACCTTCCTCTTTTCTCGATTTCGCACCGTTAGTCATTAACCTGAGCAAACACTTGTCTTAAGTTGACACTAGGTTGACCACATTGGTGCCTAACACCCGGGTTCATTGATGCTGAAATACTTCAGATGTCCATGAGTAGGATATAAAAACTTGTGGAATTCTGTCTAACATAATTATCACCTGCTTCTGTTAAAAAGTCCATGCAGAATTTATTTTACTGATACATATTATGTATCACGCGTTCTGCCTCTTTATTTACCTGTAATAATACATTCAACCCACTAACCTCTATATATTCATATTCTAATATATAGCCTGTTTAATTATCTTCATTGCAGATATTATCAAACCGCAAGATTATATCATCTCTATTTCTTTCGTCAATATTCAAATTTCGACTGCTTTCATTCTTCTATTAGCGGTTGCCATACATTTTCTCATAATAGTTCTGATATTCGCCGCTGATGATAGTCTCCCACCACTCACGGTTATCAAGATACCACTGGATGGTCTTCTTGATACCGTTTTCAAACTTGGTCTCCGGCAGCCAGCCCAGCTCATTGTGAATCTTGGTCGGATCGATAGCGTAACGCATATCGTGACCCTTACGATCGCCAACATGAGTAATCAAACTCTCCGGCTTTCCCAGTTCCTTGCAGATAATCTTCACAATTTCAATATTCTTCTTTTCATTATGACCGCCAACGTTGTAAACTTCACCAACACGACCCTTGTGGATAATCAGATCAATAGCCTTGCAGTGATCTTCCACATACAGCCAGTCGCGAACATTCAGACCTTCGCCATAAACAGGTAGTGGCTTGTCTGCCAGTGCATTGGCAATCATCAGCGGAATCAACTTCTCTGGGAAATGATATGGACCATAGTTGTTAGAACAACGGGAAATTGTCACAGGCAGACCGTAAGTTCGGTGATAAGCCAAAACTAACAAATCAGCAGCAGCCTTAGAACTGCTGTACGGAGAGCTTGTATGAATTGGAGTCTCTTCGGTGAAGAACAGGTCAGGACGATCCAACGGAAGATCACCATAAACTTCATCGGTAGAAACCTGATGGTAACGTTGGATACCATGCTTGCGGCAAGCATCCATCAGAACACTAGTACCGATAATATTGGTTTGAAGGAAGATGCCAGGATCTTCGATAGAACGGTCAACATGAGATTCTGCTGCAAAGTTGACTACGATGTCCGGATGTTCTTCTTCAAACAGCTTATCCACTGCTTCGCGGTCGCAAATGTCGGCCTTTACGAAGCGAAAATTCGGGTTGTCCATAACAGGTGCCAGCGTGGACAGATTGCCTGCATAGGTCAGCTTGTCCAAACAAATGATCCGATAATCCGGATACTTCTTCAGCATATGGAACACAAAGTTACTACCAATAAAACCAGCACCGCCGGTAACAATAATATTCATTTTCTTCTTCCTCGTCTTTCAAAAAATAATTCTATCTTCTGCCACTCGTCTCAAATGTTCGCCATATGGAGATTTTCCATAAGCATCCGCAGATTCAAGTAATTTTCCCTTATTAATCCACTTCTCATGATAAGCAATTTCTTCTGGCGCAGAAATTACCATGTCCTGCCGACTTTGAACTGTCTGAACAAATGTAGATGCTTCCATCAGACTGTCCATAGTGCCCGTATCCAGCCATGCAAAACCACGCCCCAAAACCTGTGCTTTTAGCTTTTCCTGCTTAAGATACATATCATTCAATGTTGTTATTTCAAGTTCTCCACGTGCAGAAGGAACAACCTGCTCTGCCATTTCAGACACACCAGCCGGATAGAAATATAAACCTGTAATACAATAATTTGACTTCGGATGCTTCGGCTTTTCTTCGACGGAAATCACATTTTTATTTTTATCAAACTCCATAATGCCAAATCGCTCAGGGTCTTTGACATAGTAACCAAAAATAGTTGCATATCCATTTTCTGCATTATGGACTGCATCGGACAAGTTTTTTCTGAACCATCCGCCATAGAAAATATTATCACCAAGCACCATTGCACACGCATCATTACCAATAAACTCTTTTCCAATAATGAACGCTTGTGCCAATCCGTCGGGACTAGACTGTACCGCATATGACAAGTTAATGCCAAAATGCTTTCCATCTCCCAACAATTCCTGAAATCTCGGCGTATCTTGCGGCGTAGAAATAATCAAGATATCTCGAATTCCGGCAAGCATCAATGTTGACAACGGGTAGTAAATCATCGGTTTGTCGTATACCGGTAACAGCTGTTTGCTTGTCACCCTAGTTAATGGATAAAGACGTGTACCAGAACCTCCCGCTAAAATAATTCCCTTCATTAGTTTTCTCACTTTCTATGTTAATCACAAATTGTTATTAATCTTTAATACATTTCTGCTATAATAAATATTACGTTGCTTACTGCTCACCATGGAGAAATGTGTGATTTTGAGCAACATCGCCTAAATCTAAGAACATGCAGACATTTTTATCTATTTTTATTTATGTATTGCAAATTCTCTCACCCAAGAATAATATCGCAGATGCGATCGACATTCTCCAGTGACAAATCCGCATACAGCGGCAGAGTTAACACGCGCAGTGACAAATGCTGTGCCACCGGCGTTTTCGCTGTTCCTGCAATTGAACAATTCCGATAGCACTCAAAGCTATTGGTTAGTGGATAGAAATACTTTCTAGCCGTAATTCCCTGCTCTTCCAGCATTGCATAGACCTCATTGCGAGTATACTTGTAACCATCGAAAACAACTGGGAAGTATGCATAGTTACTTTCCACATTTTCCTGAATGGCACTGAGCTGAATTCCTTCCACACCAGACAGACGTTCACGATAACGCTCTACAACACTCTTTCTCTTTGCGATTTCATCACCTAGATGGCGTAGATTACAAATTCCCATTGCTGCCTGAAACTCGTTCATCTTGGCATTTCCACCAACATAGCAAACTGATTCCGGACCATGAATGCCGAAGTTCTTCTGATCATTCAGCAACTGAACCCAGCTGTCGTTTTTGAAACAAACTGCACCACCCTCAATAGTGTTGAACACTTTTGTGGCATGGAAACTAAACATAGACGCATCGCCGAAGCAAGCAGAAGACACGCCTTTATACTTTACAGCAAAAGCATGGGCGGCATCATAGATTACTTTCAATCCATACTTTTTTGCAATTCTATCAATTTCCTCTACATCACAGAGATTTCCATAAACATGTACTGGCACAATTGCAACAGTACGATCCGTAATAAGATCCTCAATTTTTGTAACATCAATGGTATAATCTTTTTCATTAACATCACAAAATACTGGTACCAACCCGTTTCGGACAATAGCATGCGTAGTAGAAGCAAATGTGAATGGTGTAGTAATTACTTCTCCACCCTCCGGCAGATTCAATGCCGCAATAGCATTTTCCAGTGCCAAATGACCGTTTGTATAAAGTGCTACATGTGGAATTTCTAGATATTCTTCTAATTCTGCCTGTAATTCCTTATGTTTTACACCCATATTGGTCAGCCAATGACTATCCCAAATAGACCGAATTTCTTCAACATATTCATCAAGAGTCGGCATAGATGAACGAGTAACTAAAATTTTATTATCCATATTTCCCTCCACAATCAGATACTCTTTAACAATGCATCTGTAACATCTGTTTCCTGAATCTTCCAGTCTTTTCCCAGATTACTATTCAGCACTTTCTTATAGAAACTGTATGCAACGCTAACATCAACAAAAGAAAGACCGATGGAATTGAAATAGCAAATTTCATCATCATTTCCCCGACTAGGCTTTGTTCCGTCTATAATGTCGGCTATATTAGCATATATATCGCTATCTTTTAGCAATCCATCTTTATACATCCGGGCAATGGTTGGTGAACCCCTATGCTTTAAAGAATGCCAATCATCACATACAATTTTTGTTGCTTTTTGCGGTACAGCGTATTCATCTTCCCATCCACCTACATGGCAGTAATAGGTTCCATTTTTTACAGCATCTGCTTTTAGAAGAGGTTCTTGGCAGCTAACCGCTGTAACAATTATATCGGCGTTTTGAGCGGCCTTGTCATAATCAGAATTACACGGTATAAAATCGACATCAGGATACTTTTTTTTCATTATATCAATAAATTGATTTTCCCCTTTTCCACTTCTGGATGCCACATAACAAGTATCTATTTGCGGGAACATCTGTTTAATCGCAACAAAGTGAGCTTTTGCTTGTTCTCCAGAGCCAATCGTTCCATATATATGGCTATCTTTACGAGCTAAATATTTTGCCCCAATTGCCCCCATACAAGCCGTGCGTAATGCAGTAATCAGCGTGCCATCCATCACCGCAATCGGAAATCCCTGCTCCAATTCTGATAAAATAATTACGCCGGAAACATTCTGAGATGAAAACTTATGTGGGTTTTCTGGAAAAACGGATACCCATTTAATTCCACAAACACCGTCCTTCATCAATGTTGATGGCATGCAGTTAATTCTATCCTGCGTTTCCAGATTAAAGATTTGCGAAATTTTATCTGGAAGCATAACTCCACCATTTTTATAATCAACAAGAACTTCTTCAATTACCCTAATAACTTCCTGAATATCACAGCATTTTGCTTCCATAATATCTTCCATGGATATCAGCTTGACATTTAAATCGTTTTTCAAGAAAACCCCTCCCCTCATAAAATCCTATCTACTGAAAACTTTTCGTATTGCATATTATTACCAAGCGTATCAAAGACTAGCATACAATCCTGCAACTTTGAAATTTCACTTTTAAGCTCTTCTGTATCAGCGCACAGAATATCTACTTCAGCCATTCTTTGATTTACGTCGTAACTCCAAGGAATTTCACTTCCAATCTCACATCTTGGAATCAGTGAAACTACTTTACAATTATCAATTCTGTCAAATCCCTGCATTTTTGCAACTTTGCCCGCTTTTAATGTAGGAAACAAAACCGCTGCACGCTTACCGTTCAGATTAACACCGTCATCCAATGGCTTCACATTACCGCAATTGCCTTCCAGGGCGTAATGAACCATCGCCTCCATCAAATCGATACCAAATTCTTTTGTATACACTCTTTCGTAATCGACTCCTGGAAATCTCAAGCCTGGATCAAAGAACCTAAATTTACCATCATCCTCAAATCCCTGCATAAAAATTGGACCATTCTTGTATCCCATTGCTTTAAACATTTTCACGACATTTTGATGTGCCGTTTTCAAATATTCATCTGTAAATCTTGAAGGAGAAACAGCGCAGGCTACAACTTTTTCAAGATGATTTTCCTCAGAACCGCAGTAACTGTCTACTGTTCTAATCAAATAGGCTTCGCCATTCACAAAGAAATATGTAACCTGAAACTCATGAGCCCCTTTCATATATTTTTCGATAAGGATGTCTCCATTTGAAGACTCACTTTTTGCAAAGCTGATTGCATTCTCAAGCTGTTCTACTGTATAGCACACAGATTGTCCACGCGAGCCTCTGCTGTCAACAGGCTTAACAAACAGTGGAAATTCTACCTGTCCAGATAAGGCTTCTTCTTCCGTATACTCTGGAATAACATCGACGCTGTTTTCCATACACATTTTCTTGAATGCATGCTTATCAGTCATATAGAAGAACTGATCTTTCGTTCCATAACACGGCAAATCAAGTGCCTCACAGATTTGTTGATATGGTCTTTGACATGGGTCAATGTATCCGCAAATGACACCGTTCACTTGCTCTTGCTTACAACGTTCAACAATTTGATCTACGTCCTTGATATTATGCATCCACGCTTCATCAGCGACTTTCTTTGCTGGAGAATCCACAAGATAATCCGTAACAATTGTGTATACCCCCATCTTTTTAGCCGCCTCAACCAGCTTTATTTGCTGAGCGGTTCCACCCAGAATCAATATTTTTTTCACTTTTCTCTCCTTTCGTTTTTACCAAACTTATTTCCAACTATTGTTTTTCCTCTATAAACAATCTGTTGAAATTCAGTCTTATACAATGCAATAATTAAAGCGATCACTATAATTTGTCCTAAATACATATGACTTACCATATGTTCAAATATTATTTGAACAAGCAATAGCACATAAACAATATGGGCACGAATTAAATTAACCTTAAAATGTACATGTTTTCTAGCAAAAATCAATCTGATTATCCATACCACATAAAATGATAATGCTGTGGCAATTGCAGCCCCCATTGCTCCAAATTGTGGGATCAATGCTGCATTAAACACGACATTAACCGCAGCAGATGCCAACGTAGAAGTTGCCACCACTTTATTTTTTTTTACCGCACCAAATATGCCAGAAAAAAAACTAGCCTGCCCACTAAAAGCCATTCCTAGAACTAAAAGTGACGAGTACTTCCACCCCTCAAAAAAATCCTTTGCAAACAAAACTTTTGAGATAGGTATATTTATTAATATCAACCCCGCACACGCAAATGATAAAAAACCCGAAAATAATTCATAAGTTTTTCCGTAGAACCCATCCGAATCCTCTGGATCAAATTCTTTTATTGCTGAAATTCCCCAAGCTTGGCAAAAAATGTTACACAACATTGCCATTATGCTCGGAACTTTATAAGAAACAGCATATATACCATTTAACGCTGCTCCTTTCATAAATAAAATAAAGTATCTATCAATGCTATTATTTATCCACCATCCAAGTTGGCTTATCGCCGTTGGAATGGAATATGTAATCATCTCTCTATGAAGTTCTTTTTCTCTTTTCAGATTATTTTCTGTTGTTTTAATTGATTTTCTTGCACAAACCACTGAAAATATAATTGCAACCCCAGGTCCTACAGCCATTGACACAAGATATCCAATAATACCGCACTTAAAGACAACCAATAGAAGAAGATTCGATATCAATTTAGCAAATGTTGAAATCAAACTGGCTATCGCCATAATACACACTTCATCTATCCCTCTTAAAAATTGATAAAGCATACTTTCAATAGCTTCACAGAAAAAGAGAAGTATAAGAAAGAAATAGCAATAATTTGACCATTGTAGTATGTGAAATTTCCAGCATATTATAGTAAAGAATGCTAAAATTCCACCTCCCACAAAAATAACCTTTAATGCAAAGCTAAAAACTTTATCCGGTTTGTAATTATCATCCAAACAAAATCTAAGCACTGCATTGCCAATATTTAGAGTGAAAATATATATCAATAATGTTACGCTCGTCGTCACTATATCAGCAATTCCATAATCGGATGTTGTCAATACATTTGTATATAATGGCACAAGAAAAAAGGCCAGAAATTTTGACCCAAAAGATGATAACGTTAATAATAGCGTATTTTGTGCTAAATACGAATATTTCTTCTTGCTACTCATACGCCCTCCCTATTATTTTTCATTTTTATCTCCAAAAAGTTTTCTTATTATGCCTTTGTAATTTCCATGTATGCACATAAGTAAAAATCTACCAACTCTCTGCTTAAATAAAAGTATCGGCCTATTATATGCCATCATTTTATTTCTCTCCATTTCATAATGCACGTCTGGTATAACATACTGTGCATGCTTGATTGGAAATTTAATTTCGTATGTTGGATTATTAAACACTTTCCTCATGGATTTTGGAATTTCATTTAAATCAGCTGCATGAGCAGAATCTGCTGTTGCCCCTATATTGTTTATAAGATTCATTTTAGGAATAATTTGTAGCCTATTTTGCGCATACATGTCAAATTCATACCAAAATTCTGTTCCTGCAACATGTCCTTCATACTTTTTCTGTTTTCCATATGCACATAATCTTTTCCATGCAATTTTGTTATGTGCGGTCCTTTGCTTTAAAAGTTCCATAACATATGGGTCATCTATATACGAAAAATCGCCTCTATTTACTATGGATCTTTTCCAAACTGCAGTTCCCCAAATTGATCCTTGCCTTGAAAAGAAATAATCCGACTTTACTTCTTCGCATTTTCCAAGATGATTCATTCCACAAATACATTCAATTCGTTCATCATCTTTATATTTTTCAAGTAGTTCTGCACAGTATCTAAAAAAACTGACTGATGGTAAAATATCATCCTCAAGCATAATGCAACGATCAACAGTATTCCATATAAGATTTTCTCTCTCCTTCCCCATCGCATATAGACCTAAATTATGATCCATATATAATTTATATACTTTACATTCCCAATCGATTTCTTCATCATAAATCTTTCGATTCTGTTTAATTAATTCCCATTCTTTTTCATTTCTTCCTCCATCGGATGTGACAAATAGAATGCTCGGTCTAGCTTGTTTTATAATTTCAAACTGTCTTCTTTGACATTCTGGCCGAATCCATATATTTATTTTTACAGGAACATCTACTAAATATGGTTTCATGTTTTCTTTATCCCTTTCTTTGAATCGTTTTTTCACAGCAAATAGTTACTTTTGTAAAAATCACACATATTAGTACGCCTCGAAAAAGCGACCATGGTCCATACAAATACCATCTTGGAACACTAGCAACAATGTATATTATTGCACTGCATTTCACCGGAGTTAACGTAACCTTCCTATCACTTATAAATCTTGTATATGCCAGTATAACAACGGCATAAATCAAAGCACCCACATATGAAAACCAAACAAAGAAAAATCCTTGTGACACGCCTCCAAAATTATGATAAAAATAATTACTAACAACCTGAATCAAATTTCCGTCATTAACTCGAGATTGTCCCAAAAAGATGGTCAACACAAATGTAATCAAATAATGCATTGCTTCTAAAAAGGAATACTTTCTATATATATCAATCATACATAGCATTGGAAAATATGCATGAGTACATGTATCGAAAACAAATTTATTTTTAGCTAATATTCCTGCTAGTTCGCCAACGTTTCCTTTTAAGAGTGCCCAGTTCCCGCGTAATGTTCCAACTATTGAAAAAGCAATCAAACCTAAAAGCATTGCCATCAACAATACCACCGGATTTATCTCGTTTTCAAAATAACATAGCACAAATATGATTACGCATATTAAAGCCTCAATTCGCGTACCATTCAACAGACTTGTTAAAGCATAGACTAAACAGCAAACTGCACATATATTTTTCTGTATTTTTTTTCCTCCCGAAAAATAAAACATTAATATAATAAGAATAGACGCATATTCATATATAGCTGTACTAGATCCGCGACTATTCGATGCTCTTGAATATCCAAGTACCACAATTCCTATAAATAGAATCATAAGTGCAAAAAAAACAACATCATTTTTATTTTTTAGTTTCACAAACTCTTTCGCAATGTTAACAGTATTCTTTTTACACTTTGGTGAAAGAATTGCCAAAGACAGCATTGTAAGAAACATTAAAAAAATTCCAACACTGTATATATCTACATTCTGAATTTGTGGGTACAGATACTTAGGTCTCAAACTTTCATCCAAATAAATGCCAACAGCAATACTATAATTGGAGTACGCTATAAACGTACTTACAATTAAAAGATACATATTATTCCAACATTTATAGATCCACACAATAGAGAAAAGAATGGTTTCAATGGCTAAAAATTGGTTCAGTAACGCTGTATGTGGT
>OLZW01002810.1_pt1 | contig 10622 bp, 6 predicted proteins | sample 1674281 | NCBI WGS metagenome assembly OLZW01 (sample SAMEA103958157, study PRJEB25191) | human gut metagenome | biome: human-associated habitat [ENVO:00009003]; feature: intestine environment [ENVO:2100002]; material: feces | place: Germany | collected 2013/2015
CCGTCTATCAGCTTCCGCTCGGCGTCGCGGTCTCCTCGACCTTCGAGACGAACGGCTGGAAGCTCGCTCCGATGGTTGACGTGTCCGTTGTCCCGACCTTCGGCGACAAGGATGCAGTTGCCACCTTCACGGGCGGCATCACCGACACGGTTCGCGTCGTCGACACGAACCCGGTCCAGGGCACCCTCGGCCTCGAAGCGCAGAACGGCGCGTTCACGTTCGGTCTCAACTACCGCCTCACGGCGGGCGGCGACGACCGCATGAACAACTCGTTCAACGCCAACGTCCGCTACGCCTTCTAAGGCGAGAAGCCGGAAGACTCCCCGGGTCTGAGGTCCTCTGACCCAAAGCCCCGGGTTCCTCCCGACTTTCTTCTCTTTCCAGGTGCTCTCCGGAGCATCCCGGGAAGAGAAAGCATAGAAGCGTTTGAAGGGCCCGAAACCCGTTTGGGCTCCGGGCCTTTCTTTTCGCTTTTTCCCCTTGTCTCCCGTTGGAGAAGCATTCAAATGCCTGCGCAAGTGAAGCGCTCGCCGCGCAAACGCATGCCGAAAATGACAGCGGTCACAAAGACCCTGCCGTCCGAAACGCCCGAGATCTCCTACGAACGGGTTCGTCCCAAGACGTACGCGACGGACGAAAAGCGTGCTCAGGCACTTGAACTCTTCCGCCACGGGATCGGCTACACCAAGGCCTCCCGCATTCTCGACATGTCCCCCAATACCCTGAGGGACTGGCACCGCGCCTTCATCAAAGGCGCCTTCAAGGCGGACCTCGCCGACAATCAGTACCGCTACCCCAAGCCTGTACGCGAACGCGCCGTGAGACTCAGGCTTCAGGGCTACTCCTGGTCGGAAATCAACCGCCTCACGGGCATCTCCGTCTCTACCGTGCGCAAATGGGTGCTCGCTCATACCGAGACCGGCGGCAGGAAGACGCAGATTCTGGTCGAAAGAAATGAATCTGAGAGCTGAATAAACCGGATCAACCCGGCCTTCCCAATCCGGGACCTAAGGTTGATTTGAACGTTCCCAATGCCGGGTGCGCGCCCTGCCCGTCCTCTCCAGCGACATTCCAGGCTTCCTCCAATGCCTGCAACGGATCTTCCGGCCAGAGCATCTTTGCTGCCGGCAATCTCGACATCCCGTCGTTCCGGCTCATGGCTCACTGGAGCGGCATCTTCTCCTCTCTTTCCTCTTATAAAACGCTGTGTCGACAGCAGCGGCATGGAGCGTCAGGCACCTCGCTCCCGCCTGACGACTTCTCTCGATGAAGCGCCGTCCTCTCCGGCAGCCCCTGGCAGATCTTTTCAGACAATCCAGAACAATCAATAAATAAAGAACACTTGCATCACTTCATCGATGCACTCACGCAACCACAGCTGTCATACACATAGTTATTCACTATCGATATACATTTGCTTATAAGTTATTTCAAATAAATGATCGCGTCTTCAATTGTCTTCGTTTATTATGAAGCACGAGTTGATTGTTTTTATCAATTCTTAATTTCCCGGAGACAATTCCTATGAAGAACCCCATCCAAACGGCCCGCCATTTTGCCAGCCGCCTCTTTACGGCCTTCGGCGCCCCCGTCGCCGACAACAACAACGTCATGACGGCCGGCCCCCGCGGCCCCATGCTTCTCCAGGATGTCTGGTTCCTCGAGAAGCTCGCGCACTTTGACCGTGAAGTGATCCCCGAGCGCCGCATGCATGCGAAAGGCTCCGGAGCATTCGGCACCTTCCGAGTAACGAACGACATCACCCGCTACACCAAGGCGAAAATCTTTGAGAAAGTCGGCAAGGAAACGCCGCTCTTCATCCGCTTCTCAACCGTTGCGGGTGAGCGCGGCGCAGCAGATGCCGAGCGCGACATCCGCGGCTTCGCCGTCAAGTTCTATACCGAGGAAGGCAACTGGGACCTGGTCGGAAACAACACGCCGGTCTTCTTTCTGCGTGATCCGCTCAAGTTCCCCGACCTCAACCATGTCGTGAAGCGCGATCCCCGGACGAACCTTCACTCCAACACCTATCAATGGGACTTCTGGACGCAGATTCCTGAAGCGCTCCATCAGATCACGATCGTCATGAGCGACCGCGGCATACCGAAGAGCTACCGCCATATGCACGGCTTCGGGTCCCATACCTTCTCCTTCATCAACGCCGAAAACGAACGCTTCTGGGTGAAGTTCCATCTCAAGTGCCAGCAGGGCATTGAAAACCTGACGGACGAAGAGGCGGCCGCGATCATCGGCAGCGACCGCGAATCGCACCAGCGCGACCTCTATGAAGCCATCGAGCGCGGCGACTTCCCGAAATGGAAGATGTACGTTCAGGTGATGCCTGAAGCCGATGCCGACAAGGTCCCCTACCATCCCTTCGACCTGACGAAGGTCTGGCCGCATGCGGACTATCCGCTCATTGAAGTGGGCGAACTCGAACTCAACCGCAACCCCGAAAACTACTTCCAGGATGTCGAGCAGGCAGCCTTCAACCCGGCAAACATTGTTCCCGGGATCGGCTTCTCGCCCGACCGCATGCTGCAGGGACGACTCTTTGCATACGGCGACGCCCAGCGCTACCGCCTCGGCGTCAACCATTGGCAGATTCCGGTGAACAAAGCCCGCGGATGCCCCTTCCTCGCGATGTTCCACCGCGACGGCGCGATGCGCATTGAAAATCAGGCGAGCGACATCACCTACGAACCCAACACCTTCGGCGCCTTTGCGGAAACGCCGTCTGCCCGGGAGCCCGATTTAGCACTTTCGGGCGCTGCGCAGCATTACGATTTCCGCGAATACGACAATGACTTCTACACGCAGGCGGGAAATCTCTTCAGGCTTCTCCCGGCCGCAGAGAAGGAACGGCTCTTTGCCAACACGGCCCGCGCAATGGCCGGCGTCCCCGACGCCATCCGCACGCTTCATGCGGCCCATTGCTGGCTTGCCGACAAGGCTTACGGCGAAGGGATTGCGAAGGCTCTGAAGCTTGAACTTTCCGCCGTAGAAAAGCGTGCTGAAGAAGAGCTTCAGCGCTTCGCAAGATAAACGGAAAAGAAACGCATTCTTCAGAGATGCAAATCGGCCGCTGCGGAAATCTCCATCCGCAGCGGCCTCAAATTTTTTTATGAGACAAATTCCTCCGGAAAATGATCCGCAGGAGAAATTCCCGTCAGGGCTTTGCCTTCGTCTCCGCCTTCCTCTGAGCACGCGACTCAAGCATCCTCAGCGTCTGCTCGGCCTGCATGTAGTCGGGGCTGTCGGGCGGCATCTTCTGAATCATATTTCTCACGAGCGATGCCGCGCCAGACCAGTCTTCCATCGCTACCGCCCCCATGAGCGCAAGCTGTTCGGCCCTCGGGTCGCCGGCCTTCATCACCAGCGCTTCATTCAATGCCTTATAGGCATCTGCATAAAGCTCCGTTTCCTTAGCCGTCAGAACGGCAGCGCCGTATTCAAGCATCACGTCAGGGTCGCGCGCGATCTTCTCGGACGAATCGCGCGCTGCCTTATAGGCCCGCGACGCGGTTCTGAAGTCGCCTTCGTCGATTTTCCGATGCGCAAGAAGCACCCAGGCGCGCCCGTCCTTCGGAGCTTTTTCAAGATAGGTCTCGATCGACTCTGCCGAAGCCGTGCCCTGAAGCACCTTCTGCGCCTGCGCGAGCTCGAGCATTTCAGGAGACCCCAGGAACCAGTAGCTTCCGACGGAAACAAAGGTGACGAGCGCAATCACGATGGCGGCGAGCTCTCCGCGCGTTGCCTTGAGCGGCGCGCGCTCGAGCTTCTTTTCCTCGTCGTTCAAAGCAGGCTTCTGCTCTTCCAGAATGCGGCGCCGGAGGTCGGCGAGCATCGCGTCGTAGTGCGCCTGATCGAGCCTCCCGTCCGCATAGTCGCTGTCGAGCTGCGCCTTCTCGGCTCGGAGCGCCTCGCTCACAAAGGTTTCCGCACGCGCATTGCGGACGTCTTCCGTTTCCGCCTCTTTAGCGTGGAAGATGGTCGGAAGGAGCGCCGCAAGGGCGATGATGAGCATCACCGCGCAGACGGCGTAGAGGATCCAGGGATTAGACATGGTGGCGTGCAGAAAAAATGAAGGGATTAAGGATAACCCTTAACTGTAGCGAAAGGGACGGCACCCGGAGATGTCGTCCCTTTCAATTTTTTGCTTCAGAAATTTCCAGAAGCTTATTTCAGGCGATTACTTCTTGGCCTGAGCCTTGGCGGCAACAGCCTTTCTCAGGAGAGCGGCGGCGTCGCTCGCGGCCTTGGCGCTCTTCGCGAGACTGCGCGTGGCGAGTTCAGGATTGTGGAAGTAGGCGCCGTTCGCAGCGGTCCAGTATTCCCAGTTGACGTGAGCGGAAGCGTGGAGCTTTCTCGCTTCGTCGAGGGTCTTCTGGTCAACGCCCGCGGCGATCGCGAGATCAAAGGCGTCGAACATGTCGTTCATGCGGGATTCGGCCTCGCGGACCTTGCCTTCGAAGTGACCCTTCATCGCGTCGATCGCGAGATTCATCTGCTTCTCGGTCTTGTCCTTATGGCAGGTAAGGCACGTTTCCTTCATGTAGTGACGCGGCGAGGTAGCCCAGTGGAGGGTGTACATCTTGCCCGTCTTCTCGTCCTTCACCTTCGGCATATGGCAGGTCTGGCAGGTAGCGCCCACCTTGTCATGCACGGAACCGAAGAAGGTTTCCGCATCCGGGTGCTGCATCTTGATGAGGGAAGCGCCCGTCACGTTGTGCTTGAAGTCGCGGAACGGAACCTTGTCGTAGTACTCCTCGATCTGGTCGGCATTGACGAACGGGAAGAGGTTGGTCCAGCGGTTGTCGAAGCCCACCTTTTCGCCCGTCTTGCCGTTGAAGCCCGGGTTGCAGACGTATTCAACGTGGCACTGAGCGCACATGAGGTTCGCATCCGGACGTTCGAGGTAGCCCACCTTGCGGGTGAAGCCGCGCATGCCGAAGTCCTTCACGTCGACCTTGGTCGGATGAGCCGCAACGGACTTCCAGACGTTCGGAACGTCCTTGTTGTCGCGCGTGACGGCGTCAATGAGCGCGTCGCGGATGATGCGCGGCTGCGCCGTATGCGGATCGTGGCAGAAGTTGCAGTTGAGCGCGTGGTTGACCTTGCGGACCACGTCGACGGGGTTCGAGCCGCGATTGAAGGTGGCGCCTTCAACCTTGTCGCCCATGTAGGCCCAGTCGAGCATCAGATCGGCCGACTTGCAGCTCCAGCAGACGCCGTTGCCGGCGGCAGCGGTGCCGGGCTTATGCGCCTTCTGGGTGTTGTTGTCCGGATAGTTGTCCTTCAGGACATCCCAGACCTTGTAGGACTTCCCGCCCTCAAGCGTCGTGTAGAGCCAGCCGTCCTTCGGCTCAAAGCGGCCGCCGAAGGCGCGGTCGACGATGAACTGGTCGATCGCCATCCAGGTGTGGGCGCGCGGAAGGTCATGCTCCTTCGTGAAGCCGTGAGCGCCGAGCGCACGGTCGAAGAACGGGTCAGGCGCGGGGCCGCCGGCAGCCTTCTTCGACTGACGGGCGGGACGGCCTTCGTCCTTGTAGAGCGACGTGTACTGGGGCTGATGGCAGGCGCCGCAGTTGGCCGGATCCATGTTGACGGTCGGGCGGGCCGAGGGCTTCTTCAGGTGTTCGTCAAGCCCCGTATGGCAGGACGTGCAGGCGACGTCCTTGTGGGCGGCGCCGGCGTGGGCCTTGGTGATGTTCGAGTGGCAGACCGTGCAGTTGGCGAGATCTGCAGCGTTCGCGGCGGTGGAATACGCTCCAAGGGAGAGCATGGCGGCGGCGAGCGCGGTAAACATATGCTGAGACTTCATGGGGGTCTCCTTTCCTTGCGGATGGATTTTTCTCCCGGATTTACAAATCCGTGGAGAAAGTTGCTTTCTTTGTCTTATGCAAGGAATTGTATTTTTCCTTAAAGGTTTCTTAAAGCTCTCTGACGGGAGAGGCGAAGGCTCTGTTGAGAGCCATTCTCAACACCTTGAAATCCTAGGAAGACAGTTGTTTTAAAGCGTTCAAAACGCAGTTGATACCCCTTATGAGATAAATCCGCACCACCCCACCCGTACAAACCCTCCCTCCCGAATGCTGGTAAGGAAGTGCAAATCCCGTGAAAACAAAAAGCCCGCAGAGCTTCGAACGCCTTCTTCCCCGAAGAAAGCGATCCGCGCTGCGGGCGGGCAATTCAGGAGGCATCAGGAATGCCGTCAGTCCTCACCTTTTCTCGGCCAGGCGAGTATCCCCTTCTGCGAGGGAAGAATGGCCGGATCGAATTCCGGCTCGGCGATGCCTTCCGCCTTCTGACGGAAGTAGTCCTTCTGGGCAATGAAGGCGTAGCGCCCGAGGAGCAGAATGGCGCCGAGGTTGAGCATGGCCATCAGCGCCATGAAGAGGTCGGCCAAGCTCCAGACAAGATCGAGGCTCGCCACGGCGCCGAAGAAGACCATGCAGACGACGAGCGCGCGATAGATCCAGACCGCCCCCTTGAAGCGGCTGATGAAGTCCATGTTCACTTCGCCGTAGAAATAGTTGCCGATGATGGAGCTGAAGGCGAAGAAGAGGATCATCACGGTCATGAAGATGTTGGTCCAGCCGCCCAGCTGTCCCGTGAGCGCATGCTGCGCGAGTTCAATGCCCGTGAGGCCCGACCCCTGCCAGTCGGGCGAGAGGAGCACGATCATTGCCGAGGCCGTGCAGACCATCAGCGTGTCGACGAAGACGCCGAGCGCCTGCACCAGTCCCTGCTTCACCGGGTGAGATGCGTCGGCGGTGGCGGCCGCATTCGGCACCGAACCCATGCCGGCTTCGTTCGAAAAGAGACCGCGCTTCACGCCCGTCATGACGGCGAGACCGAAGCCCGCGCCCATGGCGGAATCGAAGCTGAAGGCGCTCGAAACGATGAGCTTCAGCACATCGGGAACCAGCGTGATGTTCATCACGGTCACGATGAGCGCCACCAGAAGATAGGCGCCCGCCATCACCGGAACGAGCATGCCGACCACCTTCGCGATGCGGGTAAGGCCGCCGAAGATCACGAGACCGGTAAGGACCGCGATGGCAAGCCCCGTGTACCAGGGATCGGCGCTCAGCGACGTCTTGAGCGAGAGCGCGATGGTATTGGACTGGACGCTGTTGAAGATGAGGCCGTAGGTAACGGCTAGAAGCACGGCAAAGAGCCAGGCAAAGAAGGGAGACCCCAGCACATTGCCGATGTAGTAGGCGGGTCCGCCCACGTAGCCTCCGCCCTTTCTCGGCGCCTTATAGATCTGAGCGAGCGTCGATTCGACGAACCCCGTGGCTGCGCCCAGGATTGCGATCACCCACATCCAGAAGACAGCGCCCGGGCCGCCCACGACGACCGCAATCGCAATGCCGGCAATGTTGCCGACGCCGACGCGCGAGGCGGTGGAAACGCAGAACGCCTGGAACGTGGAGATATGGCCTTCTCGGGCCTTGCGTGCGGAACCGTCGCCGAGGAGCCGGAACATTTCGCCCACATGGCGGATCTGCACGAAGCCGGTCCTCGCCGAGAACCAAAGACCGCATCCGACGAGAAGGATGATGAGAACGTAGGACCAGAGAACGTCGTTGATCGAACCGACAATGCTGCTGAGAAAATCCAATTGCGAATTCCTCCCTGAAGCTGAAAGCGTAGTTGAGAGCGGGAAAATTGAAGGCAAACGCTTAGGCTACCATTTTTAGCGCTTCCTTTTTCATTTCAAAAGCTGTAAACAACAAAAAGCCGCGCCGGAATCGATTTTCCGGGACGCGGCTTTTTTGTTTTTGCGTTCTGGAGTCGGCTGAGACGGGTATCAGAAGCCCGTGCCGATCTGGAACTGGAAGCGCTGCGTATCGTCGCCTTCCTGGTCGTTCAGCGGGAAGGCAATCGAGAACTTCAAGGGGCCGAGGGGCGAAATCCAGGCAACGCCGAAGCCCGTCGAATAGCGCAGGTCGCCGAAGTCGATCTTCTGGCGCTTGTAGTGCCCGTACGCATCGCCTTCGTAGCCCCAGGCATAGCCCGTATCGAGGAAGCCGAAGACGCGCAGCGTTCTGTCGCCGCCCGGGAGCGGCGCGAGGATTTCGATATTGCCCGTCAGCATGCGGTCGCCGCCGAGGTTGTCGCCGTCGTTGTCGACCGAATAGTCCTTCGGACCCAGCGTGCCCGACTCGAAGCCGCGCACCGAGCCGATGCCGCCCACGTAGAAGTTCTTGAAGAACGGGAACTGTTCGGTGCTGCCGTAGACGTCGCCCCAGCCCACTTCGCCGTTGAAGGCAAGGGTCCAGGTGCGCGAAAGCGGAATGAAGTGCTGGTACTGGTAGGTGGCCTTGTAGTACTGAATGTCGAAGCCCGGGAGGCCGAATTCGCCCGAGAAGCGCTGATAGACGCCGCGCGTCGGCGCAAGCGAATTGTCGCGGCTGTCGCGCGACCAGCCGGCGATGAGCGCCACGCTGATCGGGTTGTCGCCGAACTGGTCGACATAGTTCTGGTAGCGCCTCGGCGAATTGCTGTTGGTGTCCACGGTCGTGGATTCAACGCGGGTGCCGAGGAAAATGCGGTCGAGTTCCGTGAACGGAATGCCCCAGCTCACGCCCGCGCCGTACGTTTCGTACTTCACGTCGGCAACGTCGAGTTCCTCGAGGTCGACGCGGCGGTCGTAGATTTCGTACGACCGGCTCACGCCCTCGGGCGTCACGTAGGGTTCAACCACGGAGAGCGCGTAGGTGCGCTGCGACTTCGACGTATTCACATCGACCGACACCGAATTGCCGGTACCGAAGACGTTGTTCTGCGCAAAGCCCGCCGAAAGAATGATGCCTTCCGAAGTGGAGTAGCCGGCGCCCAAGGAAATCGAGCCCGTCGGACGTTCCTTGACGTTCACTTCAAGGTCGACCTGATCTCGGGTGCCCGGAACGGGCTTGGGCTCGGCCGTAACGGTCTCAAAGTAGCCGAGACGGTCGATGCGGTCGCGCGAAAGCTTCACCTTGTCGCTGTCGAACCAGGCGGCTTCGTACTGACGCACTTCGCGGCGGATCACTTCGTCGCGCGTGCGGTTGTTGCCCGTGATGTTGACGCGGCGGACGTAGGCGCGGCGGCCCGGGTCGATCGTGTAGACGATGTCGACGGTGCGTTTTTCCGGATCCGAGATCGGATTGGGATTGGCGCTCGCAAATGCGTAGCCGAGCGTTGAGAGCTTGTCCGTGATCGCGGTCGAAACATCCTTCACGGCCTGAGCGTTGTAGATGTCGCCTTCCTTGAGCGTCACGAGCGCGTTCAGCTGATCATCGAGCCCGAGCATGTCGCCCTGGAGCTTCGCCGAGCGGATCGTGTACTTTTCGCCTTCGGTCAGGTTGATCGTGATGTAGACGTCGGACTTATTGGGGGCAATCGAAACCTGAACCGTGTCGATCCGGAAGTCGAGGTAGCCCTGATTCATGTAGAAGGAGCGGATCGTCTCAAGGTCGGCCGCGAGCTTCTCGCGCGAATAGAGGTCGCGCTTCGTGTACCAGGAGAACCAGTTGGGGGTTCCGAGCTGCATGAGATCGAGCAGATCGTCGGTCTCAAAGAGCGAATTTCCGGTGAAGCGGATCGAGGCGATCGACGAAGCGGAACCCTCGTCCACGTTGATGGTGATGCGCACGCGGTTGCGCTCGAGCGGCGTCACCGTCGTCGTCACGTTGGCGCCGTAATAGCCGCGGGCGAGGTACTGTCTTCTCAGTTCCTGGTCGGCGCGCTCAAGAATCGCGTGGTCGAAAATGCGGCCCTCGGCCATGCCGACATCGCGCAGGCTCTTTTCAACGGCTTCCTTGTCGAAGGCCTTGATGCCGTGCGTCTCAATCGTTGCCACGGCCGGGCGCTCCATCACGCGGACCACGATGACGTCGCCGTCCTGCGAGAGCGTCACGTCGCGGAAGAGCCCCGACTGGTAGAGAGAATGAATGGCGCGAACGCCCTTTTCAGCCGTGTAGTCCTCGCCGGCGCGGAAAGGCAGGTGGGAGAAGACCGTGCCGGGTTCTGTTCTCGTCAGGCCTTCGACACGGATATCCGAAATGACGAAGGCCGAAGCCGATCCGGCGAAAAGAAAGGCGGCAGTAATGCCGGCCGCCAGGCGGTTGAGTTGATGGAGCTGCAAAACGAACTCTCTCTTCATTCGAAACGGTATGAGGGCCGGGCGTTCGGCCTGAAGGCTCGCGCTGCCTGAAAAAGTCCGCAGCGGGAACCCGATAAAAATCGGCTCTAAGGTTACCACAAGGCACTAACGGGCCGAAGCATCCCGGGCTATGCGAAATGGACTGTCTGAAGCGAAAAGCCGTCACCCTCCAAGCCGTCCGACATCGTTCACCGTGACATAGACGGCAAGAAGGATCAGAAGCGCCATGCTGACGGCGCCGAGCTTTTCCCGTACGCCCCTTGGGATATCCCGCCCCATCAGGGCTTCTATGCCGAGGATGACGAGCTGCCCGCCGTCGAGCGCCGGAATCGGAATCAGATTCATGAAGCCGATCGCGATCGAAATGAGGGCAAGAAATTCAAGGAAGGCCGAAAGGCCGGCCGTAAGCGCGCTCCCCGCCATCCCGGCAATGCCGACGGGGCCCGAGAGATTCTCGGTGCTTAAT
>OLZW01002811.1_pt1 | contig 10620 bp, 7 predicted proteins | sample 1674281 | NCBI WGS metagenome assembly OLZW01 (sample SAMEA103958157, study PRJEB25191) | human gut metagenome | biome: human-associated habitat [ENVO:00009003]; feature: intestine environment [ENVO:2100002]; material: feces | place: Germany | collected 2013/2015
TATTTCAATATGATACGTTATCGTGCCCATTCGAAAGGTTTCCATTGAGAATTGTCCCCCGCCAGGAATGAGCTGGTAGGGAATATATACCCCGGGCGGTATTCTACGCCCAGTCTGTGAATAAAACGTTTGGCGAAGTATCCCGTATCCGGTTTATATCCCGGTACGCTGTCTTGTGTCCGGCTTTTGGCGTAAGCTATGTCAGACAAGAAAAGCATTGCCCCCGCAAGGACCATTAATTTCCACATCTTTATATTGCTTTTCATATGCTGTGCCAGAATTCTAGTTTTATTATTATGCGGGGATATTCCCTTGAAAATGCGTGGCAAATATAATGATAGTATTTGAAATAAAAATTATGATACTCAATAAAATGCGAAAAGAAGCCGTGTTTTCGGGCGATAGAAGTTAAATTACTTTCTTCTATCTTCCGGAAACACGGCTTATAACAGAAATGAGGCGGGAGTTTATCCCAGCAATTCTTTCACTTTGGCGGAGATGGCACGACCTTCGGCAAGTCCGGCAAGCTTCTTGGAAGCAACGCCCATTACTTTCCCCATATCTTTACCACTGGTAGCACCTGTTTCGGCAATGATTTCCTTCAGGGCAGCTTCCAGTTCTTCGGCGGACATCTGCTTCGGCAAGTAAACTTCAATCACCTTCACTTGTGCCAGTTCAGCATCTGCCAGGTCCTGACGACCCTGCTGGATGTATATTTCAGCGGCATCTTTGCCTTGTTTCATCAACTTCTGCATGATCTTTAATGCAGCGTCGTCGGTCAGAGTATCGTTGGCACCCGGAGCTGTCTTTGCTTCCAGGAATACTTTCTTGATGTTTCTTAATGTTTCGAGTGCCACTTTGTCTTTGGCCTTCATTGCGGTTTTAATGTCTTCGCTGACTCTTTCAAATAAATCCATAAGTTTACTCTATTTTTGTTTATTACGCTATAGTGTGTACTAATCTTTCATCCGCAGATTACGCGGATGAAAGATGTCTTAAGGCAGATTTAGAAGGTAATCACTCCTCCCATATCTTCGCTGCCCTGTGCCTCTTCCGTAGCAAGCTGCCCTTCGGTAGCCGCTTTGGTTTTAATGGTGCTCAGGGTGCTCTTATCGCGCAGGTATGTCGGTGAACTTTCTACCATGCTGATAATATCGGCATTATCCAGATCCTCGGGGTTGAAGATATAGATATGTCGGCGTTTGCGAATGTTCTTGCTGCCGATGCCGCTGGCACTTTCGCCATAAGCCTTGCGGATACGCTCTTTGTTCTTTTCTTTTTCTTCTTCGAGCTGAAGCTGGCGTTCTTCCTCTTCCTGGCTGCGCTTTTCGAGCACACTGTCCATACCGGGGACATCTTCCATGCCGAAACCGGTGGCGAGTACGGTAATCTTTACTTTACCTTCCAGTGTGTTGTCCATAGCCACACCCCAGATTACCTCTACGCCTTCGCGGAACTTGCTCATGAATTCGTGGATCTCGTTCATTTCCTCCATCATCAGTTCCGAACTTTCGCAGAAGGATACGTTCAGCATCACCTTCTTGGCATTGAAGATATCGTTGTTGTTCAGCAACGGAGAGTGCAGGGCATCGTCGATGGCTTTCGTCACACGGCTTTCACCTTCGCCGAAGCCGGTACTCATGATGGCAACGCCACCGTCTTTGAGGATGGTCTTTACATCTGCAAAGTCCAGGTTCACCGTTCCACGCATGGTGATGATTTCTGCAATACTCTTGGCGGCGATGGACAACGTATCATCTGCCTTGCCGAAAGCATTCATAAACGTAAGGTCGGAATATATTTCGCGCAGACGCTCGTTGTTGATAACCAGTAGGGCATCTACATGCTGGGCGATACGTTCCACGCCATCCAGCGCCTGGATAATTTTCTTTTCACCTTCGAAGATAAAAGGTATGGTGACGATACCGACGGTGAGGATGTCCATCTCCTTGGCTATGCGGGCAATGACGGGAGCAGCTCCCGTACCTGTTCCGCCACCCATTCCGGCGGTGATAAATACCATTTTGGTACCGTCGTTCAGCAGCGATTTGATTTCTTCGCTACTCTCTTCGGCGGCTTCTCGGGCACGTTCGGGACGGTTTCCGGCACCCAGTCCCTCGGTAATAGAACGCCCCAGTTGCAGTTTTACGGGGACGGGAGACTCTTTCAACGCTTGGTTGTCCGTGTTACACAGAACGAACGTTACGTCGTGTATGCCTTCCCGGTACATGTGGTTCACGGCATTACCACCACCACCACCTACACCAATCACTTTAATGATCTTCGGTGAATCTGTCGGGAAATCGAATTGTACTATATCGTCCATGATAATGGGATTTATGATTTATAATTTATGATTTATACGTTATGAGATCATTTCAGATCGTCATCCGAGAAAATCTCATTGGAAATCTTGTTGAAAGTCTTTTCAAACCAGCTGGGACCTTCTTTCTTCTTTTTCTTTTTCTCTACTTTTGTTTAACTAACCTTTATTGATAAAACCGAATAAATTACCATGAAAAAAGAATTACTTTGCATTATGTTGATCACATGCACCGGGTTTTTGCTCCATGCACAAGAGGCGGAAAGGAAATATGCTTTTGACAATTATCAACGCTACTATCAAGATGGTCAGCGAGTTCATGATCCGGAGAAGGAGAAAGCCTTGGAGAGTCTGAGGCACTCATTAGCGGAACATCCGTATCGTTATCATTCATTGAAGACTTCATACAGTGCCAAAGAATGTTTGGAACAATTGACAGATAATGGTATATTTACTCCCTTACAAACGCAAGAAGATGAATTTCGGAAAGACAATGGTTTTCAGAAGCCTTACTCCACAGTACAAGGAGAGATTGGCCTCTTTTTGACAGATGCATTCAATTGTATATGGAAAATAGCTGATGCTTATCGCAAGAAAGAGCTTCCGCTGGAGAAGGCTTTGAGTGATAAAGTGCTGAAAGCGATATTGCACTATGGAAATATAGAGCTGGGACGTCCTAATGATGGGCCGCGCTTTCATGCTTCTTGTTTTGCCATCCCAACAGCGGCTGTTAATATCTACTATGCTTATCTCGCACAGATGGAAGGAGCGGAGATTGGGCAGGGAAGGGCATTGTTGAGAGGGGTCTGTGATATGTTGAAAGCCTTGGGGCTTCAAGCTTGGACGCAACCCCTTCGGCACGATGAAACGGACGAAAATGTCGTTTCTATCTCGCGTTTCCGTAATCATGTGTGGTGGGTTGGAGGAAATGCTTTGGCTTATCGTTCCTTGCTTCCCGTGGCAGCCATGTACCGCTCTATTCCTATGATTGACTTACTGGCTGAGGTTTGCCAACGGGGTATCAGTATGACTTCGCAGAATACTTATTCAGAAGCTTTCTGGACAGAGGGGTTTACAGCTGACGGAGCCGGATGGGGGCATGGAAAACAATGTCTGATATGGGGCTATCCTATTGATGGAACATCCAATGCACTTAGTATCTTGAATTTGCTGAAAGGTACTCCCTGGTCGAAAGCACTGAACCGTGATAATGCTGAGGCTATTTTGAATTTCTTGCGTGGTGGTAGCTGGTATTATTATAAAGGTTATCGCTTGCCTTGTCTTGACCGGGGATCGTATGTATATAATCCTATGGAACAATCTATTCCTTATGCTAAGATGCTCGATAATATTGTGACGAATTGGATAGACTCTTTTACTCCCGAAGAGCAGAAAGAATTGCAGCAGTTGCAGGTGGAAGTAAAGAAGAATCGTATAAATATGAATAATTATGTGCTAGGAGTATACAATGGTACCCGATGGTTTTTTAATAACGATGATCTTATCAAGAAAACTTCCGATTATCATATTACTGTAAACATGGCTTCTGTCCGTTGTGACGGTTTGGAAAGTGCGGTGAATATGGCGGATGAATATAATTTCTATCCTACGGACGGATTGACCCTCTTTCAACGTACAGGCGACGAGTACTTTCGTATAATGGGAGGCTGGGATGTCACAGCTTCTCCAGGTGTTACAGCGCGTGAAGGGATGAACAAGCTTACACCTGTGACTAATTGGCGTGGATATTGCAGTAAATATAACTATGCGGTAGGCACTACCGATGGAGGTGAGAATGCTGTAACCGGTTATATCTTTGAAAAAATGAATGCATCTGATAAGAAAGATGTGAATGATCGTGGCAATAGTAAGGGATTGAATACACTACTTTATGACTTTAAGGCCTATAAGGCAAATTTCATTTTGGGAGATTATTTTGTAGCATTGGGTGCGGGTGTTATTAATGAGAAACCGGCTATGGAAGGAGGTATTCGTACGACTATAGACCAAACAGCTCACATCGGAGCAGTTACTGTGATTGAGAAGGGAAAAGAGAAGCCTTTACAGGAGGGCCGTCAATCCTTGATAACTTTTGAAGGACAACCTGTGTGGGTGATGCAGGAAGGTAAGTTTGCCTATCGTGTGTTGCCTGAATTTACCCGCAAGGCTTTTGTTCTGACGGAGACTTGTCCAACAAACTGGATAAAGCGAAATAGAGGAAATGCAAAGAAGGGAGATTTGCCACAGACGGTTGATATTTTGCGTTTGTGGGTCGATCATGGACAGGCACCGGTAAATGATACTTATGGCTATGTGGTCTATACAGGTAAGGGACGACCTGCTGATACTTTGCCTTTTCAAGTTTTGCGGAACGATACCTTGGTACAAGCTGTACGTTCTGTAGATGGTAAATTGGTTGGGGTAGTATTCTATCCCGGAAATAAAGGCTTGGAAGTTGATAATTTGTCTCTCTCTGCCTCTTCTCCTTGTGCAGTGTTGATTCAGAAAGAAAAAGGCAAATATAAATTATCCGTAACGGATGCTTGCATGAATTCTGCATTAAAAGAAATAACTCTCGTATTTAATGGACGAACCGTAATTGTTTCGATGGAACAGGGAATGCTTAGCGGGAAACCATCTGTTATAGAAATACCCTAATACTACTTATTATAAAATAAATCACAAAGCGAGTATGTACCTTGATTAACCTAAAGTACTGTATGTGCAAGAAAAATGAGGGAGAAGAACCTCACGGTCCCTTTCCCTCATATAAAATTGATTAAGGTCTATTTGATTTATTTGATAATAGGTTAGAAGTATGTGTTATTGCCTCTTGTAGATTAATATCCTGCATTGTTAGTCCAGCCAGCCAGTTTAATTTGAGTAGAAGGAATTGGAAAGTAGTAATGGCTATTGGCTTTCATTAGTGAAGAAGGATAATATTTAGATTTAAATTCACTGACCTTTTCACGACGTACTAAGTCGAACCAACGCTTGTATTCGGCTAAAAACTCGTAGCCACGTTCTGCAAATACAGCTTTGTCAAATTCCTCGCTATTAGTTGTTGTAGTCAATGTAGATACCCCAGCGCGGGTTTGAATATCTTGCAGACATTTTAAGGCTGTGGCGTTGACGTTTCCTGTAGCTAAATTAGATGCTTCGGCATATCTTAATAATACATCTGCATATCGGTAAATGGGAGTGATACCGTTAGATTGCGCACTGTTGCCTGCTACTCCTTGATTGTAATCTTGGTATTTGGCAATACAAGGGTATCCGTCTTGACTGTCCTGCCATTTTACAGTCGTTCCGGTAGCTGTGGGCCATTCAGTCATGTAATTGAATTCTTTCCGTGCACCTTCCGGATAGGTTGCCATATAGTCAGGATTAGCATAATAGTCTGCCCAACCGGCCTTGACATAGTCTCGTGGGTAGAAGGATTTGCCATACTGACTTGCAACTTTGTTAGCTACAGAATTGTGTATGGCGAATAAATGTTCATTAGCTTCTTCCTTTTTGGCTTCTTTCCATAAATCACCATATACCGGTGTCAGAGAGAGTCCGGAATGTTCTATGATATCTAAAGAAACTTCTGCAGCTTTAGCATAATATTCTTTACCTAACTTTAGGGGCCAACCTGCCATAGTCATGTAAACATCGGAAAGGAGTGCTTTTGCTGCCCATTGTGAAGGCGTGGAACTAAATCCGCTACGGCTCACTGTAGGTAATGATGCACATGCTTCAATCAGGTCGGGAACGATAATTTTATTATAAATATCAGCTACAGCTGTACGTGGTTGATATTCGATGGCTTCAGAGCTATTTGTGACGTATGGGATGTCTCCGTACATACGTACTAAATAGAAATAACTCAAAGCGCGCATGAAACGAGCTTCTGCCACAACAGCTTTGTATCGTTTCGCTGTTTTTTCGGAGGCTTCCTTTTCCGCAGCAGTTGCACCACTTATCTCGGGGATAGGAGTACCGGCAATAAGTGTATTTGCACCGGTGATTACATTCCAGAAATTGGCCCATGAAGTGTCCCAGTCAGCTGTGTTGGAACTTATGCTTGGATTTAACTGGATAATGTAATCTAAAACATTATTAGGTTTAGGGGAGCTTACCATCTGGTCTGCTGCACAATCAATACGCATCATGCGACAACAGAAGCCATAATTGCCATTCCATAAATTCTTATAGAGACCGGTTGCAGCAAGCTCTACTTTACTAATGTCTTGCTCTATGCCATTATACTCTTCTTCTGTGATGAATGATTTGGGGTATTGATCTAAATCAACGCATGCAGTAGTTAATGCTATGCAGCATCCTAATGTTATATATGCTAATTTTTTCATATGTTTTTTATATTATCGGTTAATATTAGAATGAGAAATTTACACCCAACAGAAAATTACGGCTATTAGGGTAGCATCCCCAATCAACGCCGGATACTAATGGGCTACCAAGGGTTGCTTCCGGATCAAGACCACTATAGCTTGTTATCATGAAAGGATTCTGTACAGAAAAGTAAAGTCTCAAATCATTGAGGAAAACTTTATCACATGCTTTTTTAGGTAAGTTATATCCTAAAGTTATACTTTTGACTTTTATAAAATCACCTTTTTCTACGAATCGACTATTAAATCCAGTAGTAGTTTGGTTGAGTTTTACAAATCCTGGAATATTAGTGTTTTCATTTTCTTTGGTCCAACGATTTAAAAGTGCACGTTTAGGAGTAATAACATCCGTATTGATGCCTGATACTGCATTTCCATAACCTGATTGATCTGTTACATTATAAATGTCGAAACCGTGGAAACCGATAATGAATAATGAGAGATCGAAATCCTTATAGCGGAGAGTATTATTCCATCCCCAATTAAAACTGGGCTGTCCGTTGCCTATGATACTTTGATCATCATCGTTGTAAGTACCGTCATTATTTACATCTAAGAGTTTTTCCTGACCTGGTACTACTTTATAGATAGAAGCATAAGTACCTTTTGTTTCTACTCCATTTTTAACTACAGTGACCTCTTGATTTACTTCATCACTTTTCCATACTCCTAAGTTGGTATACCCCCAAAAAGTTCCCAGTTTTTCTCCTTCAATCATTTTGAATACTTTGTTTTCATATTGACCAGCTTGGATTTGGGTACGATCTAATGTAGGGATGTTTTTGAAAGTCCCTTTGTTGTGAGACAGAGTCACGTCTGTATGCCAGTTCCAATCTTTGCCACTAATCGGATCTGCGCCAATAGTGATCTCAAAACCTCTGTTCTGAATTTCGCAGGCATTTTTTAGAAGTTTATCCCAACCACTGTGGACAGGCTGTTGCACCTCTAATAAAACATCTTTAGATAATTTATTGTACCAGTCGGCAGTTAATGTTAAGCGCCCATTGAAAAAGCCTAAGTCTATACCTGCATTAATTTGATCATTACGTTCCCATTTTAAGTATTCAGCTGCCGGACGTCCGACAGTGTAAGAAGTTGAGCCGTCTGCGTTTTGGGTAGGCACCATTTGAGAGAAAATGCGGTAGGGCTCTATCGCTTGGTTACCTACAGAACCATACCCGATGCGTAACTTTAACTGGCTAATAGCTTTTACATCTTGCATAAATGCTTCCTGCTTGATATTCCATGCTAATGCTGCAGAAGGGAAATAATCCCATTTATCCTTTAGGCGTGAGGAACCGTCAGCGCGGATGGAAGCTGTTACCATATACTTATCCATTAAAACATAGTTTACACGGAACATACCAGAAAGTAGTGTGTTGATAACACGCTCTGAACTTGCATTTTGGCTGTAAGAGTCTGCTAAGCTGTTAGCGCCGAGACGTTCAAAATACATGTTATTGGCTATCCCTTTTAGAGTAAAATTATTGCTATAAGACTGTTCCAAAACAGCAGTTGCATTGATGCGATGATTCTTATTAAACTCTTTAGTATAATTCAGGGTATTGGTATTTAACCAGCTCCAATTAAAAGTGCTGTTGGCTGTTGCCTGCGTTCTGGTATTTTTAAAGTAATAATAACTCTTGGCGTTGTCAGAGCTTGCTGCTAATGAATTAGTAAATGTGACTCCTAATTGGGTACGGAAAGTTAATCCATCGATAATATTAAAATCCATATAACCTTGGAGGTTGTTTACCAGTCTGCGAGTATCTCCGTCAATTTCATTAATATATCCCATTGGATTATAAGCAGGATTCCCGCCAATAGCATAAATGTTGTTATATTCTCCTTTTTCATTCGTGGGAGAAGTAGTATTGGGGAAATTAATGGCAGAAACGAGTAAACCCTCATATTGAGTCATACGTGGGCCTGAGGACACATTTAGATTGCCATAAATATTCATACCGACTTTCCACCATTTTTTCAGTTTAGTATCAACTTTTAAGCGCCAGTTAAATGCATCATTTTTAGAATTCTTGATAGCTCCTTCTACACTTTCATAACGAAGAGATGCCAAGAAGTTTGTTTTTTCACCACCGCCCGCTATTGAGACTTCATAGTTCTGAGCTACTCCTGGAGAGTTGAAAATATGATCTATATAATTATATCCTGCTTTGCCACTTGAGAAAGCCGCTATTTGGTCAGGAGTATAATAAACGTGAGCTTCTTTCCCTTGGCTTTCGTTATATTCTTTTCCGTATGCGTTGGCCAATTGAGCGAATTCTGCCGGAGAAAGGAGGTCAGGCTTGCTGATTACAGTTTTCAGATTTACAAATGCATTGACAGATACGGTTAAGCGATCCTTGTTTGGAGTTTTTGTTGTCACTAAGATTACGCCATTGGCACCGCGAGAACCGTAGACAGCTGTAGCTGAAGCATCCTTTAAGACTTCAATGGATTGGATGTCAGCAGGGTTAAGAGCCTTTAAAGAACCACCGATAAATCCGTCAACCACTACCAGAGGTTCACTGTCAGCAGTAATAGAGTTGATACCGCGGATACGAATTGTCTGATCGCTGGAAGGATCGCCTGCGCTGACAACTGATACACCTGCCATACGTCCCTGCAGGGCATCTGAAACATTACCGGAAGGTGTACTTTTCAATACATCTCCTGCTTTTATGGAAACGACCGCACCAGTTAAATCACTTTTACGTTGTACTCCATAACCTACAACTACTACTTCTTGAAGTAGTTGGGTGTCTTCTGCTAATTTTACGTTGATAGAGGATTTTCCGTTTACAGCAATTTTCTGCGTCTGATAGCCAATGTAGGAGAATGTGAGAGTCCCGTTAGAAGGAACATTAGTGAGGCTGAATTTTCCGTCAAGGTCTGTAATACATCCGTTAGAGGTCCCATCTACAACTACTGAGGCGCCAATTACAGGACCAAAGTTGTCTGTCACTGTACCTGTTACCGTGATTTCCTGTGCATTTGCCTGTGTGGCAAATAGTACACAAAGTAACATAATACCAAATGCTTTTAGAAAGCAAGATTTTTTTTCCATAAATATTAAATTTATTAATTAGTAATAAGGTTTTTTCCGTGATGAAAGATTCAAATCACATCGCAAAAATATGCGATTAATGCGGAGAAGACTTTCGTTTATAGTTCGTAAATAGTACGAATCTGTACATACCTTATTTGCTGTCCACTATTCTATAGCTTTTTACCCCTATTGGGGGAGATTGATTAGTGTTATTTCTACAGGTTGTCCATGTTGGCAGTAAACGGTGAGGCTTGTGCTATTGGCTTTATAAGAGATTTCTGTTTGTTTGCTATTCTTTGTTGGCTTCCATAAGCCTTTTAACTCCAGCTGTTTCTTTATGATACGGCTGGGCTCTTTAGTTGTATAAGTCTTTTCGCTAATATTCAGATTTGGATCACAAACACTTAGAATAATCTTATCCTTATCATTCCGGTACATTACCATTGTTTCTGCAGGTATACTATGGAATAACTTATCAGTTTGTGATTCGAATGATTCAAATAGTGCATAAGCAGTGATGCCAGTTACATAATCATGAACAATGTGTGCATCATTATTACGTTGCAATACTTCATAGCTTTGCAGTGCTTGCTTTTTTAATTCTTCACTAGTAGGTTGTATCCATATCATATATTCCCAAATCATAATTGAATGAAGCTTTATCCAAGATATTTTCTTTTTTTGATTGATTATTTTGATTTTGTCGATCAATTAGTAAATAATATCCTCTTTGTATATTCGGAAGTAACCGATCACCACTTTTTTCATCAGTCAAATATGGACCCACCGTGCAATTCTCAATCTCTTCACCATATGCCAGACATTTCACAGTCTCATTCATTGGAAAGCTT
>OLZW01002813.1_pt1 | contig 10619 bp, 6 predicted proteins | sample 1674281 | NCBI WGS metagenome assembly OLZW01 (sample SAMEA103958157, study PRJEB25191) | human gut metagenome | biome: human-associated habitat [ENVO:00009003]; feature: intestine environment [ENVO:2100002]; material: feces | place: Germany | collected 2013/2015
CAATTCGTAGGCATCAGTTGGGGGCAAAATACCTTTTGACCCCAACATCATCACATATCAGGAGGTACATAAAAATGGCAAAATTCAGTGATATCAATTGGAAAAATCCGGGACTCTTTGCAGCAGGCGTTCTTTTCGGTACAGCAGGAATCAAGATCCTCACAAGCAAGGATGCGAAGAAGCTTTACACAGGATGCACAGCAGCCGTTTTAAGAGCTAAGGACTGCATCATGAAAATAGCTACGAATCTTCAGGAGAATGCTGAAGATATTTATGCTGAAGCTAAGGAGATCAATGAGGAAAGAGCAGCAGCTGAAGAGGCTGTAGAGGATGTTGAGACAGAAGCAGAGGAAACTGCAGATGAGGATGCATTCAAAGAAACAGCAGAAGAGACAGCTGAGTAAAGAGGCGATTTTCCGTGAAATTTTATATCAAACATGAGACAAGAGGCCGGCTTCGTATCCATCTTGCTCAGAAGAGGATGAGCTACGGGCAGGCAGATACGCTGTTGTATTATCTCGAGAATCTTGATGGAGTGGTTTCTGCCAAGGTATACGAGAGAACCTGTGACGCAGTTGTAAATTATCGGGGCAGTAGAGCTGCGGTTATCCGTGGTATCAGCGAATTTCATTATCAGGATGTAGAGGTTCCTTCACAGGTGCTGCAGAGCTCAGGGAGAGCACTGAATGCAGAATATCAGGAGAAGCTGATCTCCAAGGTGATCTGCCATTACGGAAGAAGGCTTTTTCTGCCATATCCGCTGAATGCCATTTATACAACAGCTACTTCCCTGAAATATATCTGGAAGGGAATCGATACACTTCTTCACCGTAAGATCGAGGTGCCGGTCCTGGATGCCACTGCAATTGGAGTGTCTGTATTACGTCAGGACTTTGGTACTGCAGGCTCCATCATGTTCCTGCTTGGGATCGGAGAGATCCTGGAAGAGTGGACGCATAAGAAATCCGTAGGTGATCTTGCAAGAACCATGTCCCTGAATGTTGGCAGGGTATGGCTGAAGAGAGAGGATCAGGAGATCCTGGTAGAGTCCGGAGAGGTCCAGCCGGGAGATGATGTTGTTGTACGTATGGGTACCGTAATTCCTTTTGACGGAAGTGTTACAGATGGAGAGGCTATGGTCAACCAGGCTTCTCTTACCGGTGAGTCTGTACCTGTATGCAAGAAAGAGGGCAGCGTTGCCTATGCAGGCACTGTTGTGGAAGAAGGTGAGATCACCATCCGCGTAAAGACGGTAGGTGGTTCCAGCCGCTATGACAAGATCGTTACCATGATCGAGGAGTCTGAGAAGCTGAAATCTTCTTTGGAGGGAAAGGCAGAGCATCTGGCAGATAAGCTGGTTCCCTATACTCTTGGAGGAACAGCACTTACATATCTCCTTACCAGAAATGCCACCAAGGCCCTTGCAATCCTGATGGTGGATTTCTCCTGCGCGCTTAAGCTTGCAATGCCGATCTCTGTATTGTCTGCGATCCGTGAGGCCGGTACACATAAGGCTACAGTTAAGGGCGGTAAATATCTGGAAGCAATGGCTGAGGCAGATACCATCGTATTTGATAAGACAGGAACTCTGACAAAGGCGAAGCCAACCGTTGTGGATGTGGTTCCTTTTGACAACAATGATCCGGAGGAGATGCTGCGTATCGCCGCATGTATGGAAGAGCATTTCCCACACTCCATGGCCAAGGCTGTTGTCAGTGCTGCCAGGAAGAAGCATCTGGCCCATGAGGAGATGCATTCAAAGGTTGAATATGTAGTAGCGCATGGAATTTCCACTACGATCGAAGACCATAAGGCCGTGATCGGAAGCTATCACTTTGTATTTGAAGATGAGAAATGTCTGATCCCGGAGGATGGTAAGGAGAAATTCGACAATATTCCGGAAGAGTATTCCCATCTGTATCTTGCCATTGACGGACGTCTTGCAGCCGTGATCTGTATTGAAGATCCTCTTCGTGAGGAGGCGAAAGCTTCTGTAGAAGCACTGCGCGGGGCAGGGATTTCCAAGATCGTTATGATGACAGGGGACAGTGAGCGTACAGCAGCAGCCATTGCCAGACGTGTGGGAGTGGACGAATATTATTCCGAGGTGCTTCCGGAGGATAAGGCCAACTTCATCGAAAAAGAAAAGGCAGCCGGAAGAAAGGTTATCATGGTAGGTGACGGAATCAATGATTCTCCGGCACTTTCCGCAGCCAATGTCGGTATCGCCATCAGTGATGGTGCTGAAATTGCTCGGGAGATCGCAGATATTACTGTAGGTGCAGATGATCTTCAGGAGCTGGTTGTTCTGAAAGAAATCAGCAATGCACTGATGAAGCGTATCAGACGCAATTATCGTTTTATTATTACCTTTAACGCAGGTCTTATCGCCTGTGGCGTTGCAGGTATCCTGCAGCCGACTTCATCCGCACTTCTGCATAATACCTCCACACTGGCAATCAGCCTGAAGAGTATGCAGAATCTGCTTCCATAGAAAAATTTTAACCGAATCAAGTAAGTCCCCTGCAGGATTGCGAATATTCGCTTGACAATAAATATAAAAAGCCGGCCAGGTTATCGAAGAGATATGAACTTCGTACCTGGCCGTTTTTTTAGGCTGCTCAGACGTGGATCGCAGGTATCAGCCTGAAGGTGTAGGTGTATGAAGTAAGTTTTATTCCTGAGGAAAGGGTTCGCTTTCCAACGTCAGTCCGTCAGTCATATGATAGCGTTTCTTTTGGGTATCCGAACGGAGAGGCCGGGTATGAAGGCTTCGGTACCTGGAGGGGCTCATATGATAAAATTTTTCGAAGGTATGTGCAAAATGCTGCCGGCTGTTGTATCCGGAAGAAAAGGCAATATCCGTAATGTGCAGAGTACTGTTGCACAGAAGAAAGGAGGCCTGTTCCATACGCTTGCGGTTGATATAGGTATTGATGGTGCAGCCGTTTTTTTCTGTAAAGAGCGCCTGCAGGTAGGATTTGTTGATCCCTGCATATGCGGAGATGGCAGGAATATCAATGTCTTCCAGATAATGCTCGTCAATATAGCGGAGCGCTTTTTTCAGATAGACGATTCCCTGGGTACTCCGGCTGGAGCGAGCGCAGAATGCAAGCTCTGTAAGCATGCGGCTGAAAAGAAGAAAGAAGAGAAATTCTTCCTTTTGTATCTGACCGGAATTTTGTTGTAAAAAGGTGAGCAGATCCTTCAGGCTGTATCCGAAGCTGCGGGAATCCGTGCCGGAGCAAAAGCCCTGGGAGGCTTCCATAAAATTCCAGAACCGGGAAAATCCGGGATCCTTTTTCAGGAGAAGCTCCAGAGCAACCGGACTTTTTTCGGGGGTAAGGGAAAATTCCAGATTCAGGATCGAGCAGGGAAAACCATCCGGAATCTCCAGCCTGTGAGGTACATCCGGCCGGATAAAGATAAATTGCCCGGATTTCAGTGGGAATTCCGTGTCCTGTGTGCCATCCAGGCAGAAAACCCGGCAGGAACCGGAGGTGATATACATGATCTCATAGCTGGAATGTGTGTGATGCTCCATATGATAATAAGGCAGGGAGAGAGCATAAAAAGCAGAAATATGGAAATATCGGGAAGAGCCCTGGAAAATATCTGGCATGAAAAAACCTCCTGAGTATACTGCGAAGCGGAATGTAAATATTTCAGCTGTAAATTGCGAGTCGGACAGATGCAGATATTCGATTAAATCGCCCTACATGTCTGACTGACTGTACTCTTTACTGTCAGCAAACAGTATATCACGCAAAAATAAATACGACAATATATTGCATTTTTACATTCAGGGGATGATACCTGTCACCTTATAAAAAAACAGATATTATACTGTGATCAGAATCAGAAAAACGGAGGGTATTTTCTATGAGCTATAAAAATGAAAACATGAAAACGATCGAATTACATGAGAATGGCCTGGATATCCAGTTTCGTATCCGGGAAAATGGCGTGGTAGAGCTGGCAGATTTTTCTTCACAGGAAGTAAAAAAAGCAGTCATGGAGCCGAAGGAGGATATCTGTTATCCGGCTGTTGAGATCCACAGAAGCGGCACAGGAAGCTTAAACATGCATGCCTACAAAAACAACATCAATCAGTCCTCTGTGGATTTTGTTTATGAGAACCATGAGCTGAAGGCACAGGCCGGCGGAAAAGAGCTGGAGATCGTAATGATTTCCCCGGAAAAGCTGAAGGCAGTATATCATATGCGCCTGTTTGACGGAGTGCCGGCAGTACAGACCTGGACAGAGATCATCAACGAGGGAAGCGAGGATCAGGGGCTGACCTATGTTTCTTCTTTTATGTATCAGGGAATCTCCAGAGGCGGCGAGAAGCCTTATTATAAAAAAACAGATATCTATGTGCCGTTTAACAGCTGGTGCTGTGAGGCACAGTGGCAGAAATACGATGCAGAAACGCTGAATTTAAACGGAATGGTCGTAGATGGCTTCAATCATCAGGGATATGGCCTGAACCGTTATTGTTACAGTGGAAAGGGCACCTGGTCTACCTGCGAGTATCTTCCCATGGGAATTGCCGAGGACAGAGAAACAGGGGAGACGTATATTTTCCAGATTGAAAGCTCCGGACAGTGGCTGGCAGAATATGGCTCTGCACAGGGCGGAAATCTGTATCTTGCCTTAAGCGGCGCCACAGAGCAGGAGCATGGCTGGTATAAGAATCTGAAACCGGGAGAAAGCTTTACAACCGTTCCGGCAGGGGCAGCGGTTGTAAAAGGTGGCCTGAATCCGGCAGCAGCGGCACTGACCAGATATCGGAGAAAAGTACGCAGACCGAATACGGACGATGAGAAGCTGAACGTGGTATTTAATGATTACATGAATTGCCTGATGGGAGACCCTACAACGGAGCGGGAGCTTTCCATCATTGACAAGGCAGTAGAGCTCGGATGCGAATATTACTGCCTGGATGCAGGCTGGTATGACGACGGATTCTGGTGGGACCGTGTCGGGGAATGGAAAGAAGCATCCGGAAGATTTCCCAATGGTTTGAAAGAAGTCTGCGATCATGCACACAGTAAAGGCCTGAAAATGGGACTCTGGCTGGAGATCGAGGTTATGGGAGTTGCCTGCGAACTGGCAAACAAGCTTCCGGATAACTGGTTTGTCTGCCGCCATGGAAAACGCCATATTGACAATAAACGCTATATGCTGGATTTCCGCAATCCGGAGGTACGGAAATATTGCCGTGATGTAGTAGATAGGCTGATCAATGATTACGGTGTAGAGTACTTTAAAGTGGACTATAACGTAACCATGGGATATGGAAGTGATCTGAACAGTGACAGCTGTGCAGATGCCATCCGTGAGCATTATGAATGTCTTCACCAGTGGTATGAGGAAATCTTCCGGGATCATCCGGAGCTTGTTGTGGAGAACTGCGGTTCCGGCGGACAGCGTATGGATTATGGTATGCTGAAGATCTTAAGCTTGCAGTCTACCAGTGATCAGACAGATTATCTCTACAATGCCAATATCGCTGCCAATGTAGCCAGTGCGGTAACTCCGGAGCAGGGTGGTATGTGGGTATATCCGTATGAGGATGAAGAAGAGCATGTGATCTACAATGTAGTAAATGGTATGCTTCTTCGCCCATATATCAGCGGTATGGTATGGAAGCTGGGCGAAAATTCCATGAACCGTATGAAGGAGGGAATCTCCCTGTATAAGGAGATCCGTGAGGAAGTCCGTGACGGCGTGCCGTTCTTCCCGCTTGGTTTTGGAACTCTGAAATCTGAAGTTCTTGCTTACGGAGTGAAAGCAGAGAAGAATACCTATCTTTCGGTATGGACACCGAGAACAACAGAAGCAGTGATCCCGCTGGAAAATGCAGAGCAGATCCGCAGAGTATCCGTGATCTATCCGAAGGAAGAGATGTGCGGATATAAGATCGAAAATGGAAATCTTGTAGTGAAGATGCCACAGGAAAAAGCGGCCAGACTGTTTAAGATCGAGATGAAATAGAAAATCAGGAAAGACCGTAAGTTTGACGAAGAGGCGTGGGCAAAAATAAAAGAGCGCCGGCATTTTTACCAGAAAGCTCATCAGTCTGGATGAAGTTGCAAAGATCCCAGCTGTGTACCTGAATTATAAGAAATACAGATGGGTGAAGGATCTGACAGTGAAAAGCGAATAGAAACAGAAAACAGCAGAGCTGTATGTCCCGGGATTACAGGGAATATACAATTCTGCTGTTTTATTTTATGAGATTATCTGTTTTCCGCAAGATATTCTTCTGTAAGAGCAACCGCATCGGTGATACACTGCGGGCAGCTGCAGAGAACCTTGCCTGTTTCTACACCTTTTAATTCACGGCAGATACAGGAACCGTTTTTTTCTTTGAATTTCTGGATATAGGTGCGGAGCTTTTTGTAAGTGTCACCTTTGGAGCCGGAACCTTCTTCGGTATTTCCGCGGCTGTTGGAAAGTCCGATGATCATAGCCATACCGGAAAGAGCACCGCACATTTCCATAACACCCATTCCAAGGCCGAAGCCCTCGGCAATACGGAACATCTCGTTTTCATCGATGCCAAATTCCTGGCAGAAAGAACAGGCAACTGCCTGTGCACAGTTACAGCCATTCTCGTGTAATTTTGTAGCGTGTTCAGCTTTTGTACTCATGATTTCTTATCCTCCTGATTTCAGATCGCAAGCATATTTTTGATCGCTTCCATATAGATCAGTACTGCTTCTTCCATGCCGGAGACCAGGATAAATTCATCGGCTCCGTGGATACGGTAGTCAATTCCCTCTTTTTCAGGTCCGAAGGCTATGATGTTTTTGAGGGATTTTGCGTAAGTGCCGCCTCCGATGACCATTGGTTTGTGTTCGGTATCGCCGGTCACATCTGTGTAAGCTTTGTAAAGAGCATTTACCAGCGGAGATTCTCTTGGGAAGAATAACGGAGCAACAACCTTTGTGATCTCAATACGACCGTTTTTATCTTCCAGTCTGTCCTGGCACATTTTGCGGATATCGGTCTCATTAAGAGTTACCGGAACACGGATATCGATGGTACAGGAAATGACACCGTTTTCTGTTTTTACGATTCCGTTGCATAACGTCAGATCGCCGTATTCATCTGCAAATTTCAGACCAATGCCGGAGCCGTCACATGCAGTGCCGATATGGGAGTTATAGAATTCCACAAAGTCATCTTCAAAGCCTGCTTTTGCCAGACATTCAAAGGTTACTCCTGCAGCATTGACACCGAGATGGGGAGTGCTGGCATGAGCCGGAATACCTTTGGCGTAGATGGTGAGCTCACCATTTTCTTCGGTTACCTTATATTCCTGGAGCTTCGTCCGGGAAAGTGCGGATTCCAGCTTTTTCTTCAGACCGTCCTCATCGGGAACAATGGTTGTACAGGTGTCACACATTGCATTGGATACAAAACCGCCGTTCATGGAGATGATCCGGGTGTTTTTTGAGCAGGCGATCATGGCAAGCTGACCTTTTTCACCGTGGATACACGGGAAGCTGGCATCCGGTGTGAAACCGCAGGAAAGCTCTTCTGCTACCTGATTGTAGTGATCCATACATCTGGAACCTGTTTCCTCGTTGCAGCCCATGATCAGGCGGACTCTTTTGTTCAGCTTCACGCCGTGGTCGCGGAGAAGCTTCATGGCATAGAGCGCTTCCAGGATAGGGCCTTTGTCATCAGTGGTCCCGCGGCCGTATACATGATCGTCTTCACGGGTAAGGCGGAACGGATCGTAGGTCCAGTCTCCGCCTACAGGAACGATATCCAGATGACCGGCGATGCCGACGATCTCATCGCCCTCACCCATTTCGGCATAACCGCAGTAGTTATCCAGGTTTACGGTTTTAAAGCCAAGCTCTTCGGCAATCTTCAGTCCCTCTTCCAGGGCTTTTGCAGGACCCTCACCAAATGGTTTTCCCTCGGAAGGGGTACCGAGCTGGGAGTCAATGGCAACCAGTCTGCCAAGATTTGTGAGCATTTCTTCTGATAATGCGTGGATTTCCTCTTTAATATCCATATTGATTTCCTCCTGTTTACAGCGTTCCGGAAAGTGACAGGATGGAACGCTGATGTTATGAGCTCTATTATAGCATAGATTGTAATGAATGGCAGAGTGGATTTTTACCTGTTGAAGACGTACCGATCCATTCGGCGGAAGGCTTCTTCTATGCGGGAACGGGGTGAGGCCAGATTCATTCTCAGGTGACAGGGACCGAAAAACATCCTGCCGTCCTGGACGGCAACGCCGACATCCCAGCAGGCTTTTTCCACATCTTCGATTGTTTTGCCATGGGCAGTACACCAGTCGGTGCAGTCGGCAAAGAGCATGTAGGTGCCTTCCGGTCTGGAAACGTTGACACCCTTAAAGTGCCGGTCAATGTAATCACAGGCAAAGCTTACATTTCCGCTTAGTACTTCGCATAGTTCATCGGTCCATTCATAGCCTTCAGGCTGATAAGCGCCAAGCAGAGCGTGCATGGACAGAACATTCATCATATTATAATGGCTCAGACTGGACTCCTTCAAAATACGATCCCGCCACCAGCTGTTGTATACAATGTGATAGCTGCCAACAAGTCCTGCCAGATTAAAGGTTTTGGATGGAGCGTAGAAGGCCGCTGTACGCTGGCGGGCATCTTCGCTGACGGACTGGCTGGGGATATGCTTATGGCCATTCAGGATGAGGTCAGACCAGATCTCGTCTGAGATGACATAGACATCATATTTTCGGTACAGCTCCATGGCTTTTTCCAGCTCCCGGCGTTCCCACACGCGTCCGCAGGGATTGTGTGGATTGCAGAGAATGGCAGCGTGGATCTTCTTTTCACGGAGTTGTTTTTCCATGTCTGCATAATCCATTCTCCATATGCTGTTTTCATCCTTTATCAGAGGAGAGTGTACGGCCTCGTAGCCGTTGTTTTTCAGACTTTTGGTGAAGCCTATGTATGTCGGGCTGTGGACCAGGACGTTATCACCGCGGGAGCAGATGCAGTTCAGTGCACTGATAACTCCGCCCAGAACGCCATTTTCGTAGCCAATGTGCCTGGGCTTCAGACCGGTGACACCGTGGCGTGTTTCCTGCCAGCGGATGATGGCTTTATAATATTCCGGCGGGGCTTCGAAGTAACCGAAGGCCGGGTGACTGGCCCGTTCGATGATCGCCTGCTGTATGGTAGGTACAGTAGGAAAGTTCATGTCTGCTACCCACATCGGGATGGCATCGAAGCCCTCCTTCGGCGGGGCAGGAGAGAAACCATCGCCCTTCAGGCCGTCTACTGCGATGGAATCTCTGCCATGTCGGTCAATGATGGAAGTGAAGTCGTATTTCATATGAATGCTCCGTTACTGAAAACTTATAAAAAGTTATAAACTTCTATGTTTCATTCCTACTTCAACGAATATGCTTTTGATGATATAAATATCCATCTACTCACAGGTTTTTGTACTCTCCAGGGGTTTCCATATTTTTGAATATTTTTTTCGTTTTTGAAGCATATTCCGCAGACCAATAAGCAAATTCGTCAGTTTTTGCTTAACCGTTTAAGTTAACAGCTAAAAAAAGTTTACACACAAACAAAAAAGAAGGGAAAGCCAGACTTTTTTGTATGACTTTCTCTTCTTTTATACATTTTATTTTGCCTTAAATACAGCGACTTTCTCTTTTGACAGGTCAATTTTATCCGGAAGGATGGAAGTTTTCTCAGTGGATTCTGATGTTGTGAATCCTGTTGAGTCGGAAGTATTTGACTTCATCGCATCCTGCAGAGTATTGCTTACTGTCACATTTGCAGAAAAGATATCTGTTCCTGTGGAAGCTGCTGCATCACCTGTTGTTGTGCTTACCGTACTGCTGCTCTGCATTTCCTGAACCTGTTCCTGTGTCGGGTAGAAGGATGGCTGGCGGATGTAACGGAAGCTTGCACTGTATGCTTCGCCTACTGTTACTCCATTCTTGCCGGAGGAGCAGTGTACTGCGATCCAGTCACCTGCGTCTGTTTTACCGCAGAGAATACCTACATGATTATCGCTTCCTGCTTCCGGTCCTTTCTGGAACACAAGATCTCCGGGCTGTGCATCTGCCTCAGTTACCACGTTTGCTTTCTCCCACTGATCGGAAGTTCCGTCGCCTACAGCTTCCTGCATTGCTTTATCCTGATATCCGTTGATCACTGCCCAGGTGACAAAACCACTGCAGTCCAGTCCGTATGCGCGGATGGTTCCGGTGCTCTTGCTTCCCTCGGCTGATACCTTCTCGCTGGTTCCCCAGCCTGGATCTTCACCGATCACTGTGGATTTGCCGCCCCAGAAGTAACCGACTTTACCAACCAGTGAATAGGCTGCGGAAATAACATTTACTCTTTCCTCGGAAACATCATCCCCTACACTCTCGCGGACAAAACCGTTGGCAGCTGTTACTACCGCGCAGAGGAGTTTGCAGTCTGTCTCCACATATTTCTTAAGGATCGTACGATCCTTTTTTGCGATTTTATTTTTCTTAATATAGTAGTTGATTTTACGATTAGCGTATGTAACGTGAGTGATATCCTGCTTGTCCCTTACGATCGGGTTCATCTCTGCAAAGATTTTCGCAAGGTCTT
>OLZW01002826.1_pt1 | contig 10559 bp, 8 predicted proteins | sample 1674281 | NCBI WGS metagenome assembly OLZW01 (sample SAMEA103958157, study PRJEB25191) | human gut metagenome | biome: human-associated habitat [ENVO:00009003]; feature: intestine environment [ENVO:2100002]; material: feces | place: Germany | collected 2013/2015
GGAGAACGGATACCTCGGCACCCCGTGTGGAGCCAGAAGGCCCGGCCGGATGTCCAAACGAGCATCCGGCCGGGCCTTAAAAGTAGTTGTTCAGTTATCAGAATCGATGCGGCGCGATACTACTCCGCGTCTTTACGGCTCCAACAGATCTTCGATGCGGCAGCCAAGCGTGCGGGCCAAAGCGAGCACGGTGGAGACGGCAGCTTTGCCAAGGTCTTTGCGGCGCTGCTCGTACATTTGGATGGAGCGCAGGGTAACGCCGGAGCGGCGGGCCAGCCCGGATTGGCTGAGTCCGGCGCGCACGCGGATCGTGTGCAGCCGGGAGTCGCCCTCGGTGCGATTATGGGCGGCCCGCTCGTCGTACACGTCGACGAATCGGCTTTCGTCGGCTTCGTGCAGAGTCGGGTGCAGTCGCACGATATCGTCGAGCGACAGCACATCGAGAATGTCCGAGAACCGCACTCCCCTGGTCCATTGGCAGTATGCGAGTACCCATCCGGCCCAGTATTCGGGTGTTGAGCCGGCGCGCAGTGCGGCTGGCGGCATATCGAGAATGCGCGCCCAACCGGTTTGCCGCATGATTTCGGCCACCAGCTCCTCGCCGGACATGCCACACACGTATTTGGGCGTGCCTCGCCCGAAAAGCGCGGCCGCCTCGGAGGTGGCGAAGAAGTCCATGAATAGGCCGACCGGCAACCCGCAATCGTTCAGCGCATAATCGAAGGCGCCGGCCAAGTTGGCCATGGCGTCCGGCAAGTATGTCTCATCATAGGCGGGGATCATCGTTGGTCACTTTCTCGCGGATGATGTCGCGCATGAACAGGCCGTCGAGATCGGCTTCTGCACTTTTGCGGCGGTAGGCTTCGCGAGCTGTGCGGTCGCGCTCGTTACGCAATCCGTGGTAGGTCGAAGCGCGGGCGATTTCGCAGCCTTGGAACCGCAGTGCCGCGAATGCCTGAGGACTGGCGAGTACGATCTGCTTGCCGAGCTCGCCCAACCGCATCGCCTCAGCGAGTTGGTCGATGGAAATCGCGTTATTGACAAAAGCGCGGGCGAACGAGAAATACGAATCGTCGGCACGATATCCGACGATGACGTCAGCCTGACTGGCATCCGGCAGAAACACTTGTTTCAGATATTCGATGCCTTGCGCGGCGACGGCGGTGGTCAGCTGGAAACGACGGTTTTCGACCAGCATGGCCAGCCAGTTCAGGATGGTGTAGGGCGGCTGGGACAGGTCCAGGAAGAGGAGCCCGTCCGTGGTCAACGTGTACCGATTCGCGAAACCGTCATCCAGTCCCGCGCACGCCCATTCCTTGGCCAGCTCGACGCTGCGCGTGCAATAGAATCCGCGGCCATAATCGTTGTTCGGCTTGACCAGCCCGTATTCAGGATGCTTGATGACATGCGAAGAGCCATGCCACAGTTCGATCGATGCGGTCTCCATTGGCCGGCTCCTTCTCTCTCTCCTTACATATTCTTGATTATATCACTGTGGTGATAGTCATAAGGGAAATACGAGATGAAAAATACCGCTGTATACGTTCGTACACAACGTGAAATGTATACGAACGTATACAACACTGATGTCCGGAGTCATGCTCCGCAGTGGCGCAGCGGACGCGCCACTGCAATCGGAATATGGGACTGAAGACGTGGAAGAAGTGGACGGACTGGCCGCTGATGGTGCTGTCCGTGGTGTTTCTGGTGGTGTATTCGTGGGAAATTCTCTCCCGCACGCATATCGCGCTGTGTGAAACCGTCATCAACGTGATCTGGGTGGTGTTCGTCGTCGATTATGTGGTCTCGCTGTGGTTGGCCGACGATCGCTGGCGGTGGTTCAAGCACAACCTGTTCACGCTGCTGACCATCGCGCTGCCGATGCTCCGGCCCTTGCGACTGTTGCGTTTGCTGACCGTGCTGCACGTGCTGAACCGCACCTCCGGCATGGCGGTGCGCGGGCGCATCACCGTATACGCGGTCGGCGCGGTGGGAATGCTCATGTACGTGGGCGCGCTGGCCGTGTATTCCGTGGAGCGCGGGGCGTCCGGATCCACGATCACCGACTTCGGCACGGCGTTGTGGTGGGCGTTCGTGACCGTGACCACCGTGGGATATGGCGACTTCTCGCCGGTCACCTTCCAAGGCAAGATCATTGCGGTGGTGCTGATGTTCACCGGCATCGCGTTGATCGGTATTGTGACGGCCACGCTGGCCTCGTGGATCGTGGATCAGGTCAATCTGGAGACGGATCGGCGCGAGGACGCTCGGGAGAAGGAAGTGGCCAAGGAAGCCGCGCAAGAGGCTATTGCGACATCAGCCAATCCCGAAATCGACCTATTGCGCGAGGAAGTGCGTGAGCTGACCGCTACGGTAGCCGGTCTGCGCACCGAACTTGAGCGACGTTGATTGGCGAAGCGGGACAAACAACGATTCTGCCAAGAAGGTCCGCGTCAGTTGTTGTCACCGCGGATTGCGGCAGAATCATTGTCGCCACGGCTGTTTTCTTCAGTCGGCTCAACCCAACTTTTGATAATTTTTATTTTTTTGATATTTTTGATAATTTTTATTTTAGGTTGATTCAGCGAGGAGGCGGTCCACATGAAGGCAAAGGAAAACCCATTCAAGCCAACGGCAGGAGGGGAACCGCCCCTGCTCATCGGCCGAGGCAAAGTTATCCGCGATTTCGAGAAAGGTCTCGATAACGGAGTCGGTGCCCCAGGGCGCATTATGCTCGTCACCGGCGCTCGTGGAACCGGAAAAACCGTGATGCTCACTGTGTTCGGAGACCGGGCCAAAGCGCGCAGATGGGATGTCATCGAAGAAACGGCCTCTGCCGGACTATGCGAACGCCTTGTTGATGCCTTACGAACCGGGCGAAGGGCCCTTGACCACCTCACTATCCGACCATCGTTGACTTTTGCTGGAGCGGGCATCGGCCTCGGAGAAGCCGAACTATCCCCGAAGCGTATGCCCGAAACGTTGAGAAGTGCCATTGCCGGACGGTTGGATGCGCTTGAGAAGCGCCATGCTGGGTTGCTTATCACCATTGATGAGACTCAAGCGGCTGAGCGATCCGACATGATTGCCATCGCCACTGCCATACAGCATCAAATCAGGGAACGACGCAATATCGCCATCGTGTTCGCCGGTCTCCCACAGATGATTTCTGATTTGTTCAATGACGAAGTCATCACGTTCCTACGTCGCGCGAAAACGAACATACTCACAGATATTCCTCTTGATGAAGTGCGCGATGCTTTCGCCACAACATTCCGCGCCTCCGGCATGTCCATCACCGACGCTCAATTAAGCACTGCAGCCAATGTGACAGCCGGATACCCCTATATGATTCAACTGGTTGGCTACCATATCTGGGATGCCGCAGACATGCGGGACTCGGATACCATCATCGACGCTGATGTTACGGCAGGTATCGAGGAAGCACGTATTGACCTTGATAACGCCGTGTGCATCCCGGAGTTGCAAGGCTTATCCAAAAACGACCGTAAGTATCTCGAAGCCATGGCAGCGTCAGATGGTCCCTCTCCCACCGTGAATGTTGCACAGCGCATGGGCAAAACGCCTAACTATGCCGCCACCTACCGCAAACGCCTCCTTGACGCCTTCGTTATCCGCGAAACAGAACGAGGCGAAGTCGATTTTGCCGTGCCCTTCCTGCGCGAATACTTGCGTCGGAATCAGTAATCGGCACAATGCACAGTATCGATATATTCCGTTCCATATAATGACTTTTCGCATTCAGATACACAATGGACGGCCTGTTGAGTAGCGCTCAGCAGGCCGTCCATTCTATTTAGCTATTCAGTTATCGGAGACACACCTCAGGCCTTGACCGGAGCGTCAGCGGGAGCCGATGCCGCCGCGGCCAGTTTGCGGCGCTTGAGGTACTTCATGATGGTCAGGACCATGCCGCGGAAGCCCCACTCGCCACGCAGGACAGTGTTGAGCAGTCCGGAGTGGGAACCGCCCCACTCCATACCGATGTAGTTGAAGGCGCTCATCACGGCACCCGCGCCGCCCTGCTTGACGCTCATCTCGAAGGGCTTCAGGTAGATCTCGCGAATCGACTGCTCGTTGGCCCAGGTGGCGAGCTCGCTCAGTCGGTTGGTCTCCTGGTCGTTCAGCGCGAAGTGCTTCATGAAGGCGTACACGCCCTTGGCCTGAGCGCCAGCGACCTGCTGGGAAGCCATCACGCCGAACAGGTAGCCGTCTTCGGAGAAGTATTCGAAGGTACGACCGGCGAAGTCGCGGCATTCGAATCTGATATCGTTATCGATTCGATCAGCGGCTCACGATACCGCCCTTGCATCGCTGTGCCACTGTTGAATGTGCCCGGCTGGCTCACCTTTGGGTCACCGCCGACACATCCTTGATGCCGCTGGTTATAGAGTCGCAAATTCACGACTGGCGCACCTGCCCACGCACCTATCCTGTCATTTCGAGCGCATAATTTGCTACCACATCCGGTCAGGGCAATCGACCTTAATGGCGTAAACGGCACTTCTCAATACGTAAACGGCACTTATTCTTGGCTCCCCTCTCAGAGAGGGGAGCCAAGAAATATCAAGCTCGGCCTCCCAGGAGAGAGCCAGAATAATGCACCAGCAAGGCATTAGGATGGAGGGCATGAGCGATTTGAACGCGTTGAATCTTGAGCCCGGCGAAGTGGTTGGTGGGTATACGCTGATCTCCCGGCTCGGCTCAGGAGCTATGGGGTCGGTGTGGCGGGTGCGCGACGACGGCGGCACCACCTATGCCATGAAGATTCTGCGCGACTCCCTGACCGACGAGTCAGTGGCAGGCTCCGGCTCTGCGTCCACGGCCCTGCACGACCCCGACCTCAAGCCCGATGTCACGCCGCGCGAGCGCCTGCGGCGCGAGGCCATGGCCTTGAAGAAGATCAATCATCCGGGTGTGTGCGGCATCGTGGATATGGAACTCGACGATACGTTGGCGTTCATCGTCACTGAACTCATCGAGGGCAAGAATCTTAAGGATGATGTGGCCGCCAATGGCCGGTATGTGGGCGACGATCTGGAACGCTTGGCCCGCAAGCTCATCGAAGCCACCAAAGCCGTACATGCGGCCGGCATCGTCCATCGCGACATCAAACCCACCAATGTGATGGTGTCGGCCGCCGGACCGGTATTGGTCGATTTCGGTATCGCGATGGGCGAGGGCGAAAGTCACGTGACCCGCACCGGCCTAGTGATGGGTACACCCGGATTCATCGCACCCGAGATTATTGACGGTGCCGAATCCGACGACGCCACCGATTGGTGGTCGGTGGCGTCCGTGCTCGCTTTTGCCGCAACCGGCGCGCCTGTGTTCGGCACCAAGCCGATGATGGCGGTACTTGAGCGCGAGGCCTCGGGCAACGCGAATCTTTCCGGACTACCGGCCGGCACATTGGCTGCCTTCCGTTCTGCACTGGACCCGGATCGCAGGGATCGTTGCACGCCGGATCAATTGCTGAATGCCATCGCCTTGGATGCGTTGAATCCCAACGCTTGGCAGGGCGAGCAGGCGGGACCGTTCGCCGCGGGAGCCGTGGCTGGACAACCGGCTGCGATCGTTGCCGAAGCCGCGGAGGCGATGCCCCCTTTTGGCGCGGCCGGCGGCGTTGACCGCAATAATCCCCGAACCATCTGGCGCGCGGCCGAGGAAGCCGCTGAGGCTCCCACCATGGCCGTGTTCTCCGGCAATAAGGGCGATAACAGCGATGGCGAAACCGCCGTATTCTCGCCGGCTGGCGCCGCTACCGCCACGCTGCCCTTAGCCGATATGCCGCCACGTCCGCCGGCCGGTGCGGAGCAGGCCACGCAACTGTTGCCCGACGCTGCTGCCGATTTCACCGACGACGCCGGCACACAGGTACTCACCGGCGCGACCACACCGATGCCGGACCAAACCACGCCAATGGCCGAGCGCACCACCGTACTCCCCACGCCGCAGCCGTCATCATTCCCCCCGTCCGGCACCGCCCAGAGCAGCTGGGATCCCGCAAGCAACCAGCCCACAGCGGTGGACCCCGCCATTCGCCCGGCATTGCAGCGCATCATCGACCAAACCGCCCAAGCGGCCCCCACCGAAACCATGGTCCAAAATCCTCCCATGCCCAATCCGGTGGACGTGAAGCGAGGGGAATATCTGCAGCGCGGCACCCTGCCATTGATCCTGCTGGCGGCGCCGCTGGCGGCACTGGCGGCAAATGCTCCGCTCGTGGCCATCATCGCGGCCACTGCGTTGTTGTGGCTACTGCTCACCCTGGCCTATAACACCGAACCCCAGCTTGAGCGCGAGGGCAAACGCGGCGGCGAGCGCAAAAACTCCGATTCGTGGATTCGCGTGGCGACTTTTCCCTGGCATCTGGTCAAAGCCCTGCTGCTGGCCATTCCCCGCATACTGCTGCTAGTCATCATCTATATGGCGGGAACCGCCGTGGCCACCGCGGCTCTGGCACTGCCCGTTCACACCATCTCCTGGTATTTCACCGCGGATTGGGGTATTCCGGTGCCGTTGCTCAATGATGTGCCGTTCTCCGCTTCCGGGCTGGCGCTGGGCGGTTTCATGGCCATCGGCTGGCTGGTCACTGTGTTCGCCCCACAGTCGATGATGATTCGGCTGGGGGGCGGCGTACTGCGCGGGCTCAAACACAGTCGCCCGGCGGGCGCCCCATCCACCGAAGTGGGTGGGGCTCCACCTGCTCCAGTGGCGCCGGCGCCCAAGGGCGGCGGGCGCGGCACCGTGCTGTTCACCATATGGGCCATCATCACCGTGGCCTTGTGCGCGATGCCGATTCTGGGCATGCCGATCAACTGGATGCCGTTCGCCTAGAGCGGGGCGGAATCTCACACATCAGCCATCCGCACACATGGCCGTTGTGTATCCGATACGTTCGTTCCGTCACACTTTTACAGGGAATTCACCTCAGATCAGCTCTGGGCGCAGTCCTCCTCAGGCCCGGTCATTATGATGGGGCCCAAACATTGAAGCGATTGCAAGGGGATAGCTATGTCAGATCCGAAGCGTCAGGCCAAGCGTGCCACACGCGCTGAGCGCCGAGCGGCCGAGGAGGCCGCACAACAGGCACGGGCCGAGCAGGCAGCCAAGGAGCGTAAGCAGCAGACCATCATCGGCTGCATTGTGGTGGCCATTATTGTGGTGCTGGTGGCCATCGCTGGATTCGCCGTATACAAGGCTATGCGGCCGTCCAACACCAGCAGCAGTAGCCAGCAAAGCAACATGACCGTGGACGAGGCCTATAGCAAGCTCAAGAAAGTCAGTACCCAGCCGGCTAACGCCGACGACAAGGCCGGCTTCGTAATCTCCAACAAAGGGTATGGCCAGAAAGCCGAGGGGGCTCCCACCGTATCCATCTACATGGAACCGCTGTGCCCCGGCTGCGCCTCGGTGAACCGCCAACTCGACCCGACGCTCGTCAAGCTGATGAACGCAGGCCAGCTCAACATCGATTTGCACTTCCTCAATTTCCAGAACAACAAGAGCTCCGACAACTACTCCAACCGCGTGTTCAACGGTGCCATCTACATTGCCGAGCATGATGACGATCCCGACCACCTCATGAGCTACCTCTCCAACATCTACGCTGAGGATTTCCAGCCGGGCGAATTGTCCAATTACGAGCCGGTAAACAACGCCAAGCTGGAGAAGCAGGCCGTCAAGGCCGGTGTGAGCGAGGATGTGGCCGCCGCGGCGTTCAGCGGCAAGAACGAATACCTCGACTGGCTCACCGCCTCCAACAACTACACGATCCTGCGCCCCGAACTGTTCAACAGCTCCGGCGCCTTCTCCTCCCCCACACTCACCATCAACGGCGAATACTGGGATCTGAAGCAGCTCACGCTGGCGGACACGAATATGGTGGACGGCTTCCTCAAGTCCATTGGGCTGGATGCTGACCAGGTAGGCGTGGAAGGCAAAATGCCATCCATCGGTGCCAGCGGAAAGCCGATTTCGGTCGCCTCCTGATGCTGCGTGGCCGAATAAGTTGACGCCGCGACATATGCAATACCGCCTGCGGCTCGGCTTAAATTGACCACTCGGGAAGTACCGGTATACTAGTCATTTGTTCGCAACGATTTACGCGTTAAGAACAATCGCCTCTTTAGCTCAGATGGCCAGAGCGGCCGCCTTGTAAGCGGCAGGTCGTCGGTTCGATCCCGACAAGAGGCTCGTCGCGCAGAAAAAATGGCGTATTATGTGATACGTAGACTTTTCTACGCATATAATTCTTACCTTGGGTAAGTACTCCAGGAGCCTTCCCTCAATTATGGGCTTCCTGGAATGAGGGCGGAGCGTCCCCCAACCAGCTCCGCGCCTTCAAGGGGGCGGGAACATCCCCTTCTCTCCCGCCCCCCTTTTCTTTTCTTTTTTTGAGCTCAGAACAATCTGACGAGCAGGAATGGTGACGGTGGCCGGTGAAACCGCAGTACGGGCCGGAACAACCGTTACGATGGGTGGCGTAATCGTTCACCCAGCAGGAAGAGTATGGCAATGGCACGGCGTTGGACCCCGCAGCGGTTTGTTACACTGCGTCGCATCCGCGTAATCGCCTGTATCGCGGCGACCAGTATCGCGCTGGCTGGATCATTCGCGTTCACCGCGCGTAAATCCGTGGCCCTGAACATCAACGGGCAAACCACCCAAGTCACCACATATGCGATGACGGCCACCCGTCTTCTGGAGGAACAAGGGGTGGATATCAAGACCCACGATATCGTCACTACCTCGTCCGGCGACCAACTCGCCAATCATGCCGTGGTCACCGTACAGTCCGCCTACCAGACCACTATCAACATCGACGGCACGTCCGTTCCCTTCTGGACCGTGGCCACCAGTGCCGACCAGTTGCTGGGATTTTTCGAGGAAAACCAGAACAACGCCACAAAAATCACCGTCGACATCGACAATGTGTACAACCAGCTCACCGGCGGACTGGTCATCAATCAGGATGGCCCGGTCACCGTCATTGCGGACGGCAAGACTTCCGTGGCCCCCAACGGCAAACTGCCTGCGGCCTCCATTCTTGACTCCAAAGGCATCGTGCTGAACAAAGAGGACCGTGTGAGCGTCGAAAAGGACGGCGATACCACTATCCTGCGCGTACGGCGCGTGACGCATGGCGAGGAAACGCGCACAGCCGTAGTGCCATACTCCACACAAACCATCATCGACTCCAATCTTCCTGAAGGCCAGTCGGAGATCCGCCAGCAAGGCGTCAATGGCGAGAAAACCCAGGTGTATAACGTCACGTATGTCGATGGCGTGGCCGAATCGGAGACGCTGAAATCCGAAACCGTCACCACGATGGCCATCGACCAGATCATCGCCGTAGGCGCCGCCAAGTCTGATACCGATAAAGGTTCCGACAAAAAATCCGACTCCGCCGATAACGGCAAGGCCGATTCCGGTTTCAACAATCAGCACGAGTCGTCCGGTAACAATGCCAACAACACAGGCGACAAGAACAACAGCAGCTCTGGCAACAACACGAACACCGATACCAACAACAATGCCGGCAACACCGGCGGCAACAACTCCGGTAACTCCGGTAACACCGGCAATTCCGGTAACACTGGTAATTCCGGTAACACCGGCGGCGGTACGAACAACAATTCCGGCTCTTCCGGCTCCGATTCAGGAACAACCACCACGCCCTCCGGCCGACTCTGGCACGCCACCGTAGCCCAGGCTCAGGCCTATGCCGCCGGTGCCGCCGCGCAGCGCGGGTGGACAGGCAACGACTGGGATTGCCTGGTCAAACTATGGAACCGCGAGTCCAGATGGCTGTGGTATGCCGAAAACGCGAGCTCCGGTGCCTACGGCATTCCTCAGTCGCTACCAGCAGACAAAATGGCTGCGTTCGGTGCCAATTACCGTGACGATGCCGCCGTACAGATCGATTGGGGTCTGTGGTACATCGCACAAGCCTACGGCAGCCCGTCCAAGGCATGGCAACATTCCGAACAAGTCGGTTGGTACTGATCGGTTACGAAGCCCACAAGGAACACACACTTATGAACGACACCATTCCCGCCACCGGTCACCTGTTAGGTGCCGCCGATATCCGTCGTATCGCGGCCGATGCCGGCATCAGCCCCACCAAGAAATTCGGGCAGAACTTCGTCATCGACCCCGGCACGGTCCGTCGTATCGTACGCGAGGCGGGAGTGACCGCTGCCGATCATGTCATGGAAGTCGGCCCCGGCCTGGGATCGTTGACATTGGCGATTCTGGAAACCGGCGCCACCATGACCGCAGTCGAAATCGATCCGCCGCTGGCCGAACGACTGCCGGGCACAGTCGCCGAATTCATGCCCGAAGCCACGTCACGACTCACCGTCGTCAATCGGGATGCCTTAACCGTCACCCCGGAGAACGTGCCTGATTTCAACGGCGACACATCGTTTACGCTGGTCGCCAATCTGCCGTACAACGTGGCCACGCCGATTCTGCTCACGCTGTTGGAGCGTTTCGACAACCTCGGCTCGTTCTTGGTGATGGTGCAAAAA
>OLZW01002827.1_pt1 | contig 10555 bp, 9 predicted proteins | sample 1674281 | NCBI WGS metagenome assembly OLZW01 (sample SAMEA103958157, study PRJEB25191) | human gut metagenome | biome: human-associated habitat [ENVO:00009003]; feature: intestine environment [ENVO:2100002]; material: feces | place: Germany | collected 2013/2015
CCGTCGTCCGGCGGCAGCTGCATCGCCAGATCACGCGCCGGCTGCGTGCGCTCCCGTTTGAATCGCAGATACTGTTCCGAATCCCAGGTAACCATGCTCCCCACGCTAATCAGCCATTCACATATCGGCCGATATTATCTCACAATTCAGCCGAGCAGGGCGTCGCGGCGGGCGATGAGCCCGTCAATCGCGGCCTCGCCTTCGATGACGGTGAAGGTCAGGGACTTGCGTTCGCTGGCCTGCGGGGCGATGGTGTGCAGGTCGCCGCGCTGCTCGTGCCAGCCGCGGCCGTGGACGCTGGAGTTCGAGGGTTCGAGGCCGACCACGTAGTCGCCCGCACCCGTCGACTTCCATTCCATGAAGTATGGGAAGAGGCTGGCGTCGAAGTCGATGACGACTCCGAGTCCGAGCTTGCGGTTGACCACGGCGGCGAAGCTGCGGCCGTTCTCGTCGGCGGCGAGCTCGTGCAGGTACACGCTTTCGGGACTGATCGTCGCGGAAGGATTCGTTGGTCACCTCATCCTCGACCGTGATCGACAGCCGGCCGTACACGCTGGTGATTGTGCGACGCAGTACGAGGTTCTCGCCGCGGTATTCGAACTGGCAGACGTCGAGGGCGCGGTCGGCCATGGACACGAAACGCAACGGACCGTTCTTCACCTCGATGGCCTTGAGGCCGTGGGCTCGGCCTTCCTAGTATTCGATCGGGCGCACGTAGGCGGCCTGCTGAAGGCTGCCCATATGGGCCAGCATGTCGGCTCGCGTGCTGTGTTCTGTGGACGTCATCGTCGTCACCGATCCTTGATATTTATGCCTCACGCCTGCGCAGCGGCGGCATCCGCGGCGTCGTTCTTCAGCGCGCGCAGCAGGGCCTTGTTGCGGGATTCGATGATGCGCTTGCCGTCCTCGCCCTGCCAGGAGAAGAAGCCCTGGCCGGTTTTGGCGCCGAGATTGCCTTCCCTGACCTTCTCGGCGAGCAGCGGGCTCGGGCCGGTGCCGTTGTCCATATCGTCGAACAGGTAAGTGCTGATGTTATAGAACACATCGAGGCCGCCGAGGTCGATGCTGGCGAGGGGGCCGACCAGATTCCAGCGACGGCCGAGACTGTACTTCATCACGTCGTCCACGGTGGCCGCGTCCGCGATGCCCTGCTGGACGATGTAGAACGCCTCACGCAGCACGGCCAGTTGCAGGCGGTTGCCCACAAAGCCCAGCGATTCCTTCTTGATCTTCGCCGGCTTCTTGCCGATCTTGGCCATGAGGTCGAAGGTGATGTCCACCACCTTCGGATCGGTCTTCTCACCCGGCACCACTTCGACCAGCGGCATCAACTGCGCGGGGTTCCAGAAGTGCGCCACCACGAAGCGTTCGGGCTTCTTCAGCACCGACTGCAGCGCGGTGGGGCTCAGGCCGGAGGTGTTCGTGGACAGAATCGCGTCCTTGGGGGCGGCGTGCTCCACTTCGGCCCAGACGGACTTCTTGATGTCAAGGTTCTCGGCCACGGATTCGATGACGAAGTCCACGTCCGCCACGCCGCTCGCATAGTCGGCGTAACCGGTGATGCGGGCCAGCACCGCGTCCAAGGTGTCGCCATCCTTGAGTAGTCCGGCTTCGGCAAAGTCCTCGGCATCCGAACGAATCGCCTTCATCGCCTTCTCCAGCGAGGCCTCGCCGCGGCCGACCAGATGCACCGGATATCCGGACAACGCGAACTGCAACGTGATCGCGTGGCCCATGGTTCCCGTGCCGACGTTCGCAATCGTCTTGATATCGTCCACTGTCTCAATCACGGAGACCCCTTCTTTCCGGCGGTTCGTCTGGCGTTGGTGTACGCATGAACAGCACCGTGCCGTTATGCGTTTGCTCGCATTCTATGCCGATTTCGCTACGTGAACATTTACTGAACATTTCGCGGATTCGACTAGTACAAATCCCCATATCAGCACAAAAGCGTGGTGCCGCAACACCGAAGTGTTACAGCACCACGCTGAAATGTTCATGTCGTTACGCTGCCGTCGCGCACCCACAGCGGAATCGATAGGAAACCTCACCGGAGTAGGTGAACACGGGGGCGACCAGCATGGACGGACCGAACATATACTGACGGTCCAGCGTGCGGCATGCCGGGTCATCGGGGAACTCCACGAACATGGAACGCATGACCGGAGTACCGTTCACATGAGGCTGCAGGCCAAGCTGGTAGACATACGGCATGAGTTCAAGCTTGAGCTTGGTGAACTCGCGCACCACATCCACGGCGGTCTGGCCGGGCACCAATGCGACGCCGTTCTTCTCGTCCTCCTCGTCGAACAGCCACGGCACACGGTACACGGTGGAACCGTGCAGTCGCGAGTGGGAGCCGAGCATGCCGAACGCCACCCAACGCTTGTAGACGGCCGGGTCCGGGAACGCACCTTCGAAACCGCCGGATGTCGTGACTCCAGAAGCCGAAGCCGGAGGAGGTCAGCGACAGGCCGGCACGCAAGGACTGGGCCATGCCATTGAAGGTGGACTCGCAGTCACCGCCCCAATGCACGGGCTGCTGCTGGCCGCCGACGGTGGCGGAGCGCGCATACAGGCAGGCGTTGCCCTTGCCGTAGGTTTCTTCGATGGCTTCGAACACGGCCTGGTTGTACAGCTGGGTGTACCAGTTGTGCATGGAGAGCTTCGGAGAGCCGTCATACCAGACGACGTCGCGCGGGATACGCTCGCCGAAATCGGTCTTGATGGCGTCCACGCCCTGATTCAGCAACGCCTTGACCTTGTCCTTGAACCATTCACGGGCGGCCGGGTTGGTGAAGTCCACCAAGCCCATGCCGGCCTGCCAGAAGTCGGTCTGCCAGACTTCGCCATTGGGCTTGCGCACCAGATAGCCCTTGTCTCGGCCCTCCTTGAACATTTCGCCGCGCTGGCCGATATACGGGTTGATCCAAGCGCAGATGTGCAGGCCCTTGTCCTCGTGCAGGCGCTTCAGCGTGGATTCGATGTCGCCGAAGAAACGCTTGTCCCACTCGAAATCGCACCAATGGAACTCGCGCATCCAGTAGCAGTCGTAGTGGAAGGCCGCCAGCGGAATATCACGTTCGGCCATACCGTCGATGAAGGAGTTGATGGTGGCCTCGGTGTTCTCGGAACCGATCTCAAAGGAGACATGGCCGCGGTTGTTGACCAGTACGCCATACCCATTGGAGGTCATGTAGAACGGGATGTCCTTGTAGCCCTGCTCGGAAGCAGTGCCGCCATCCTCATTCCAGATGTCGACGCTCTGACCATTCTTCACGTAAGCGCCGAAGCGTTCGCCCAAGCCGTATACGTCTTCGCCAACCGACAGATGCAGCTGGATGGCAATGAACACGTCGGATTCATCACGGGCGGAACCGTCCATGGTCACACCGAATTCGCTGACCGGCTGGGCGGTGACGTTCGATTCGGCACCGAGCTTGAATCGGCCCAGCGACTTGCCTGCGGACTCAGTGAGCACCTTGCCGTCCTCGCCGATGAAGGTCAGGTTCCAGGGGGCGCCCTTGACGACCTTCACGGTAAGTCCGCCAGTGGTCAGCGTGACATCCGCGCCATTGACGCCGACTTCGCCGTCGCCATTGCCGTTCGCCTGAACGGTCACGTAATCACGGTTGCCGGGTTCGTCGGCATTGAGCGGGAATCCGGGGTATTCGGTGGCGCCTTGCCAGTGTTCGGCACACACACGAATCACGCCTTCCGCAGGTGTGGTGATGTCCACATTGAATGTGGGCAGGTTCAGGGTATCGTATCGGCCGCGCACCACGGAGGTCGGGGCGAGGACGTTGAGGCTTTCGGTGGTGGCATCCGCCGCCAGTTCGTAGGCTTCACGAGCGTAGAGGGCGTCGACGCCGTCACGAATCATCCAGTAGCCGTTGGTGAACTTCATTGTTGCTGCTCCTTGGTGGAGAGGTGGTTTCGACCGCCAAGGAACAAGGCAGCCGAAACCAAAATCAATATGTGCTGCTTGTTGATTGAATTGCCTGTTGTGCGAATGACCTTACTTCACCGCGCCGGTGGTGATGCCGTACCAGTCGCCGGAGCCCATCATGCCTTGCTCATCGTACTTGCCGGTGTCGGCCAAGGAACCGGTGATAATCTTGTCCCAGCCATATTCGGACACGTAATCGTTGAGGTTGGTGAGCAGGCCTTGGCTGGCGAGCAGGCCGGACGTGGCGTTGCCCTTGTTGTATTCCGTAACGTCCGGAGCGTCGTCGGAGTTGAGGACCTGGGAGGCGTTCTGGCGAATCTGTTCGAAGGCCTTCTTCTCGAATTCGACCTTGACGCCGGTCTCACACATTTTCATGCTTTATGCAAAAAATGTGAGGCATACGCACATTTCCCATCAAACGCACAGGTGCAAGAATGGCAGCAATTCGCCATTTTTGAAATCACCATGTGCGTTTGACGGCGCGTAAGCCTCACATTGTTCTCAGCAGGACCGAATTTCTGCGAGCCCCCCTATAGCGCTCCCCTACGCAATATGTCCGCAAACGACCACACCACATGGGCGATACGCGCCAATTCGGCGTAACGGCCGATGGACAGCCACTGCACACGGTACCGTTCGAACCACAACTCCAAATCGGCGGCAAGACGGGCGCGGCGCGAGGCATCCAGCGCACGGCCGGTCACATCCTTGGTGTCACAGGCGTCCTCGCCGCCAGCCAATACCAGCAGTTCCTCACCCAGTCTATTGAACAACCGCTGCCCATCCAGCATCACCCACAGCAGCTCCGGGTTCAATCCTCCTCGTGCCGAGCCATCGAGCACCGCGACAACCGCACTGCCGCAATCAATCAACGCCCGGTCGCAATCCCGGCGTCGTTCGAGACGGGCATGGTTCCGCAGGAGCAATCGGCGGCGCGCGTCGGCGCATCCCAGCGCACGGTCAAACATGAGCTCTCCCCCGCACGACCGTTCCACATACGATGCCACATCCGTATTCAGCATGCCGGTGCCGGAACCGTATTCCAGTTCCAGCACTTGCACGGCGAGGTCCCAGGGGAACGACACTCCATCGGAGTCGATGCGAGCGAGTGAATCCATAAGCCAACCGGATTCGTCGCCATACGCCAGATTAGAAATCCGATGGTTCATTTCGCATGCGTCAATTGCAACCGGGTTCCACGCGTTTTGCGCACCGTAGCACAGTCCCGGCACGCTCAACCGCGGATCATTGACATGCCCATAGTCACCCCAATCGGTGACCACCATGCCTTCCGCACCATATTTGAGCCCAGCCACCGCCATGCGGTACGTGTTCAGCCAGGCACCGTCATAGTCGGGGAAGAACCGGCTCCACGCACGCACGGCAGGGCACACGAATTGGCGGCGGCCTTGTGATGCGATGGTCTGGATCTTGCTTTCGTCGATATCCGGCTCATACATCCAGTTGAGCATCGTGATGTCGCCGGGCAGCAAGTCCATGGTGTGCGGATTCTCGAGCGCGATATCCGCCCACAGCATCGGTTGTAGACCACGATGGGCAAGCGTGCTGCATAGGTCTTTGACGAAATCGGCATACAGCTCATCGCGACTGGCGCCCGGCGAGTCCTGTACGGACCGGCCACGGCCCAAGTCGAAAGTCTCATCGCCACCAATATTGAAGGACCGCGAGCGGAACAGCGGCGCGTATTCCTCGATTAGGCGCGAGGCGAAATCGTGCGACTTGGGGTTGGCTGCGTTCAGTGTGTGGTGTTCCATTCGTTCGATGAAACTGAACGGACGGTCGGCGTCTTCGGGGAACTCTCCCAGTCCACGATGTTCACGGGTGCGCAGGTTCATATACATGTGCCCGAAAGTGGCCAAGGACGGCACCAGTTCGATGCCGTGGTGTGCGCAGTATTCGTCCAGGAACATGATGTCGTCGGCCGTGAGCGGGTCAGTGCCGCGCCACGCTTCGCTGAGCTCGCCGAAAGCGAAGGCATGTTCCACGTACAGCTGGAATTGGTTGTACTTATACAACGCCAGCTGGTCGATGAACCAGGTGAGGAACGCCATCGTCGGCACACGCCCGCGCGTCACGTCAAGACTGTAGGCGCGCACCGCGAACGCAGGCTTGTCTTGGATATGCAGGCAGGGCAAGGTCCGCGAGGTTTGCCTGATCATCTGCCGCAGTGTCTGCATGCCGTACCGCAATCCGCTTTCGCTGCCACCACGCACGGCGATGGTATCTGAGGCGAACACATCCAGCGTGTATTCGTCATGCGCCAATCGCGCATCCACACACAGCAATATGACGGTGCCGTTCATCGCTGCCGGCGCACCCGCGCCCGCACCCGCACCCACGCCCGCATCTCGCGCTTTTTCGGCGGCATTGGCACCGGCGTCGGCTTCATCTGTGGCTGTGAGTACTCGGCGCGTACGGACGGCGACGCCGCAGTAACGCTCGAGTTCGCTGGACAGCTGCTCGATTGGCAGCGTTTCCCAGGTCTCATCGGCATCTTCGGTGACGGCATATTCGGGAATTCGTTTCTCGATCGTCACCAAGGACCCGATCATAGCCGTGCCATGCGTGTATTCCAATGTCACCGGAGCGGGAATCAGGGTGAGACACGGCGTTGCGGCATCAGCCTTATATTCGAATGTGGGCACAGCTGTTCCTTTCATACTGTTTTTTATTATCGTTCATCCGCTGACGGCAGGCGACACGCGGTCACGCCGCCATCAGCGGACGAATCGTTTGGTGAGGTACGGCGGCATACGCTATTTCACGGCACCGGTCGTCACACCCTTCATGATGTTGCGCTGGATGAGCATGAAGAACACCACCACCGGCAACGAGAAGGTCACCGAAGCGGCCATCTGCCCGCCGAAATCGGTGCCCATGGTGGGTGTCGAGAAGGACGACAGCCATACCGGCAGCGTGTACTTCGACTGGTCCTTCATGAACGTATGGGCGATCATGTAGTCGTTCCAGGCGTTGATGAACGCGAACACCGAGGTCGAGACGATGCCGGGCGCGGCCAGCGGGAAGGTGATCTTCCACAGGATCTGCCAGTCGTTCGCGCCTTCCACGGCCGCGGATTCGAAGATGTCCTTCGGGATGTTCAGGAAGAACCCGCGCATGTTCCAGATCGCGAACGGCAGCACCATGGCGATGTACGCCAGGATCAGGCCGCTGTATTTGTTGAGCAGGCCGAGCTGGTTGTAGATGATGATCTGCGGGATGATGCCGCCAGAGGTCATCTGGATGGCCAGCACGAACACCATGATCGGCTTGCGCCCGCGGAAGCGGTACAGGGTCAGGGCCGTGCACGCGAAGAACGCGACAATAATCGACAGGACGATCGAGAGGTGCATGGGCCAGAACACGGGGGTCGTGGTCATGATCTCATCGCGCGGCTTTACGGCGGTGATAATCATCCAGTAGACCGGGAAGAACCATACGACGCAGAACAGCAGGGCGAGGATAGTGGTGCCGGCGCGGCGCGCGATCTTGCCGGGGTTGGTTCGGCGGCGGGGCGGTGCAGACTGCGCTGCGCCATGCGATACGGCCCGTGGATTCTCAACACATTTCATAAGGACGACCCGCTATTTCAGGGATTCGCCAATATCAGCGTGCCAGTCGCCATTTCCGGCGTCGGCTATGGCAGCGCCACCCCTTCCCCACCGTCGACATCGACAACCGACTCGCTTCACGCAAGCTCACCGAGCATATGTTGGGGCGCGGGTATCGACGAATCGCCTATATCATCGGACCGTCGTACTTGCCGACGTCGACGCCGACGCCAGCGTGCCCGCAGCTGACCACCGTGCGCCAGCCAATGGACGCATTCGGCGTCAGCTTGGCTACCCTAGTGCTTGACCAGATCGAGGACCGGCCGTTCCAGCGCACGGGGCTCCTGCCCACCGAGGTCGTAGCCAGATAGGCGCGCAGAGAACGGTTCTCAATAATGTCTGTGCACACTTCTCTACGCCCGAAGCACACATGGAATATGCCCTAATCACTGCCATGTCGCCATTTGCGATGATGTGAGATTGTTATGTTCTTGTTCATTTGAGCGCACAGATACTACTGAGAACCGTTCTCTGCGCAAATAGACAATGTGGATAACTCCATAAGCTGGAACCACATTGCCCTGCCTGGCTTGCATTCAAGTCCAAATCAGCTTTACGGTCGCATCATGAGCTCTTTTATGCATGAGGATATTGTCGGCCGACGCCGAGCAGAACGTGAACGCTGCAATGATGCTGCGCGCCGTTCGAAAGGTCCATTGCTGGTGGGATACATCAATGCGGCCAACTACTACGGCGCGCCCATCCCCCGACATTGCACGCTATCTGTTGATGCCGTGCACGCCTGTGTTTCCAGTGCCAACAAACGCAGACGAATCAAAGGCGTGGTCTTCCATGTGTTTAAGGGAAAACTGGATATCCGCAAAAAGGATTATGAACAGTTCTGGATTGCCTCGCCGGTCATGATGTGGGCTCAGATGGCCCAATACTCTACATTGGAGGAACTTGCGGCCATTGGAGCCTCTTTGATGAGCCGCGATAAACGGCGCAGAATGGCCACTCGCAAGGATTTCGATACTTACTTGGAAATCAGTCCGCGGTTCATAGGTCGTAACAAATGCCACGAGGCACTGCCCTACATGACAGAGAACACGGATTCTCCGCCGGAAAACACGCTGTTTGGGATGCTGAAGGATTCAGGCTTGGGATGCCCCACCGCCAACTATCGCGTGAATATCGGCAACTCATACGTCATATTGGATATGGCATATCCGGACTGCCGCGTCGCGTTCGAATATCAGGGAGCCTATCACGCCGATCCGGCACAAATGCGAATCGACGCGGCAAAGCGAAACGCATTGCAACTGCTCGGCTGGATCGTCATTCTCGTCACTGCGGATGACCTGAGAACAGCCGACACGCGGCATCGTTTTATCGAGATGGCCCATGTCGTGGTGTCCCGGCAACGCAATCTCGCCGATTGGAACCGCTCATGGGCCATTACCTCTTAGCATCGCACCGACAATGCGCTATGCCGTTATTTACTGCGAGGCACCCGCCAGATATCGGGCTCAACGTAGATCTCCCATTCATACCAAGGCAGCGCGGCACGGCGTCCTCGTCCATGTGAATGGCCTGCAGGTTAATGAGCCTATCCACGCCGGCAGTGCGCTCCATTGCCTCGACCACCAGGTCGCAGGTGCTGTGGTCAAGCGATTCGCCCACCAGCAGCGAACCGGACTTAAACGCCAGCGCCGCCTACAAAAGTGTGAGGCTGCGCAGGCTCACACTGCCAACAGCCGTTCAGCCAACCCTCGGAAGGTCTGGCCAATGCCATCCGTACGCAAAGCGCCGTCGGCGTCCAGCACCGCCGGCCGGCCGGCCTCGCCGGTCTCGCGCACTTCGGGTTCCAGCGGCAGCTGGGCCATCAGCGGCACGTCATAGCCCAGCGCCTGAGTGAGCTGTTCAGACACGCGCTGACCGCCGCCGGCACCGAAAATCTCCAGCTTCTCGCCCTTGTGCTCGTAGTAGCTCATGTTCTCCACCACGCCACGCACCTTCATCGGCACCTGCAGGGCCACGAGTCCGGAGCGCACGGCGATGTCAGAAGCGGAGGGCTGCGGGGTGGTGACCACCACGAGTTCGGCGTTGGGCAGCGCCTGGGCCACGGAAATCGCCATGTCGCCGGTGCCGGGAGCCAAGTCGAGCAAGAGGACGTCCGGCTCGCCCCACCATACGTCAGACAGGAACTGTTCCAAGGAGCGCTGCAGTCGCGGCCCACGCCACAGAATCGCCCGGTCAGCACCGGCGAACATGCCGATGGAGATCAGTTTCACGCCCCACGCGGTGACCGGCATGAGCATGCCATTCAGATTGGTGGGCTGTGTATGCACGCCGAACAGGCGCGGCAGTGAGAAGCCATAAATGTCCGCGTCGATGGCGGCCGTGTCGAAGCCGAGGGCCGCAAACGTGGCGGCCAGGTTCGCGGTAACCGAGGACTTGCCGACGCCGCCCTTACCGGAGGCGATGGCGAAGATGCGGGTCTTGACACCCGGTTTGCTGAAGGGGTTCTGCTTGCGTTCGGCCTTGAGGTCGGCGACCAGATCGGCCAGCTTGTCACGGCTCATCGAACCGACTTCGATATGAGGCAGCAGCTGTGCGCCCGGATAGGAGCTGACCGCGCCATTGATCTGGCTGGTGATGGTCTCGCTCAGTGGGCATCCGGGAACCGTCAGCTCAACGTGCACGGTGACGTCGTAAGTGCCGGCGTCCGACGATGCGGGCGCGGCTTCGATGGCGGCAATCATGCCGAGGTCGGTGACCGAACGACCGAGCTCGGGGTCGATGACCTTGCTCAGGCGTTCGTAGATGTCGGCTTCGATCTGACGTGCGTCGCTCATAAATCCGTATCCTCCTTTAGGGCCTGTTCTACCCTAGCGTGTGATGCGGCGGCATGCCAGAGGGAGTGGAGTAAGTCACACTGGGGCGGGATTCGCTTTTTCTCTCCCCCAGTCAGCCTAAAGGCTGACAGCCCCCCTCATCAGAGGGGGTTAATGAAGCGTCTGAGGGGGCTATT
>OLZW01002828.1_pt1 | contig 10553 bp, 10 predicted proteins | sample 1674281 | NCBI WGS metagenome assembly OLZW01 (sample SAMEA103958157, study PRJEB25191) | human gut metagenome | biome: human-associated habitat [ENVO:00009003]; feature: intestine environment [ENVO:2100002]; material: feces | place: Germany | collected 2013/2015
GCAACTTATATTGGGGCTCATTGTTGCGCAACTTGGATTGGGGTTTTCGCTTTACAGTTGAGTTAGATGGATGGTTCCAGGCTTGCTGGAGGTTGATATGGTTTGTCCTTATTGTGGTGCTGAGCTTGCTGATGAGGCTCGGTTTTGCGTGGGCTGCGGGGCTGCGCTTGCTGATGGGGCACAGACTATGCCCGTAGCCGAACCTGCGGTTGCGCCGGCACCTGTGGGTTCGCCCGCTCCCGGTAAGAAGCCTAAGAAAGGCGTCGTGATCGCCATCGTCTGCACAGCAATACTTGTTGTTGGCGGGGGCGGCGGATTGGCGTACCACCTATATCAGCAGCATGTCCAGGAGCAGGAGCAGTATGAGTCGGCGCATTCCAAGCATGCGCTCGTAGTGAGTGTAAAGGCTGAAGGCTGGGACACCGATAACGGCGCTTCGCGTGTGCCGGTGCGCGTAAAGGGCAAGACGGTCGACGGAAAGAAGATCGACAAGGTCGAATATGTCGCTTCCGACGGCTCGGGCATCAAGCTTATCCAGGGCAAGTACACGCTCAAGGCGGCAGGCTCCCCCATCGCCGCCGATGGCACCATCTACCAGGTGCCTTGCACAAAGGCTGAGCTTACGATCGACGATGCCTTTGCCAAGGGCGAAAAGATTGACCTGGGCGAGCTCGCCGAGCAGGATTCGGTTTTGGACTTTACGCCCATCGATGCTGCCGACGTGACCGACGACGAGATCAACGACGCCGTGACACTCGCTATGGCATACAAGGGCAAGGACGCGCCCAACGTCGATGCGCTGCAGCACGCCGCAACGAACCGCCGCGGCACCGCCGTCGCGGCCAAGAAAGCCGCCGAAGAGGAAGCGGCGCGCCAGGCCGAGGAACAGCGCAAAGCCGCCGAGGAACGGCAGCGCCGCATGGAGCGTATCAAGCGCCGGAAGGCCCAGGGCCTGCAAGACCGCTATCTGTACGACTACACCTTTGCCAACGACAACGGCCAAAATCCTCTGATGGACAAGGCCCGCGCCTATGTGGAGAACTGGAAGGAGGCATACCGAAACAACACTGGCCTGCTGCTGTTTGGGGATGTGGGAACCGGCAAGTCCTTTTTCGCCGGTTGTATCGCCAACGCCCTGCTTGACCGGGATGTGCCGGTGCTGATGACGAACTTTCCCACCATCCTGAACCGCCTGACGGGGATGTTCTCCGATGACAGGGCCGACTTTATCGCCAGCTTTGACGAGTACGACCTGCTCATCATTGACGATTTGGGTGTGGAGCGCAGCACCGAGTATGCGATGGAGCAGATGTTTTTCGTCATTGACAGCCGCTACCGCAGCCGCAGGCCCATGATCATCACCACCAACCTGAAGCTGGCCGAACTCAAGAACCCGCCCGACCTGGCCCATGCCCGTATCTATGACCGCATCCTGGAACGGTGCGCCCCGATCCTCTTTGCCGGGAAGAACTTCCGGGAGGAAAACGCCGGGGCCACTAAGCAGGCGGCGAAAGACATTGTAAACCGTAAGAGCGATTGATTGTTTTGCCGGACGGCGCAGCCCCGCCCGGAGAAAGGAGCGCCATGAACAAAGAAACCCGTACCATGCAGACCGCAGGCACCACCCCCGCCAGAGCGCCGGAGGACGCCCCCGCGCTGGTAAAGAAAATCGGCAAGACCACCTACAAGGTGCGCGTCCATTTCAGTAATACCAGCACCGAAACCATGAGCGACAAAATCAAGCGTATGCTCAAAAACGAGATACAGCAGATGTGACCGGCTGATAAAGCCAGCCGCCTTGTGTTAAACTGATGATGGTACACACCAAAACTTTTAGCCAAGGAGGACATGAAAATGCTGTACACAGAAAAAGAGAAAAATGAGATTGAGCGCGTCCGCAAAGTGTTTGAGAAACATATCCAGCAGATGACCGCTTATGATTTGGTTTGGTCGGACAAGGTCGGCTATGTGTGGCTGGCAATATCTATCGACCCGGTCTATATCGACACCGGCAACTGGATAGAGTCCGCTGCCGGTCTTTGTAATGAGTGCTTGAATGATATAGCACTGGATGTTTTCGGAATGACCGGAAACGACCATGACTTTGAGGACGCCGACCCGCTGGAACTGGCCGAGATTAAGCGGCGCTGGAAACCCTATATCGACCAACTGCCGGAATATGCGTACATTTGCGACGAACTGCTAAGCGGCCGCAAGTAACTCTACTCGCCTGAGTGTCAGGAGCATGAAAGTGCTTCTGGCACTTTTTTTGTGGCCTTTTTGTGAATTTGATTAAAAAGTCCTTGACAACTCGTTTCGGGCAAAACGGCCAAGTCCATCCTTATTTCCTGCGGTGCCCGGCTCGCGCCCTTCGACATTCAGGAAGTCCGAGATGCTACCATGTACGATGAACTGGAACTGGACAAGCTGGGCGACCGGAAAACGGCGCTGTTTCTCATCATGAGCGATACGGACAGCACCTTTAACTTCCTGATCTCCATGATCTACACCCAGCTTTTCAATCTGCTCTGCGACAAGGCAGATGATGTGTACGGCGGCAAGCTGCCCATCCATGTGCGGTGCCTCATCGACGAGTGCGCCAACATCGGGCAGATCCCCAATCTGGAAAAGCTGGTGGCGACCATCCGCAGCCGTGAAATCTCTGCCTGCCTTGTTTTACAGGCAAGAAGCCAGTTGAAAGCCATCTACAAGGACAATGCGGATACCATCGTGGGCAACATGGACAGCCAGATTTTTCTCGGTGGCAGCGAGCCTACCACCCTGAAAGATCTTGCCGAAGCACTCGGCAAGGAAACCATCGACAGCTACAACAATTCCGATACCCGTGGCAATAGCCCAAGCTATGGCACCAACTATCAAAAACTCGGTCACGATATGCCATACTTGTTGATGAAGAGTTCAGTTGCCTTGAATTTTACATGAACAGGGACACGATCAGCTGGATTCTGAAAAAGGTAGGATGTCTGTCAGAAATAACAGCATATCTTTTTTGAGCCACTCACTGGATTACCCAGCGGGTGGTTCTTTTATTAACGCTTCTGTCTGCCATTCCGGTTGGGAGGAATTGGGCTGCCCTTTCCCCGCATACTTTTAGTTCGTTTTGCTTTTTTGGATTTTCTGAGGATTCCCAAAAAGGCAGTAAATTCCGCAGAAGTCAGTTTCTCATAAGGAATTTCCATCTGGTCGCAGAAAACCTGAATAAAGGCTTCCTCTCCGCTGGTTCCCGTCTGCACAAGCTTTTCAAACTTTTGCCGGACTTCGGCTACGGTTTCCTGCCGTTCATCAGCGGTGGTAGCGTCGTTTGTGTGTGCTGTTTGGATGTCTTTTACGATCTTGTCAATGTCTTTATGGACGATGTGATTGAAATAATCCTCTCCGTCTATCTGTGCGACTTCAAGGGTTCGCATATAAAGGTCATCGTCTCCCGGCGCATAGCTTTCCATGACGCTCTGCCGGGCAGCTTCCAGTTCCAGATTCATCTGGCTGACACGCATACCGGCGATACGGTCAACGATAACGGTAATGTCCGTCATGAGCCGGGGAAAACCTTCATGGGTGGCAAGCTCGCAGAGCAGACGGTTGTTGATCCTGCCGCTTCTTAATAGCTCAATCATTTCATCGCTCAAATGGAGCGACTGGAGATCAGAATTAGGGATGGTCTTATTTTCCGACAGCCCCATCAGATAGTCGGTGGACACGCCGTAAAACTCTGCCAGCGTTGCAATCGCAAATGGGCTGATGTCCTTGTAGTCATCGCCCTCATATTTCCCCAGCGCCGACTTGGACAGGCCGGTTTGTTCTGCCAGCTGTTCCAGTGTCAGGTGCTTATCCACCACCCGCAGGTCTTTGAGCCGTTCCGGGATTGACAGTTTTGTGTACATCAAAGCACCCCCTCTCGTCAACATTTTTCAATATTTTTTTCATTATAGCACGTTTCCGAGAGCGTGGAAATATGCGGTTTTTGTGCGCTATTCCAACGTCTTGGACATACGGGAGCAGCCCCCTTTTTTCGGTAAACTGGTTCTTGTCAGGAGACACAGAACCCTGAAAATCGAATGACCGGCTGCAAGGGGTATGACCTCCGGGGAAGTGACGCGATAAAAGGGTTCCCGCAAAATCATGGATTTTGTGACGACGGGAGCGCACCAAAGAGGACAATACGCCGGGAGAAAATCCGGGCAGGAGCGGCTTGCAGACAGACCGGCAGATAGAAAAGTAAACCATGCGGGGCATACCGCACCGCAGCAAATGAATGGAGGTAGATCATTATGAAACTGAATATGAAGGAAAAGAAAATTCTTTACGCTTACGCCTGCCCCAGCCATCACAACACAGTGACAAGGCTGAAATGGCTGACAGCGCTGACCGTTGACCCGGAGGCTAAAGGGCAGATGCTTCATCTGACCAGGAAAATTGAGGCAGAGACAGACGAAAGCTGGTACGACAGCTTCTATCACTGCCTACGCATGGAGATGGATGAGTATTACCGGATCAAGCACCGCCTGCGTGTGCTGAAAGCAAACACCGATTATGAGGAGGAACTGTATGAGGAAGCTGTCTAAATATGAAAAAGAAACCATCATCAACTGGAACGAGGGCGAGAACATTGCCAGTATTTACACCTTCAACGCCAGCTTAAAACGCAGGCTGGAAGATTTCAGTAGGAAGTATCCGCTATTGTGTAGGTTGGAGCGCAGCACACCGGAAGGCAGCGCGACCTATGTGCTGGACAAATCCCGCCTTTCTATCCGGCTGGTGCCGCCGTACAGTGAAGAACGGCTGGCGGCTGCAAGGGAGTACGCAAAGGAACATGGCTTTCAAGTCATACAGACAGAAGAAAAAATTGCTTGAAATGAGGGCGATTTACCAAAAAATACCGGGTCTGCACCCAGTATTTTGAACGGTAATCCCCGCAGGCGTATTCCGTATCCACTTCCTGCGATTGGTGCAGATGTATGGATAAGGAGCCGGAAAAGCTGGCGGACACCGTATCAGCGGTGGATGCCGGTTTTTCCGGTGCAGGAGTACAGAGGGATGCAATCCCTTTGTGGCTGGGTGCAGGGGCGGCAGCGCACTGCTGGGGTCAAGGGGCAACGCCCATTGGCAGGTTAAGGGCGGCAGCCATTATCGGGTCAAGGACGAAGTGCCTTGGCGGGTTGAGGGCGGCAGTCCCATCGGGTCAAGGGTGAAACGCCTTGCCCAGGGAAAGTTGATGCCTGCGTCAACTTGTACTGGGTATTACCTGACGCAAAATTCCGCAGGTTTGGCGGCTTCGCCGCCCTCCCCAGCCCGGAACAGCTTTGCAGGAAGGAGGAAAAATGTTTGAAATTAACAAGGCACAATGGGCGCTCCGGGAAGCATGGCACTTACAATCCCCGTCACAATGACCGCCGGTTCGATGTAGAAAACAGCGAACACATTGACGCTGAGCGTGCCAGACAAAATGTGTACTGGGACTGCTACCGGGGATTTACCACCCACGACTTTCGGGATAACCCGGAGCAGCCGGATTTCAGCTTTGAGGAAATTGAGCGGATGTATTACTACGAGCATTATGCCGACCATGTAAATGCCCAGAACGCCCGGAATGAGAAAACCCGGCATATTGAGCGCAACCGTACTGTGGATGACCTCTTGAAAAATAACAAGACCTGTCCGGAAGAAAGCATCTACCAGATCGGCACGATAGAGGAATCCGTCTCACCGGAAACGCTGGCGCTCATCGTCAGTGAATTTTATGAAGAATTTGAGCGCCGTTTCGGTTCTCATATCCACATTTTAGACTGGGCGCTCCATCTGGATGAGGGAACACCGCATATTCACGAGCGCCATGTGTTCGACTGTGAAAATCGGTATGGAGAATTGTGTCCCCAGCAGGAAAAGGCGCTGGAGGAACTGGGTATCCCTCTCCCAAAACCGGAGCAGCCCAAAGGAAAGCACAATAACCGGAAACAGACTTTCGATGCAGTCTGCCGGACAATCCTGTTTGACATTGCCAAACGGCATGGACTTCATCTGGAACAGGAGCCGTCCTATGGTGGGCGTGACTATCTGGAAAAGCAGGATTATATCCTGATGAAGCAGAAAGAACAGATGGCGGCGCAGGAGCAAAAGCTGGAAGAACTGACGCTCAAAATCGAGGATGTGGAGACGCTGTTGGAGGATGTTTCCGATGTGGCCTATGACAAGGCAGTGGAGGTCGTGACAGACAAGGTACGGGAACAGACCCAGCTTGAGGATTTGGAAGTGATCGAGAAATACCGAAAGAGCGTGGTATCCCCCAATGCAAAAAATTCGCCGGAAGTGGTGAAGATTGCAAATACCCTACTGGGAAGGGCACGGGAAAAATTACAGCAGTCCGCAGAAAAGATTCTCAAAAAGGTGCAGGCTGTGCTGCTGAAGCCGGAGGTCAAGCAGGCTGGCAAAGAGCAGATTAAGAAAAAAGCCAGAGAATCCATCAAAGAGAAGCTGGCGAAAGGCAAATTGGACGCTGACCGGAAGAACCGGGAGCGATGGGAACGTGAGGGGCGGATCGCCCCGACAAAAAAACAGGATATGGAGTTGTAAGGCATCTGATTTTCTGAGGAAACCGGGTGCCTTTTGTTTTGTTTGGAGGTGGGGAAATCGAATGTATTTGAAACAGTAAAGCAGTCTGTCACGACAAGACAGGCTGCGGAATTTTATGGGATTCCAGTAGGACGGAACGGGATGGCCTGTTGTCCTTTTCACGATGACAGACATCCCAGCATGAAGGTGGACAGGCGGTTCCATTGCTTTGCCTGTCAGGGGGACGGAGATGTGATTGATTTCACTTCCCGCCTCTTTGGACTGGGCAGTAAGGAAGCTGCCTTGAAGCTGGCAGAGGATTTCTCTGTCAGTCTTGACAGCAAAGGTCATGGTCCGCCACGAAAGACAATCATCAAAAGAAAAATCAGCGAGGCAGTGCGATACCGGCAGGCAGAGCAGAAATGTTTTCGGGTGCTGTGCGATTACCTGTGTCTGCTGGAACGCTGGAAAGAAGAATATGCTCCCAAACAGCCGGAGGATGACTGGCATCCCCTGTTTGTGGAGGCTCTGCACAGGCAGCCATATATCGAATATCTGCTGGATATTCTCCTGTCTGACAGCATAGAAGAACGTGCTTCCGTGGTTGCTGAGTATGGAAAAGAGGTGAAGAAAATTGAGCAGCGAATATCAGAATTTACCGCCAGCCACCCGGCAGGCTGTGATGAGCGCAGCCGAGGCCATAGCGCCGGAACAGAGCGCCCAAGATGTGCGGGAGAGCCTTTCTGTCACCGATAAGGGAAAAACCGCCAATACCATCGACAACTGCCGGATCGTGTTCTGCTGTGATCCGCTCCTGCGGGATGCTATCCGGTTAAATCTCCTGACCGACCGGGTGGACATTGTACGGGATTTGGGCTGGCGCAGGAACACCAGCGCCTTAACAGATACCGATGTGAAATATCTTCTCCTCTATTTTGAGCAGAACTACGAGCTGACCAGTGAGAAAAAGATCACAGCTGCACTTTCCATTGTAGCAAACGAAAATTGCTATCACCCGATTCAGGATGTGCTGAACAGCCTTGTCTGGGACGGGACACCCCGCATCCGTTCCTGCCTGCACCACTTTCTTGGCGCTGATGAAAGCGACTATGTGGAAGAAATGCTGAAACACTTCCTGCTGGGCGCTATCCGCCGGGTATTCCGTCCCGGTTCCAAATATGAGGAAATGCTCTGTCTGGTAGGCGGCCAAGGTGCCGGGAAGTCCACTTTCTTCCGCCTGCTGGCAATCCGGGACGAGTGGTTTTCCGATGACCTGAAAAAGCTGGACGATGACCGGGTGTTCCAGAAGCTGCAAGGCCACTGGATCATCGAGATGTCGGAAATGCTTGCCACCAGCAGCGCAAAGAGCATTGAAGAAATTCGCTCCTTTATCAGCCGACAGAAGGAAACCTACCGAACGCCTTATGAATCCCAGCCCAAAGACCGGCTGCGGCAGTGTGTGTTCGGCGGTTCTTCCAACACATTGGACTTCCTGCCGCTGGATCGGGCCGGGAACCGGCGCTTTCTCCCAATCATGATTTACTCGGAGAATGCGGAGGTTCATATTTTGGAGGACGAGGATGCTTCCAGAGCCTATCTTTTGCAGGTGTGGGCAGAAGCCATGACCATTTACCGCAGCGGACAGTATTCCATGAAATTCAGCAAGAGCATCCAGCGTCAGCTGGTGGAGGTGCAGAAGGACTTCATGCCGGAGGATACGGAGGCCGGGCAGATACAGGGCTTTCTGGAACACTACACTGGGAACATGGTCTGTTCCAAGCAGCTGTTCAAGGAGGCGCTGGGGCATACCTTTGACCAGCCGAAGCGGTGGCAGCTGCACAATATCAACGAGATCATGAACACAGTCGTGACCGGCTGGAAGCCTTTCTCCAATCCCAGGATGTTCGCCGGGTACGGCAGGCAAAAGGGTTGGGAATGTGACAATTTCGACAACGAACTGTCCGACAACGAAGGCGGATTTGTGGAACTGAGCGAGGAAGAATGCCGCCAGCTGGAACTTCCGAAGGAGTGGATTGCCTGAGAATGATGGTCTGTTGCCGGGATGGTTGCCAGTTGGTTGCCGGGTTCGTTGCTGGCAAATCTATGGTTTTGATATAGAAAAAGCCCATAAATAAAGGATTTTTCACAAGTATTTTCTGTCCGGCAACGAAAGCAACGAGATTTTACAAGAAAACTTATCAAGCAAAGATTGACAGTCAGATATTCATTTACAGGTTTTTATAGGCTGGTTGCCGGACTTCGTTGCCGGCACACGGTTATCTGGACTGTCACACTATGGAGGTAGCCTATGGAGAAAAACAAGAAGCAGAATAAAAAAGTCCGGTTCGTGGTGGTTCGGGAGTTTTCCGGGGACAAAACCATGCGGGAAGCCTTTGAGCAGCTGATCGAGCGCCAGACCTGCGAACACTTCGAGGAATGGTTAGAACATCGGGAAATGGCACAAAAAGCGGCGTAAAGCGGTTGAATCAGGAACGGGGACATGGTATTATAATGGTATCGTGTCCCTGTTCATAGAAGGAGAACACTATGAGCAGGAAAAAACAAGTCAATCAAAAAATCACAGCGCTTTACTGCCGTATCTCTCTGGACGATGGCAGCGATAATGAGAGCATGAGCATTAGCAACCAGAAACTTATGCTCCGGGACTTTGCCGAAAAAAACGGTATGTTCCAGTATGAGTATTATGTGGATGACGGTTATACAGGCCGCAACTTCAACCGCCCTTCCTTTCAGCGTATGATTGCTGATATTGAGGCGGGAAAGATTGGCTGTGTCATCACAAAAGACCTGTCCAGACTGGGCAGAAATTATATCGAGGCCGGCAGCTATATCGAAATCTTTTTCCCCAAACACAATGTACGATATATCGCCATTACAGACGGAGTTGATAGCCTGACCCGCCAGGAAATGGACATCACGCCCTTTAAGAATATCCTGAATGATATGTACAGCCGGGATATTTCCAAAAAGGTGCTGGCGGGGCGTATGACCCGTTCCAGACAGGGAAAGTTTTGTGGTGGACAGCCGCCCCTTGGATTGATGCGTGACCCGGATGACCGGGGGCATTTGATTCTTGATCCGGAGACTGCGCCGGTGATCCGAAAAATTTATGATCTGGCGCTGGATGGCTGGGGCTGTATGCGGATTGCAAAGCAGCTCATGGATGATAAAGTCCCCATTACCAGAGTAAAAAGCAACACCGAATGTGATGTGAATTACTATTCATGGGGAAGTGCGAGAATCAGCCATATCCTGCGAAATCCATTCTATAAGGGCGCACATCTGGTCTGCCGGACACATCAAAAAGGGATTCGTTCCAACACCTATGACATTATCCCTCGTGAGGACTGGGAAATCATTGAGGATTGCCATGAAGCAATCGTTTCCCCGGAAGAATGGGAGCAGGTGCAGTCAATCATTGACCGCAGACCTACCATTATGAAAGGCAACTCCTGTCCCTTCTATAACCTGTTCCACGGTATCATTTACTGTGCTACCTGCGGAAAGTCCATGCAGGTGCGGTATGAAAAGGTGGGCAGAACCGGAAAAAACCGTTTTACCGGCGAGATGCGGGAGCCGATTGACAAGGCGTATTATATCTGCCAGACCTACAACCGGCTGGGCAAGAACGCCTGCACCAGCCATAAGATCGAGGCAAGGGATTTGTATGACCTTGTTCTGAAGGACATTCAGGAACTGGCGGCACAGGCTCTCAAAGATGCCGACGCATTTTATCAGCGACTGAGCAGCCGGATGGAGCGCCGGTATCTGATAGACGCTTCCCAGACGCAGAAAGAACGCCAGCGGCTGGAAGCCAGAAATCAGGAGATTGACGGGATGTTCCTGAGCCTTTACACCGATAAGGCTAAAGGGATACTGACCGAGCAGCGTTTTATGAAGCTGACGGCGGCGCTGGAACAGGAGCAGGAAGCCAACCAGAAGCGCCTGCAAGACCTGATGTTGAT
>OLZW01002832.1_pt1 | contig 10546 bp, 10 predicted proteins | sample 1674281 | NCBI WGS metagenome assembly OLZW01 (sample SAMEA103958157, study PRJEB25191) | human gut metagenome | biome: human-associated habitat [ENVO:00009003]; feature: intestine environment [ENVO:2100002]; material: feces | place: Germany | collected 2013/2015
ACGGCGGGGGTGGTGTCGCCGGGGATGATGACCATGTCGATGCCCACCGAGCAGACAGCCGTCATGGCCTCCAGCTTCTCGATGGTCAGACAGCCGGACTCGGCGGCGTGGATCATGCCGTCGTCCTCGCTGACGGGGATGAACGCGCCCGACAGGCCGCCGACATGGTTGGAGGCCATGACGCCGCCCTTCTTGACAGCGTCGTTCAGCAGGGCGAGGCAGGCGGTGGTGCCGCAGCAGCCGCAGGTCTCAAGGCCCATCTCCTCGAGGATGTTGGCCACGCTGTCGCCCACGGCGGGGGTGGGGGCCAGAGACAGGTCGATGATGCCGGCGGGCACGCCCAGCTCCTTGGAGGCGAGGTTGGCCACCAGCTGGCCCACGCGGGTGATCTTGAAGGCCGTCCGCTTCACCAGCTCGGCCACCTGATCGATGGGGGCGTCCTTGGGCAGGCGGGCCAGCGCGGCGCGGACTGCGCCCGGGCCGGAGACGCCCACATGGATCTCGCAGTCCGGCTCGCCGGGGCCGTGGAACGCGCCCGCCATGAAGGGGTTGTCCTCGGGTGCATTGCAGAAGACGACGAGCTTTGCTGCACCGATGCACTGACGGTCGGCGGTCAGCTCGCTGGCCTTCTTGACGGCCTCGCCCATCAGCTTCACGGCGTCCATGTTCAGGCCCGCTTTGGTCGCGCCGATGTTCACCGAGCTGCAGACGATGTCCGTCTCGGCGAGGGCACGGGGGATGGACTCGATGAGGCGCAGGTCGCCCGCCGAGAAGCCTTTGTGGACGAGGGCGGTGTAGCCGCCCACGAAGTTGACGCCGACCTTCTTACCGGCGGCGTCGAGGGTCTTGGCAAAGTCCACCGGGTCAGCGTCCGGGCAGGCACCCAGCAACATGGCGATGGGGGTGACGCTGATGCGCTTGTTGATGATGGGGATGCCGTACTCGGCGCTGATGTGCTCCACAGCGGGCACGAGCCGGGCGGCGCGGGTGGTGATCTTATTGTAGATCTTTTCGCAGGCCTTTTTGGGGTCCGGGTCGATGCAGTCCAACAGGCTGATGCCCATGGTGACGGTGCGCACGTCCAAATTGTCCTGCGTGAACATCTCGATGGTCTCGAGGATGTCGCCGGTGTTCATCATGTTCATATTCGTATCTCCTCAGATGGTATGCATCGCGTCAAAAACTTCCTGACGGGTGAGATTAATCTGCATCCCCATCTCGGCGGCGAGGGCTTCCATCTTCTGGTGCAGCTCCTCGTGGGAGACATTGCACTTGGTGATGTCCACCAGCATGATCATGGCGAACATACCCTGCAGGATGCTCTGGGTGACGTCTTCGATGTTGATGTTCAGCTCGCTGCACAGGCCCGAGACGCGGGCGACGACGCCCACGGTGTCGTGGCCGATGACGGTAATGAATGCTTTCATAGTTCTACCCCTTTGTTGTGATGTTGACCTGATGGAAAGGCTCCCCCTTTGGGGGAGCTGGCGCAAAGCGCCTGAGAGGGCAAGGTCGGTGTGACAGAGCCGCTGTGCAGCGATAAGCAGTCTCTTCATCAGAGCGATGCCATCGCCGTGTCGGCTGTTCTCTGTCAGCATCCTTGCCCTCTCCGTCACCTTCGGTGCCACCTCTCCCAAAGGGAGAGGCTTTTGCCAAAAGAAAAGGTTTTCTCCAGTATAGCAGATTTCACGAAAAATGAACACTCTTTTTGGAAAAAAGAGCAGGGAAGAAGGGCAAAAGAGTGTCTATTGCGGGCGGAATGGGGCGGGAAACTGCAAAAACCGGGTGCAAACCGCCCGCTGGTGTGTTATACTGATAGAAATATCGCCACAGGCTGAACAAAGGAGAAACGACTATGGAACAGCTTCTGAAGATCCTTGAGGACAACGCCCGGATGTCGGTGGAGGACATCGCGGCTATGCTGAACAAATCCCCCGCCGAGGTGGCGGCGATGATCGACCTTGCCCGGGCGCAGGGCATCATTAAGGGCTACAAGACCCTCGTGGACTGGGAGAAGGCCGGGGTGAACCGGGTGGAGGCCGTCATCGAGCTGAACGTCAGCCCCAAAAAGAGCCGGGGCTTCGACGAGATCGCAGCCACTATCGCCTCCTTCGACGAGGTGGAGAGCGTGCTGCTGATGAGCGGCGGCTACGACCTGCAGCTGGTCATCAAGGGCCAGACCTTTCAGGAGATCGCCCTCTTCGTGGCAAAGCGTCTGTCCCCGCTGGACGATGTGCTGTCCACAGCTACCCACTTCGTGCTCCGCACCTACAAGAAAGAGGGCCGTCTGTATCAGGACGAAGAAATCGATGAAAGAGAGTGCACGGTGCTGTGATGGATTATGATAGACTGATCGCGCCTGCCGCCGCCGCCATGCGGCCCTCCGGCATCCGCAAATTTTTCGATCTTGCCGCCGAGATGCCCGAGTGCATCAGCCTCGGCGTCGGCGAGCCGGACTTCAAGACCCCGTGGGCCGTCCGAGAGGCCGGCATCGAGAGCCTCGAGCATGGCCGCACCCGCTATACCTCCAACGCCGGTCTGAAGGAGCTGCGGGCCGAGATCGCCCGCTACCTCGACCGCCGGATGGGCCTGAAATACGACCCGGCCAAGGAAGTCCTCGTCACCGTGGGCGGCAGCGAGGCCATTGATATGTGCATCCGCACACTGGTACAGCCCGGCGATGAGGTCATCATCCCCGAGCCGTGCTTCGTCTGCTATGAGCCGATCACGACCCTCTCCGGCGGCGTGCCGGTGCACGTGGCCTGTCATCAGGAGGACGAGTTTCGCCTCCGGGCCGACGCCCTGAAAGCCGCCATCACTCCGCGCACCAAGCTCCTCATCATGCCTTTCCCCAACAACCCCACCGGCGCAGTGATGGAGCGGGAAGACCTTGAGGCCATTGCCGAGGTGCTGCGGGGCACCGACATCATGGTGCTGTCGGATGAGATCTATGCTGAGCTGAACTACGGCCTCCAGAACCATGTCTCCATCGCCACTCTGCCCGGCATGGCCGAGCGGACGGTGGTGGTCAACGGCTTCTCCAAGACCTATGCTATGACGGGCTGGCGGCTGGGCTACGCCTGCGGCCCCGCGCCCATCATCAAAATTATGACGAAAATTCATCAGAGCGCCATCATGAGCGCCCCCACCACCAGCCAATATGCCGCCATCACGGCCCTCAAGGACTGTGACGGCGAGATCGAGCGGATGCGCAACGAGTACAATATGCGCCGCCGCCTCGTGGTCAAGAGCTTCAACGACATGGGCCTGAGCTGCTTTGAGCCTCGGGGCGCATTCTATGCCTTCCCCTGCATCAAGTCCAGCGGCATGACCAGTGAGGAGTTCTGCACCAAGCTTCTGGAGCAGAAGCACGTCGCCATCATCCCGGGCAACGCCTTTGGTGCGTCCGGCGAGGGGTACGCCCGGGTGTCCTACGCCTACAGCGTGGAGCACCTGATGGAGGCCCTCCGCCGCATCCGGGAGTTTCTGAGTGAGAACGGCAAGTGAGGAGGGGACAGACGATGCGCAGCAGTGTGACGGTGCTGGCTCCGGCCAAGCTGAATCTGGCGCTGGACGTAGTGGGCATTCTGCCCGGGGGCTACCACGCGCTGGACATGACCATGCAGGCCATCTCGCTGTATGAGCGGGTGGTCATCCGCCGCAGCCCCTACCTCGACCTGACCCTCCCGGGCAGCAAGGTCAAGGCAGGCCCCGGCAACACCGCCATCAAGGCGGCGCTGGCCTTTTTTCACTACACGGGCCTGCTGGCGGGGGCCGACATCACCATCTATAAAAACGTGCCTGTCCGGGCTGGCATGGCAGGCGGCAGCGCCGACGCTGCCGCCGTGCTGGTGGGCCTGAATGAGCTGTATGGTGCGCGGCTGTCCATGAGCGAGCTGTGCGCGCTGGGGGCGTCCATCGGCGCGGACGTGCCCTTCGCCCTCATGGGCGGCACCTGCCGGGTGCAGGGCCTCGGCGATGTGCTCAAGCCCCTGCCGCCCCTGCCGGAGTGCTGGTTCACGGTGGTCATGCCCGACTACGGCGTCTCTACCCCTGAGGCATTTGCGGCCTATGACCGGGTGGGCAGCAGCGTCCACCCCGACTGCGCCGCGCAGGAGGCCGCCATCCGGGCCGAGGACCTCGACGGAGTCTGTGCCGCCGCAGGCAATGCCCTCGAGGAGTGCAGCGGCGCGAAGGACAATGAGGCCATCAAGAACGCCCTGCGGGAAAACGGCGCGGTCACTGCCCTCATGACCGGCAGCGGCGCAGCGGTCTTTGGCGTCTTCCGCACTGAGGACGAGGCCCTCGCTGCTGCCGCCGACCTCCGCCCCCGCTGGCCGGAAGTCTATACCGCCCAGCCCGTAAGGGGAGGGGCGGAGGTGCAGCCGGTGAGGCGACACTGATGCATCTGTGAATTTTTTATGCCGTGCTTGACTTTTGGACGGGATGGCATATAATAGACTCAGGAAAGTGAATACTCCATTGGCCTAACCCCCAATGGAAAAGCCCCCAAGGAGCCGTGAACTCCAAGGGGGCTTTCCTTTTTAGGCTTTGCGGTTCTCGTCGTATCGGTCAAGCTGTCCTTCGCCTCCCCAAATGCATAACCCTCCCTTCCTTTGGGCATACTGCCCGCAGGAAGGGAGGGCCTTTTTGTGCAGAGCTTTTACAAAATCTGTCTCGTCCTGATGATCGTCGGGGGCATCAACTGGGGGCTGGTGGGCCTGTTCCAGTTCGATTTCGTCGGCTGGCTGCTGGGGGGCAGCGCGTCCATCTGGTCGCGCATCGTCTTTACGCTGGTGGGCGTGGCCGCAGTCTGCGGCATCCCGGGGCTGTTCGGTGACGACGAGACCGGGGAGTGACCCCGGCCTCCGGACAAAACAAAAAGGCTCTCGTGCCGTCAGGAATGCGGCGCGAAAGCCTTTTTTGTATCGTACAGGGCGCTCATGCCAGCAGGAAATGATGGCACGAACAGATCTCAGTACCTCAGACTCCCATGCCGACCGAAAAGAATGGCACGAAAGCCGGTGTGTTTTATAAAAAGATATCCCACCCGATCGTCTGCGGCAATCAAACCTACCCTTACGGACAGGTGGGTGCCCTGTCGCCGGTTTCGCGCTTCCTCATCGAGCCTTCATGGTCGACCCATGACGGGGAGGTCTGCAATCCACCGGAGAACTCCAAGCTCCCGTTGATTGATTAGTAGGATCATATAAACCGCAACAAATCGAGTCGGGCAGGAAAACCTTACGCAGTTGACAAATCAGTCGATCTCAAACTGGTCGCTCAGACGCTTCTCGAACAGCTTGCTGACTTCCAGCAGCGTCTCATCGTCCTCCACCACGTCGAGATACTCGCCCTCGTCGTCCTCGCCGACACTCAGGATGACCAGCTGGGCGTCCTCGTCCAGATCATCCTCGTTCTCGGCGTATTCCACGACGGCAAGATAATGCACGCCCTTGTGGTCCAGAGCGTCGATCACTTCAAACGTGACCTCGTTGCCATCCTCGTCCTCGAGGGTCATCAGATCAGGCTGATACTCCTCTTCGGTCTCAGCGGCGGGCTTCTTCATCTCTTCTGCCATAGATCACGTTCTCCTATCGAAATACCGGGTATGCACTATTATACACAAACAGATTATCTCACATATGCCCCGGCGGCCCCATCGCTCTGGTGCTGTGGGTTCCGGGTACGCCTATAGTTTAGCGTTTTTATCGTCACTCGTCAAGAGTTTTTTCAAAGAAATTATCGGACAAAGTTTGATGCTTTTTTCTCTCGCATTTCATCCCGGAATGTGCTATACTATATCGATAGCTTTTACTACAGCATACGAAGAGGGAGGCCCGGATATGAGAGCCTTGAAAAAAATAATGGCCGCACTGGCCCTGACGGCAGTGCTGGCCGGGTGCAGCGGGGGCGGCGTCCTCTCCAGCCTCAAGGGCGGCAGCACGTCAGCTCAGAGCATCAGCCGCCCTGCGGTGGAGTCGGCAGAGCTGCAGTTCACCCACCCGGCGGCGGGGGACACCATCGCGGTGTTCGACACCTCGGCGGGCATCTTTAAGGCCGTGCTCTTCCCCGACGAAGCCCCGCAGGCGGTGCAGAACTTCACCACACTGGCCGGGCAAGGCTTTTATAACGGTCTTACCGTCACCCGGGTGGAGAAGGATTTTGTGGTCGAGGCCGGGCAGGGCGCAGACGGCAGGGGCACCACCATCTGGAACGGCAGCCGCTACCCCGCCGAGACCACCGATAAGCTCCACCATTACTCCGGCGCCCTCTGTGCGGCAGCGGACGCCTCGGGCGAATGCGCCAGTGTCTTCTACGTCATGGAGACGCTTCCGGGCGCAGACTCGGTGACGCAGGAGCTGACCGACCAGATGACCGCCGCCGGCTGGCGGGCCGAGGTCATCAGCGCTTACCAGACGGCGGGCGGCGCACCCTATCTCGACTACACCGATACCGTCTTCGGGCAGGTGTACGAGGGGATGGACGTGGTGGACGCCATCGCCCGGACCGGCGTGGATGAAGCTCAGCGCCCCACCGAACCCATCACCATCAACAGTGTGACCATCACGAAATTTGAATAAGAAGCTGTTTTTCCGCCCTCCGGGCGGTGGGACAGCTGCAAAAAAATCACCCGCCAACTGGCGGGTGATTTGCGTTTATGGGGAAAAGGGACAGGTCAGGTCTTCTTTACCGCCTGCAGAGTGATGGCGATGTAGGTCTTCCCTTTATAGATCTTGGCTGCTACGCCTACCTTGGCCCGGTTGCTGGAAAGATTGAACTTCAGGTTAGAAGCCACATTGTTCTTGGTGATATAGCCAATGAGTTCTTCTAAGGTGGTGTCCTTATAATCGTATTGGGCGATGAGGGTCAGGGTAGAAGTTTCTTTATCGTACTTTACGTCGTTGTAGAACTTATATCCTCCAATGCGGCCTTTCAGATCGGCGTCCAGATCGGCTTTGGCAAGCGTTTCTTTGGCAATATTGCACATCCCACCGTCATATTTTAGACTTGCGGTGGAGGGGTTGCTTCGGATGGCCCCCATCACCTCGGCTTCGGCTTGGGCCTCCGGGCCGGAAGAGCCGCCGCCACCGCTGCAGGCGGTCAGGAACAGAAGGGTCAGTGCACCGGCCAGAAGCAGGGCAGTCAGCTTTCTCAGTTTTGTCATGTGGGTCGCCTCCAATCGTTTTTGTTTCGGTGAGTCCGGTTGTTTTTTCTCATGAAGAAGCGTCATCCCCGGCCATCTGGGCAGGGGGTTCCTCTACCCTCATTTTATCGGAGAAGAGCCGGTGCTGTCAAGCCGGAAAACTATACAAATTCGGCTCGCGAAAATTGTGAAAACAAACCGGAAAACGACGATTTTCTGCGGGCTTCGCAACAAACTATCCGGACTTCGCAAAGAAACTTTGCCGCAGGGGCGGCGGGGGGCTTTCAGACCTCCCCCGGATGCTCCTTCCGCCATGCGAGATAGTCGTCCAGAATGACCGTCGCGCTCACCGAGTCGAGGATGCCCTTCCGCTTTGCGCCGAAGGTGCCGCTCTCGTCGAGGAGGTCGGCGGCGGCGCAGGTGGTCTGGCGCTCGTCCCACATCCGGACGGGCAGCCCGCTCCAGATCTCCACAGTCTTGGCCAGCTTCCGGCTCTTGCGGGCACGCTCGCCCTCGGTGCCGTCCATGTTCAGCGGCAGGCCGATGACGATAAGCTCCGCCCCAATGTCCTTTGCCACCTCGCAGACCTTCGAGGCCACCTTGTCCCGGGCCTTGAGGGTGATCTGGGGCGTGATGGCGGTGGTGAGAAATTCGGTGCGGTCGCAGGTGGCGAGGCCGGTGCGGCTGTCACCGTAATCTACTGCTAATATTTTCATGCAGGGTCATCCTCCTGAGATGGTTTTTCTCCATTGTACCACAGAATAGATGTTGCTGCAATTTTGTGGTACAATGAGAGATAAGCAGAAAATCCATCCAACGGAGAGATTCACCATGTTAAAACTACTTTTAGGCGCTTCCGGCAGCGGAAAGACCACCCTGCTGTACCAGCGCATCCGCGCCCGGGCCGAGGCGGGCGGCAGGAGCATCCTGCTGGTGCCGGAACAGTTCACCTCGTCCACCGAGGGCCGCATCCACCGGGAGCTGGGAGACGCGCTGAGCGGGCTGGTGGAGAGCTTTTCCTTCACCAGCCTCGCCGAGCACATCCTGTCGGCGGAGGGCGGCTCCGCCGTCCAGACCCTCAGCGATGCGGGCCGGGCCGTGCTGGTCCGCCGCGCCCTCGAGGAATTGCAGGACAACGTCCATTATTACTACCGCCACCGCCGCTCTGCCGCCTTCTGCCAGATGGCTGCGGAGACCATCGACGAGCTGAAGAGCGCGGGCCTCTCGGGCCAGCGGCTCTATGGGCTGGCGCAGGAGTGCGGCGCAGACAGCGCAAAGCTCAGCGAGCTGGCCCTCATCTTTCAGGGCTACGAGACCCTGCTGGCCGGGACGGGCATGGACCCCTCCGACCGACTCACGCTGGCTGCGTCCCGCCTTGAGAACGCCCTTGCCCGGGGAGGACTGCCGGAGTTTCTGCGCGGCCGGGAGGTGTTCATCGACGAGTTCGACACCTTCAACGCCCCGAAAAAGCGGCTGATGGGTGCGCTGCTGGCCTCTCTGCCCACCGTGACGGTGGCTCTCTGCGACGACGGCGCTCCCCTCATCCCGGGGGATATGAGCCTTTTCTCGGGGGCAAAGCAGGTGGCGGCACAGCTGCGCCAGCTGGCCCGCCGGAGCGGCACCGAGGTGGCCCTGCCGGAGCTGCTGCGCCGGGACGTGCGCCACGCCGATGCCCCCGGCCTCGCGGCAGCGGCCCGGCTGCTGGCGTCGGGCCGGTGCGACCCGCCCCCGGCCTGCCCGGAAATAAAGCTCTTCGCCGCCCCCAGCCGGGAGGAGGAAGCCCGGGCTGCTGCTGCGGCCATCCGCCGCCTCATGCGGCAGGGCGTCCGCTGCGGCAGGGTCGCCGTGGTCTGCCGCGACATTGCAAAGTACCGCGCCGCCGTCCGGTACGAGTTCCGGATGGCGGACATCCCCCTCTACTGCGACGAGCCGACCACCCCCGAGTTCAGCGCTCCGGCCACGGCGGTGCGCTGCCTGCTGGCCATTGCCCGGGGCGCAGAGCTGACCGAACAGCTCACCACGCTGGCAAAGACGGGCCTGTGTGCCCTCACCGAAGAGGAGGTCTGCGCCCTCGAGAACTACGCCTACACATGGTCGCCGGGCGCGGCAGCGTGGCGCGCTCCCTTCGAGAAGAATCCCCGGGGCTTCGGCGACGCAGACCCCACCGCCGAGGATACCGAGAACCTCGCCCGGGCCGAGAAGGCCCGCGCCCTCCTTGTAACGGCCGCCGACGGTCTGCGTGCAAAGCTCCGCTCTGCCAGCGCCGAGCAGATGAGCCGCGCCCTCTACTTCTGCCTCAAGGAGCTGGGGGCCGAGGAGGCACAGGCCGCGCAGGTGGAGGCCATCCGGGCCGAGCGGGGCATCCCCGCCGCCGAGGAAGCCGCCCGGGAGTGGAATGTGGTCATGGGCCTGCTGGACGAGATGGCCAGCCTGTTGGGTGGTCAGAGCGTCACCATCGCCGAGTACGAGGAGCTGTTCGGCCTGCTGCTGCGCTCCTCCGACCTCGGCCACATCCCCCAGACGCTGGACGCTGTGGTGCTGGCCAGCGCGGGCAAGATGCGCCTCGATGCGCCGGACTACGTCTTTGTGCTGGGCCTCTCCGAGGGCGAGTTTCCCGCCGCGCCCGGCGAGACGGGCCTCCTGACCCACGCCGACCGGGAAGCCCTCATGGCGCAGGAGGTCGAGTTGCCCGACTGCTTCGAGAACCGGGTCGTCCGTGAGCAGGTCTGCTTCTACAAGGCCCTCACCGCCCCGGCCAAGGGCCTCTGGCTCAGCTGGCCCAAGGGGCAGGGCCAGACCCTCTGCGCCGCCCTCGAGCCGGTCGTGGATTTACTGGCTCCCGCTGCTCCCGTGCTGGAGCTGCCCGACCTCGCCGCCACCCCCGCCGACGGCCTCGATGTGCTGGGCGGCGGCTGGCCCCTGACGGACACCGAACGGGCCAGCCTCACCGAGGCCCTCTGCGCTCCCGGTGCAGCCGAGCCGGAGGGACTCGCCCTCCTGCGCCGGATGGCGGGCCGCGCCCCCCGTCAGGTCAGCGACCTTGAGGCCCTCGAGACTCTGTTGGGGCGGCGTCTGCGCATTTCGCCCAGCCAGCTGGAAAAATATTACACCTGTCGGTACGGCTATTTTCTGCAATATGTTCTGGGCCTCCGCCCCCGCAGGCGGGCCGAACTCTCTGCCGACCAGAGCGGCACCCTCATGCACTGGGTGCTCCAGATGGCCCTCGACCCCCATCCCGGCCCCGACAACCCCTGCGCGGGCCTGAAGCCCTTCCTTGACCTCGACGACGAGGCCATGGCAGCGCTGGCCGGGCTGCTGGTGGACGAGTACGCAAAGCGCTACCTCCCCGAGGACACGGCCCGCTTCGCCTACCTGCTCTCCCGCCTGAAAAAGAGCATG
>OLZW01002842.1_pt1 | contig 10526 bp, 10 predicted proteins | sample 1674281 | NCBI WGS metagenome assembly OLZW01 (sample SAMEA103958157, study PRJEB25191) | human gut metagenome | biome: human-associated habitat [ENVO:00009003]; feature: intestine environment [ENVO:2100002]; material: feces | place: Germany | collected 2013/2015
GCGGTATCTATGGATATCCGAAAGCCGAGGCCCTTCATGTGGCCCTCGATGAGATTCGCCGATTCCTGGGCGACGCAGCCGACTCCGGACACGATCTCGACGTATACCTATGCGTATTCGACAAAACCGCTTTCGAAATAAGCAGCAGTATTGACAAACGTCTTCGCGCATATATTGATGATTATTATGTAGCGGAGCATGAAGATACGCTAGGAAGCAGAACGTATGAGCTGCTTGCTCTCCAACGGTTTTCGGATAATAAGCCGAAGGCGGATAGGGCCGTACCTTCCGGCGTCTTGGACATGCCGGATTTCCTGGGCGATATGGGTGAAACGCCTGTCTACTCGGCGCCGTCGGCAGCTCCATCGCCGAAATCCGCCGGGCATGTGGATGATGCGGTGCTCTCCAATCTGGATGAACCTTTTAACATCATTCTCTTGAGGCTTATCGACGCCAAAGGATATTCCGACGTGGAGGTATATAAACGAGCGAATATCAATCGTAAACTGTTCTCTAAAATTCGCTGTGGCGATGGCTATATGCCCAGCAAGAAAACGGTTTTGGCACTGGCCATTGCCTTACGGCTGAATATTGACGAGACGCAAGATATATTGGCGTGCGCCGGGTATGCGCTGTCGCACAGCGTGAAATTCGATGTGATCGTGGAATTCTTCATCGTCCATGAGATGTTTGATGTATTCACTATTAACGAGATGTTGTTCCGATACGATCAGCCGTTGCTTGGGCAATGATGCGGAGCGGTACGCTCGTCTCCTGACCTGCTGCCGATACGCGGCATATTGTCGCTTGCCAAGCGACCTAGGACTGGTCCCATGATGCGAAGCTCATTGATATCGCCGACAATCCGGCTGGCGAATGAGCGAAAGGATTCATCATGGGCAAGAACGACAATGGCAATAACGGCCGTACGGAACTGGTGTTCGTCGTCGACAGAAGCGGATCGATGGGAGGTCTGGAATCAGACACCATCGGTGGCTTCAACAGCATGCTGTCCAAGCAGCGAACAATTGCCGGCGAGTGCAGGGTAACGACCCTACTGTTCGATCATCGAATCGAAACCTTGCATAATCACCTCGACATCCGCGAAGTGAACGATTTGACGAGCCGGGATTACTGGGTGCGCGGTAGCACTGCGTTGTTGGATGCGATTGGGCTGGCCATTGACCGCATGATCGTGACGCAACGACATACTGCGGCAGCGTACCGTGCTCAACATGTGCTGTTTGTCATCATTACTGACGGGTATGAGAACGCGAGTCGTCGATATTCGTTGCATCAGATCAAGCAGATGATTACCTATGAGCGTGAACGCTATCATTGGGAGTTTGTGTTTCTGGGCGCGAACATCGACGCCGAACAGACGGCTGGTGATTTTGGTATCTCACCGCGATGCGCCACTGATTTTCATGCCGATGGACAGGGAATCAAAGCCTCGTTTGAGGCCGTTGCCTGTGCCGCGACCGCCGTGCGCGGAGGTGCTGACCTTGATGACCTCAGCGCGCCGGACTTTCTTGGTGGTGTTCGTGATGACTATCGGTCTCGTCGTCGAATGAAGCGGTAAACGATGAACTGCAGTGCAGATATTACCGGTCACCAGTCGGTCGTGTACGTTACCGGCTGGTGACTGCACACGATGTACTGTAGGGAACCATGAAAGTCGTATTGCAACGAGTATCCGAAGCGTCCGTGGACGTGGTCAATGAATTGGGCACGCTGGATCCCACGTTCGAGCCGCAGCAGATTGGCCCGGGATTCATGATTCTGGTGGGCGTCACCGATGAGGACGGCGACAAGCAGATCGCCTGGTTGGCCCATAAGATTCTGAATCTCAGGGTGTTCGAGGATGCGCAGGGCAAGATGAACCGTTCGATTCAGGACATCGGCGGCGAGATTCTCTCCATCTCGCAGTTCACGTTGTTCGCCGACGTGCACAAGGGCAATCGCCCGAGCTTCATCAAGGCCGGCAAGCCCGAGCATGCCGATCTCATGTGGATCAAGTTCAACGAGGCGTTGCGCTCCGGGGGAGTGCCGGTGAAGGAAGGTCGTTTCGGCGCGCATATACGGGTCGGACTGGTCAATGACGGGCCGGTGACCATCGTCATCGACACCGAAACTGATATGCCTGACGGGTCCCGCTGAGCCAAGCGACAAGTACATATACGAAAAGCCCTGTGCGGATCATTCGCACAGGGCTTTTCGTATATCGGCTTCAGGAAGCCGCAGCCAGGCCGATCGTCAGGCCTTGACGGCTGCCTTCTTGCCTTCAATGATGGCCTTGTATCCAACGCCGATGACCAGCACGTAGATGCAGCCGACGGACATCACGATGATGGCGCCGAGCTGGGCACTCATGGCGTCGGCCAGGGCACCCATGATGGGCGGGAAGATGGCGCCGCCGATCAGGCCCATGAGCATCAGGCCGGAGATCTCGTTCTGACGGTCCGGACGGTACATGAGCGCGTGGGAGAGGAACAGCGAGAACACGTTCGAGTTGCCGAAGCCGACGAGTGCGACCGCGACCCAGAACAGCCAGACCGGCGGATTGGTCGGCACGAGCGTGAAGATCGCGAAGCAGATGGCGGAGAGCGTCATGATGACGCCGCAGATGCGCACGCCGAGCTTGTTGCTGATCTTCTGGAGCACGATGCCGCCGGTGAAGCAGCCGATCATGCGGGCGACGAAGTACACCATCGTCGCGGAGGACGCGATGGCTGTGAACGTGTCGCCGGTGTGCTCGGTCAGGATGCGCGGCGCCTGCGCGTTGATGGCGACGTCCACGCCCACGTGCGCCACGATGCCGAGGAAGCACAGGAGCACGATGCGGTCGGAGAACAGCAGCTTGAAGCAGCGGCCGATGGTGGTGGTGCCGGCGTCGGGGGCGGGTTCGTCGATCTTGTCGATGGCGAGCAGCACGTAGCCGACGATGCCGACGACCAGATAGATCACGAACAGTATCCACCACATGCCGAGCTGGGTGGCGCCCCAGATGGCGATGTACGGGGCGAACAGGGAGGCGAAGGACTTGACGAACTGGCCGAGCGTCAGGGTGGAGGCGAGCTTGTCGCCCTTGACGAACACGGTGAGCAGCGGGTTCAGAGACACCTGCATCAAGGTGTTGCCGATACCGAGGAAGGCGAAGGAGATGACGATGAGCACCAGACGTGCGGTGCCGGATAGGGCCACGTAGGCGATGATGGGCAGTGCCATGGCGACCAGCGTCACGAGAATGGACCACAGCACGGTCTTGCGGCGGCCAATCTTGTTCATCAGCATGCCGGTGGGCACGGCGAAGATCAGGAACCAGAAGAACACCATGGTGGTGAACAGGTTCGCGGTGCCGTTGGCCAGATTGAACTCAGCCTTGACGTAGTTCGTGGCGGTGCCGACCAGGTCGACGAAGCCCATGACGAAGAACGCGAACATCACAGGCGCGATTTTTACGAGACCGGCGTTGCCGGTCTTGGTGGTTTCGCTACTCATTTTGAATTCCCTTTTTCTCTATGAATGGACGTACGACAGATCTATCGGTCAATGGATGATGACTAGTGAATAGTGATGGTTCCGTTATCGGATGTCATCATGGCGTTACATGATTTGGCAGAATTCGATGACCTCGTGGTTCGGCCCAAGCACGTTGAAGTAACGGATGCCGTTGCTCCAGAAGGTGTCGATGTGCTGGATGGAGCCTTCCACGAAGTTCAGGCCGAGCTTCTGGGCTTCGGCGAAGGACGCTTCGATATCCGTCGAATCCAGCGCGAAGTGGTTGATGGCGCCGTTTTCCATAGGCGTGGGGTTCATGGTCCACACCTCGAGGGTCAGGTTGTTCAGGCGCAGGAAGGTGCAGCGGTCCTCACCGTTGGGATAGATGCCGAGGCATTCGAAGCCGAGACGCTCGTAGTAGGCGATGGTGCCTTCGAGATCCGTGGTCGGAATGCCGACATGCTGGACGCCGGTGACGGTGTCACGAATGGACATGGTAACTCCTTTTTAAAACAGGATGGCTTTGCCGGTATAGGACGGCAAAGCCATCGGGAAAATAGGTGGTTTTGGATTACTTGCCGATTTCAGCCAGGTAGTCGGGCATCTCGGCCGGGTACTGCGGCCAGGCACCGGCCTGGGTGCAGACGTAGGCGGCGGTGTTGACGGCCTTGCGGTGGGCTTCGGCGAGCGTGTCGCCCAGCAGGATGCGGGCGGTGAAGGTGCCGGAGAAGGAGTCGCCTGCACCCACGGTGTCGTTCACCTCGACGTGCGGAGTGTCCAGCGTGGAGACCTCGCCCTTGCGGGAGATGATGGTGGAGTAGGCGGAGCCGGCGGTCAGAATCACGTAGTCAAGGCCGAATTCCTCGATGAACCAGCGGGAGGCATCTTCGCCGGAGGTGCCGCGGATGTCGAACATGTCGCGCAGCAGCAGGAGTGGTCGCCGCGCAGGTTGATGTCGAAGAACTTCATCGCGCCCGGCTTGGTGTGCTTGAGCAGCTCCGTGATGGTGGCGTGCGATTCGGGGGAGCGCAGGGCCAGGGTGCCGAAGCAGACGGCGTCGGCCTTGGAGACCACGTCGATGAGCTGGCGGGTGTACAGGATGTGGTCCCAAGCCACGCCCTTGACGATGGTGTACTCCGGGATGCCGTTCTTCAGTGCGACCTCGACGGTGGAGGTCGGCCAGGCATTGCGCTGGATGACGGTGTTGATACCGGCCTCGTTGGCCTTGGCAATCAGTTCGTCGCCGAGTTCATCCTCGCCGACCGCGCTGATGGCCCAGCCTTCGGTGCCGTTCTTCATCGCGTGGTAGGCGAAGTTGACGGGGGCGCCGCCGGCTCGCTTGCCGCTCGGCAGCATGTCCCACAGCAGTTCACCGAGGCTCAGAACGATCGGGGTAGTCATGGTTGGTTTCCTTTCCTTTGTTTCCTTTATCGGGTGTTTCGTATGGAAAATCTTGTGATGTCGGCGCTTGGTTTAGGAGACGTCGAAGAACACCGAGGGGTGTTCGAGGAATTGGGTCACTGCCACTGCTGCGGCACCGGAGACCGCCGCGTCGGCGGACAAGGTGGATAGGCTGATGGAAGTGGAGGCATTGATTTCGGGGATGGCCCGTTCGGCCACCGTGGCGCGCACCTCATCGAGCAGTATCGGGCCGGCTTCGGACACGATGTCGCCGATGATGATGTGCTCGGGATTGTATCCATTGAAGATGGTGACGCATCCGTAGCCGACGTATCGGGCGACTTCGCGGACAATGGCGATTGCCGCTTCGTCGCCGTCGCCGGCTTTGGCGAACAGGGCGCGGGCGGCTTCGGTGTGGGTCATATCGGCCGCGCCGGGAACCACGGTGCCATCGGCGATGAGCGTATCGTGAATGGCGGGGGTGGAGCAGTAGCGTTCGAGGCATCCGACGTTGCCGCAGTCGCAGGGCAGGCCGTTGACGTCCACGCTGGTGTGGCCGAGTTCGGTGGCCGTGCCCTGGGCGCCGTTGATGAGGTTGCCGTGGTCGATGACCCCGAGCCCGACGCCTTCGCCGAGCAGGTAGTAGGCGAGGTTGTTGCAGTGGCCGTCGGACGGGTCGAAGAGATAATGTGCGAGGGCTCCGGCGCGGGCGTCCTGTTCGATGAACACAGGCACGCGGAAAGCGGTGACGAATTCGTCGATGAAGTTGATTCTGCGCCAGCCCTGCATGCTGGAGACCACGGCGGTGCGGCCCACGTTGCGCAGGTAGGGTCCGGGCACGGCCATGCCGATGGCCACGATGGATGGATCGTTGTCGAGCAGCTGTTCGACGCGCTGGTGGATGGTGGCAATGGTGTCGTCGATGGTGTTGTCGTAGACCGTGGGCAGGTTCTCGATGCTCAGGGCGTTGCCGCACAGGCCGAATACGCCGATCTGCACCAGCGAGCGGGCGAATTTGATGCCGATGACGCGGAAGCGCGTGGTGTTGAGCTTGAGTCCGATGGAACGGCGGTTCTTGGAGCCTTCCAAATCGCCGGTCTCTTCAATCATGCCGGCCTCGATAAGGCGTGCGGTGATTTTGGTGATGGCCGCGGGGGTGAGTTCCAGTGCCTTGGCGATTTGCGCGCGGGAGCTGATGCCGTTGTGATACAGGTGCTTAACGATGCGGGAGCGATTGGATTCGGAGACACTGGCCTGAGAAGTGGCGTGGGTGGTGTTTGTTGCCATCGGTCTTAAGTCCTCCTTGTCTGCACCGCTGCGAGTTGTTCCGCTCGTCTTTGAATCTGAACTTGATTAAGATATTAACGCTGTTAATTGATTGACGCAATCAATATGTCATTCGGCGTGTCGTGCATGTGAGTGTCGTCTTGGGTGAATTTGTTAAGATAGTTGTCAATAGTCAGATGTACACTGATATCAAGCGAAACGTTCGATGAAGAACAGGGGAGGACTGATGTCCGAAAACACTATGAACAATCTCAAAATCGGTGTTGACGTGGGCGGAACAAAAATCGAAGCTGTGCTGGTTGACGCAATGGGCACGGTATTGGGTTCCGCCCGTATTCCCGCCAGGCATGGCAACGATGCCGTGATCGAAGACATCGTCGCTGTAGCGCATCAGGCGGCGGGTGAGCGTTTTGACGAGGTGAGGGCCATCGGTGTCGGTACCCCGGGCACGGTGGATTCGGCCAGCGGGCATGTGGGCAATATCGTGAATCTCGACGTGGTCTCGCTGGATATGGGGCCGTTGATCTCGCAGCGTTCGGGCGTGCCGGCCCATGTGGAAAACGACGTCAACGCCGCCGCCGTCGGTGCGGCCACCGTGTTGGGCGGTGCAGATGGCATGGCCGGTACCATTGCGTTCCTGAACTTCGGCACCGGACTGGCTGCGGGCATTGTCGAAAACGGCGTGCTGATGCATGGCTATAGCGGCGCGGCCGGCGAAATCGGCCATATCCCAGTCGAACCTCATCGCCTCAAGTGCCCTTGCGGGCAATACGGATGCTTGGAAACAGTCTGCTCGGGCGCATCCGTGGGGCGTCTGTGGCCCAACGCCGACCCGCCGATGCCCGACCTGATTCGTCGCGCGAAAAAGCGGGAGGCCAAGGCCGTCGATGTGCTGGACATGGTAGTGCGCGCCATCGGCGACACCATACAAATCCTGGCTCAGTCCGTTGATCCGCGACTCATCATCTTGGGCGGTGGCATGGCCAAAACCGGCGAACCATTGGTCGAGGTGATCACGGCTGAGCTGCGCCGGCGCGAATCGCAATGCCGATTCCTCGAAACGCTGGACCTGCCGGCCCGGCTGCGTCTGGCACCTGTCGGCCAACCAGTCGGAGCCATCGGTGCCGCCATGGCGGCGTAGCCTGGCATAGTGCCGGGGCATGGGAGATGAGGCCTCAGATTTGTCTCCGAGGCCCCATCTCCCACGCAGTCCTATATCGCTTTATGTCGTGCTGTGCCGCGCTTGGTCTTGCGCGTTTCGTTGCCGGGGTGACCGGCTTTTATTTGGCCAAGTGTTGGAAGACCACGGCGATGGCCTCGCCCTGTACGGTGATGTCAGGTCCGCATTCGCAGCGCCGAATCACCGTGTGTTTGTGGAAGGACGAGGATGTGGCGGCATCCAGATATTGCTGGGCCGCGCCGATGAACGTCGCGTTGATGATGTTCGGCTGGCCATAGACGCATACGTCTGCCATATCCAAAAGGCCCACAGGCATGGCCAGGGCTTGGCCAAGATAGCGGCCCGCCCGAGCAAGGATATTCTGATGCTGCTCCACGTCTGCTGCGCTGAGTTGCTTCTTCAATGCGGTTCCGGAAATCATCGTCTCCAAGCAACCGTGCTTGCCGCAAGGGCACGGCGGCCCGTCAAGATCGATGGAAATATGGCCGAGCTCGCCAGCCGCGTGCAGTTCGCCGATTACCGGCGTGTCCGAGAGCAGAATCGCCGAACCGATGCCTCTTTCGATGCGCACGAAAAGCATATTCGGCCCGCCTTGGCCAAAGAAACGTTCGGTGAGCATGGCTGCGGTGGCGTCGTTGCTGACGTTCACCTCAAGTCCGAAATGTTCGGCAATCGGCGTGGACAGGTCGAGATTGTTCCAGCCGCGCATCGTGGAGGAGCGGACCACGCCGTTGTCTACCACGCCGGGGGAGGCGACTCCGATGCCGATGACCTCGCCATCGGACATGCCCAGCATCTTCTCAATGAGCTCGATGATCACATCCACGGAAACGAATGAGCCGGTGTTCAGGGTGACTTCGGCGTGACGCAGCGGCTGGCCGAGCAGATTGGTGACTGCGCCGTGCAGCAGGTGCTCCTGCGTCAGGTCGATGCTGATGATGCGCAGTCGATCGATATCGATGCTCAGCAGTGTGCCTCGTTTGCCTTTGCCGCCGCTGGGTGCCTGACCGGTCTCGCGCAGCAATCCTTCCTCCAGCATCCGACCGACCACATCGGAAACGGCCACGCGGCTCAATCCGGTGCGTCGGCCGAGCTCGGCGCGCGAATACTGGTTGGTGGGGAACAACAACCTGAAGATAAGTTGGCGGTTCTTGCGGCGCACATCGGCGGGGGAAGCCTTGGCCGCATGGTCGTCGGTCGTTGTGTTGAGACCGAGATATGACATGTTTCCTCCTGCCTGATGGTGAGCGAGTGGACGGCGATTGTTGTTCCATACACAGCTTAGACGGTGAAGCGCAATTTCGTCGTTGAAACTGTTATGAAACTTCACTAATAAATTCCAGTGTACCTGTGTGAAGCGTCAGGAAACACCGTGAGTGTTCATAAGGTCCAAAATTGTTAGTATCATTAACAAATAGCGAATCACCAATCGGCGCTACGCCGAACGGTGGTTGGAACGCCGCGCGGCACCCGGACGTGACAAGGATGTTGCCATTATCCGCAAGACGGGCGGCGGTACAGCGACTCGCATCGGGCGGGCCGCACGGAACTGGAGGAAACCGATGCCGGAAATCATCATTGTCAAGAACGAAGCCGAGGCCGGCGAGATCTACGGCCGTTGCGTGGCGGACCTGATCAAAGCAAAGCCGGACGCTGTGCTGGGCCTGGCCACTGGCTCCAGCCCGCTGGCCGCCTATCAGGCGCTCGCCAAGATCGTCAAGGACGAGGCCATTGACGTTTCGGGCGTGCGTGGTTTCGCGCTTGACGAATACATCGGGCTGCCGCTGACCCATCCCGAGTCCTATCATGCGACCATCCATCGCACCGTGGTCGAACCGCTTGGCCTGGACCCGGCCAAGGTCCATGTGCCCGGCGACGTACTCAACGGCACTCCGCTCGAAGACGGCGACAAAGTCGCGCTGGCCGGCCCGGCCTATGATCGTGCCATCGAAGCCGCTGGCGGCATCGACGTGCAGATCCTCGGCATCGGCACCGACGGCCACGTCGGCTTCAACGAGCCCGGCTCGTCGCTGGCCTCCGGCACGCGCGTCAAGACGCTGGCCGAGCAGACCCGCGTCGACAACGCCCGCTTCTTCGACGACGACATCAACCAGGTGCCCACCCATTGCATCACCCAGGGCATCGGCACCATCATGCGCGCCCGTCACCTGGTGCTGCTGGCCTTCGGCGAGGGCAAGGCCGAAGCGGTCGAGGAGACCTGCGAGGGCGGCGTGAGCGCCTTCTGCCCGGCTTCCGCTCTGCAGCTGCACCCGCACGCGACGATCATCGTCGACGAGGCCGCCGCCTCCCGCCTGCGCCACAAGGACTACTACAAGTACGCCTTCGAGCACAAGCCGGCTTGGCAGGGCATCTGATCAGCGCCCTGACAGGCATATCGATATGCGCTCCCGAACCGGGGCGCATGACGGATGGGTTCCCCGTCTGGGGGACCCATCCTCGCATGGGGCGGTCATCATCGCGCCCCGAATCACATACAAAGAGGTAGGACAATATGACTCAATCACGAGAACAGATCGTCGCGCGGGTGACTGATGCGCTGAAGGGCGAGGCGGGTCGCGTCGCCGTTCGCGGTGCCCGCAAGGTGGATGCGTGCGGCGTCCAGGATCATTTCTGGCTGACCGCGGCGGACGGTGTCATCGTCGCCACCGGCACCGACGACGAGGCGTTCGAGTCGGCGTGTCGTTCCATCGGCCTTGATCCGGCCGACGAGACGGCCATCATCGATGCGGCCGGGCAGCTGATCACCCCGGGCTATGTGGACATTCACGCGCATGGCGCATGGGAGCATTCCTTCGATGACGGTCCGGAAGGCATCGACATCGCGCGTGCCGGCCACGCCGTGCACGGCACGACCAGGCAGGTGCTGTCGCTGATCACCAACCCCATCGACGTGATCTGCGCGAACCTGAAGAACGTTCGCGCCAAGATGGACGAGCGCCCCGACGTGCTCGGTGCCCATCTCGAAGGTCCGTTCCTGGCGCTCGCCCGCAAGGGCGCTCATGATCCCGAGTGCCTCAAGGACCCGGTTCCCGAGCTCGTCGACGAGCTGCTGGGCGCTGCCGACGGCTGCATCCGCCAGATCACCATCGCGCCCGAGCTGCCTCACGGCATCAGCGCCATCAAGCAGTTCACGAAG
>OLZW01002860.1_pt1 | contig 10475 bp, 22 predicted proteins | sample 1674281 | NCBI WGS metagenome assembly OLZW01 (sample SAMEA103958157, study PRJEB25191) | human gut metagenome | biome: human-associated habitat [ENVO:00009003]; feature: intestine environment [ENVO:2100002]; material: feces | place: Germany | collected 2013/2015
AAAATCCTTATCGGACTGTCAGGAGGGAAAGATTCGTTGGCACTTGTCGAGTTGTTGGGCAAGCGAGCGCGTATTTACAAACCTCGTTTTTCCGTGATAGCTGTCCATGTGGTGATGAAGAATATTCCTTATCAGAGTGATATCGAATATCTGAAGACATATTGTGAATCTTTTGGAGTGCCTTTCGTACAGTACGAAACCTCTTTTGATCCTGCTACGGATACACGTAAGTCTCCCTGTTTTCTTTGTTCCTGGAATCGACGGAAAGCTTTGTTTACGGTTGCCAAGGAGCGAGGGTGCAATAAGATTGCCTTAGGACATCATATGGATGATATTCTGGAAACATTGTTGATGAACATTACTTATCAGGGAGCTTTCAGTACAATGCCTCCCCGGTTGGTTATGAAGAAATTTGATATGACAATTATCCGACCGATGTGTATGGTGCATGAGGCTGATTTGGTTGAGTTGGCTATGTTGCATGACTATCGGAAGCAAGTGAAGAACTGTCCATATGAATCACAGTCCAGCCGAAGCGATATGAAAGGTATTCTGCGGCAGTTGGAAGCGATGAATCCGGAAGCTCGCTACAGCTTATGGGGGAGTATAACAAATATAAAGCCTGATTATCTTTAATTAATTGATAATCAGATGATTGCCTCTGGTTTGCGCTGAATTTAATGTTATATTTGTTTAAAATATATCCCCTTTTTGCTCCTTTTTACGCCTTATTTAACTACTTTAGTGTGCAACTTTTGTGCAACCTATTTGTTATTATTTAAAAGTAGAAATATATGGCTGTTATTTCATTGTATCTCGATAAGAGAAAGAAAACCTCGAAAAATGTTTATCCAATAAAGTTTAGGGTGTATCATAATAGTGCATTTTTTATTTCAACAGGAATGTACTCTGGGGAGGATGAATGGGGTGGTGGCCAGATAATATCCCTTCTTTATATCGGGATATTCTTTAAATAGAATCTCAGCCCGTATCCTTTGAGACTGAGTCCATAGCGATTCTTTTTTGTAAAGCAGATAAATACTCCTTGCCAGCAACTGCTTTTTTGTATCTCCATTAGCGAAAACAGGTGCATGATATATCTTTCCGCAGGCCTTTGCATAGGCAAGCTGCGTGGACTCCTCATCCAAAGCCTCCCAGCGGGCTTTCACACGCATCTCCTGAACTGCTTCATGAGCTAGTTTCTGTACATGGAAACGATCTGTAACGCGTTTGGCGGCAGGGAAGCAAGTCCGCGCAATCTGTTCCATATTGGGGGCCATATCCAAGGTGATCTCACGTACCTGATAGCGACGACGACGCGAAAGTTTAAGCAGGACAGAGGTGACTGTACAAACATCCGTACCTTTAATGATAGCGATAATACTGCCTTTACCACCGTGAGCCTCTTTATTAATCAACACAGTATATAGTTCTCCACGAGAGAGGGCCACTTCATCAATACAGACGTAGGCACCAATGTTCTTCTCAAACAAAAGCCAGTTCTCTGCATGGGCAAGCTGCTCCCAGCGGAGGTAGCCACTTAAATGGTTGCGGTATTGACGTTCAAACAAATCCCCGTCAACGCCATATAAAGTACCCAATAACTTGCAGCCGATCGGATGATTATCAATATAATTCTTTTAAAAAAGACGCAAAATCCTGCGTCATACGAGTACCCTCAGCTAACATGCGCCAGTTACGGCAGATATAATCATTGCTCTTCTTTAATATCCAGCGACGACGGCGAATGTTCAGATACACTTTCTTACCACGAAGGGGAAAGTCCTGAACAACCACCGGATCATAAAAGCCTTTACTCTCAGTGGCCTCACCGGAATACTGCTCAGGAACCAGATTCTTCTCTTCAAGGTAAATCACGATTTCATTCACCCTTTCTTTCACATCAACAACATCAAAGTAATCCAAGGTGCCTTCAGGGAGAAGAAGACGATAAACATTTAACTCCATTTTCTATAAATTTGAAGGCAAAGATAAGAATTTGTAATTTCATCCCTCAGATTTATTCATTGATCCGCTTGTTGTTTAATTGATTTTGATTAATTTTGCATCCGTATTCCAATAACGCAGAATGCAAAAGGACATAAAAAGGGCTGTCACGATATAAACCGTGATTTTGCTAGCACCAAAATTGTCTCAACGGCAAATATAGTGACTTCCCTTTTAATATCCAATCAGAACGACGTAAAAAGTAGGTTTCGTGGCTGTTACCTCAGAAAAAAGAAAATATTAACAGGCTCTATTCGAGTACCTATCTAACAGCCACAATAAGATAGCGAAAGAATAGGGCTTTATTTTTTAAGATCATGAAAAGTCCCAAGACAATAGGCAAGGTTCAACCTGTGTATAAAGTGTGGTTAAGTAAGGATGAGGCTATGGCATATCTAGGATGTAGTGACAAATTCTTAGAAAGGTTACGCAGGGAGGCTTTAGTCGTATTCTCTCAATACGGGAAAATGATCTGGTATAATGCAGCATCTTTAAATCATTTTTTAAATCGCCAAGCGGTAATAAAGAATAGTGATGTAGTGAAGTAAGATGTTTTTTTACCCCATGTCCCACCCCTGTGAAGTGTCTGGTTCATTAAATTGTGAAGTGTTTGTGTTTAAAAAGGGTTGCTTTCTTGACAGTGAGTGACCGACAAGGTGTATCGTTCGTGAGAATAGTCCACCTTTAATTTGACTTTTCAATTACATAAATAATAACTTAAAAATCAAAATTATGGCAATGCACAGTTTTTTTGAAGTCCGTATCCGTTACGAAAAGATGATGGGAAACGGACAAAATAAGAAGGTCAATGAACCTTATTTGGTAGATGCTCTCAGTTTTACAGAAGCGGAAGCTCGAATTACTAAAGAGATGACTCCCTTCATTTCTGGTGATTTCAAAGTAAAGGCAGTCAAAGAAGCGAACTTCTCAGAAATCTTCTTTGCCAACGAAGAAAACGCCGATGCTTACTTTAAAGCAAGATTGGCATATGTAACTCTCGACGAACATTCCGGTGCGGAGAAGAAAACCTACACGAATGTCCTGGTTCAAGCTGCCGATTTGCGTGACGCGGTGAAAAGGCTGGATGAAGGCATGAAAGGCACGCTGGCTGAGTACAAAATCATCTCGATTGCCGAGACCAAGATCATGGATGTATACCTGTATAAGCCAGAGGAGGAAAAGTGATGAAATTAATGCAATTTATCATATCAATCCTCCTTATAGTCTGTGCTATTGGAATGTTGATTGGGGCTGTGGTGAAGCCTAGCCCTATGCAGTTAATGTCTATTATTGGCTTCCTTATCATTTGTATCCTATGTTTTGCAATGAGTAGGACGGTTTACAAGGAGTTGGTAAATAAGAAGAATTAAAAAAATGTGGTAAAATGGAAAAGAATGAAATATTAAATAGTCACTGGGCTGTCCGCAGAAATGCCGCCGGCAATCCCAACACTCCGGCCGATACCCTTGTCGAACTGTCGAAAGATAGCCACTGGGCTGTCCGCCGCAGTGCCGCCGGTAATCCCAACACCCCGGTAGATGTCCTTGTCGAACTGTCGAAAGATAGCGACTGTGATGTCCGCCGCAGTGCCGCCGGTAATCCCAACATCCCGGGGTATACGCCATCCGATGAAGAATTTATAGTCACAGAGACCTATGTAGCCATCAAGGGTACAAATCATTTATGGTACAAGCATAATTACCCAAACGTTGCTCCGTTTTATACATACGGTTGTTTCTGCGGTTCTCGTGAGCAACTGATTTCAAGAATTTACTCAATTAATAATCTTTCCATCGATCCTGCTGTAAGAATGAGGATTTTGAATGCTTTAGATCAGAAATTTAAAGAAATATTTAGGAGATAACTATGAGACTGGAAGAATTTATAATCCCACCGGAATGCACCCGTATTTCGATCAAAACAGAAGATAAAAAGATAGTCATATTATTCGAACCTGAGACCCCAAACATTTTCTTCTGCGATGAAACCGAACGGACAGAGGAGGAACCGCGCATAGGCCAATTGGCAATTATGTGGGGAAAGAACCGAAGAGAGGCTATTATCTCAAGGGTAGAGGATATAGACTACACGGACTTTACCTACAAAGCGAAAAACCAGGAATGGTACGAACGTGCGATCCGCTTCCGTGACGAAGAGCAGTATAATAAAATCCTGTTTTATAACGATGCTGGGAAAAACGAAGTATCAAAAGTCCAAGCCAAAAAAGGCTAGCTTAACAGCTAAGTTAGATAAGGTATTCAGCGAATATATCCGGTTACGTGACACAAGAGAGGACGGGACCTTTACCTGTATATCTTGTAACCGGATATTGCCCTACGATCAGGCGGACTGCGGTCACTATATCAACAGGAAGCATATGTCTACCCGCTTCAGCGAAAAGAATTGCAATGCTCAATGTCGCTCCTGTAACCGCTTCGATGAAGGCAACATTCAAGGCTATCGTCGTGGACTTGTAGCCAAATATGGCGAACCTGTAGTGGTCATGCTGGAATCAATGAAAAATCAGATCAATAAAATATCTGAATTTGAATACAATACTATGATTGATCACTATCGTAAGGAGGTCAAACGCTTAAAACGAGAGAAAGGAATATGAGTAAAGAAACCTATAAGAAAGTCAAATGCGACTGTCGTAACTGTCAGCGTGCCGGTCCTGTGGAAAACTTCATGGTTGTCTGTCCCAAACACAGATATAAGAAATCCGTAGGAGTAAGGTTATGTGAGTATTTTAAACCAAAAGATGTTCGACAAGATAATAATGAAAGCGACCGTTAACACCGAGGATATTGATACCATCGTCTTACGTAATTATCTGGAACAGTGCACGGAAGGTGATGAAGTCTATTATAAATCTACTGCCTACGCGAACTTCGACGGATGCTTTATTGAACTCAGGGGAAATAAATTGAAATGTAAATGCTCTATCTGCAAGCTGTGCAGCAAAGGGAAAAACGGCAAACTGGATAACAGTAGGCCAATGACCTTCGCGATGGCGGTCCGGACAATCAAGGAGCTTCTTCTCCGCTTGTGCGTGAGAATGGAGAATGCGATAGTAACTTATTACGAAATTGGCATCACGATGAAGATGTCCTACTCTGCAGACTGCTATATCCGGCAGGTGCAGGAGATATCGGACAGAATACTTTGGAATGATGCTAATTTTCCGGAATACCGGCAGAAAACAACAGAGAAGAGCAAGTACTTCCGCAAGGTTCTAAAGGTCTATGATAAATCATTCGAAGCAAGTGAGAAAGGCCGGAAGGTAGGTGACAATATACTTCGGATAGAAACGGTCTACAGGCATCAATCTGTATCAATGCTTGAATTTACTGATTACTTCTTCCTGTCCAAGATGGGGAGAATATTCTACAAGGACTGGTCAGAGATATGCTTTGTGAGAGAATTGTCTGCGACAAAGGGTGTAAAGATATCCCAGCTTGAAAAAGCCAGGGAGATCCATCGGCTCGGAACAACGAGATATAAGGAACGCTACAAGCAAATGTTCCTTGGTGGAAAGCTGACCAAAAAACAATGGGAGACGATTCGCAACTTTGCGAAAGCGTGGCCGACTGAGCGTGAGAAATACGTGGAAGAGGTCGGTGAGCTTGAGAAGGAATTCAAGGATCGTCTATTGTCTAATTTCCAGATTGGGATTTTTACACCCGTTCGCAGAAAGTTGTAACAGTTTGATTATCAATATTTTATATAAAACAGAAAAAGCACCATATGGTGCGCGATTAAAACATTGATTATCAAGTAAATAAGGAAATAAAGAATCGAAATTAATAATTTACGGCAACTTGTCCTATACTGCCCGCAGGATAGTTGGGTAGCAACTTAAGAGGCAGTTAATTTTAAATGATAACTAAAAACGAAAACTATGTCATATAAAGCTTCAGGCGTAATTATTGCGGTAATGCCTACCGCGCATGGAACAACAAAAAACGGAAAAGATTGGGAAAAGCAGGAATGCGTGTTGGAGATGTCAGACAAGTACCACACCAAAATGAAGTTCTCAATTTACTCATGGGATGGACCCATCGAGACTCCCCTTAAAACAGGAGACAGTGTTGAGATATCCTTCATGGTAGAAGCAAGGGAGTCAAAAGGAAACTGGTTTAATGAAGTAAAGGCTTATTGTGTTGAACATCAAAAACGATGAAGATTCAAGGCTATCCATTGATTTGTAGTGGAATTCATTACACCGGTTATCATCTAAAAGCAATGTGTAAAGAATGCCCACTATACTCAAGGAAAAAACAGGGCTATGATTTGCGTTACGATGCCAAGCACAATTTCAACACGGCGATAGCAGCTATACGCCGGCTGAAACAAGATGTAGACAAGACCCAGTTCTCCACCCAGGAAAACTTCGGAAACGACTCAGACTGTCTCCTTGCCTTCATCAAGCTGTTGATAGATCGCTGCGGTGACGACGACAAGAAGATGTTCGCGTTCTACAACTACATCAAAAGTTATCCTTCGCAGCTAGGTCTTGAGCTGTCTGACGAGAAGAGTGTATTTGCGCATATTTTTAATTAATAATGAATAGATATGAAAGAACCTTTTACTGTAGAACAAGTCAAGAAGATGTATTTTTCGCAATTTGATGAAATTTCTTGGTATATATGGCATGATAAATTTAAAATTAATTCTATTCGTCGATGCCTTAAGGAAAATGAGAAATGTTATTTGGGCAATTTATTAGAGACAGCTAAACGTTATTTTTCTGGCAGTTTGCGAGATTTCCAAAAATGTGGGATTAATACTGTTGAGATAAAAAAAGAATGGGAGAAAGTGATTGATGAAATCCAAAAAGAAATTGTTAATAATTTATAATTATTTAGACATGAATGAAAATAAGAAACCGTGTCCTCAATTTCCATATTGGGGCGCAAGTCCCGATGCGTGTTGTGTCGATGGTAAGCTACAAGATTTAGACTACTGTGATGAGAATGGTAATCTTTATGATGAAGGAGAGAATGTTCCTTGTCCGTTCTGTAGAACGGAAGAATTTATTGAATATGACCCGTTTAGTTGGGTAGATCATTTTTGTGAGGAAATGGAAGATAACGGCGATGTCATTACCGATTCTATGGAGCAGTTTGCTAAACAAAAAGCACGACAGGCTTATTTGAATTGGATTGAGAAAGTTAGAGAAGTATATGGCTAATAACAATAGAGAAAGAAATCAAATGAAAATATTAGTAAGTTTTTCCGGTGGTAAGGATTCGCAAGCCTGCTTGATCCAAGCTGCCAAACAATACGGAACCGATAAGATAGAAGCGGTATTCTGCGATACAGGTTGGGAACATCCTGCTACCTATCAGCATATAACAGACGTTTGCACACAGATGGGCGTTAAATTGACAACGCTAAAATCAAAGTATGACTTCGTTTCTTTAGCCGTACATAAGAAGCGTTTTCCATCTACAAACGCTCGGTTCTGTACTTCAGAACTAAAGATGAAACCTATGATTGACTATGTGCTTTCACTAACTGAAAGTTGTATCATCGTTCAAGGAATCAGAGCAGCGGAAAGTGCTGCACGTGCTGCAATGGAAGATGAATGCATGTATTTCAAATCATATTTTCAACTTAATAAGAATGGGAAAAAAGAGACTTATCGGGGAAAAGAAGTCCGGGAGTGGTGCTCCAAATACGATGCCTCCGTTATTCGTCCGATTTTTCACTGGACTTCGCAGGATGTAATAGATTGTATTCTTAACGCAAGGCAAAAGCCGAATCCACTTTACTATAAAGGCTTTTCCCGTGTAGGTTGTTTCCCTTGTATCATGTGTCGGAAACGCGAAGTATTGCAGTTGATGCAGGACGAGTCGATGAAGCAGAGATTATTAGCAGCCGAGCAACTGATGAGAGAAAAGACAGAGAGAGGTTCTACCTTCTTTCCACCAACCTATATCCCAAGATACGCTTGTACTAACCGGAGATACCCGACAGTCGAAGATGTATTCCGGTATGTGACTGATAAGAACGCCACACTGGATGCTTTTGAACCGGAAGGTGGATACGCATGTATGAGTATGTTTCATGGGCTTTGCGAATAGAAGTTTAATTCAATACAAAGAAGAAATGAATATTGGATTATTGGCTGTGGATAGCAATTATCCTAATCTTGCCTTGATGAAGATAAGCAGCTATCATAAGGCAAGAGGTGACAAAGTTGATTGGTATAATCCTTTCGATCATTATGATAAAGTTTATATGGCTAAAGTATTCAGCTTTACAGAGGATTACCGGCAATGGATAACTAATGCTGATCAGATCGAGAAAGGCGGTACAGGGTATGACATAAAAAAGGTTCTTCTACCGGAAATTGATAGAATGATTCCTGATTACGATCTGTATAATGTTGATAAGAATTTGGCTTATGGCTTTTTGACAAGAGGCTGCCCTAACAAATGCAAATGGTGTGTAGTTCCTGCCAAAGAAGGCAAGATTACCCCATACATGGATATTGAAGAGATAGCTGTCAATGGTCGCAAAAACATAATCCTTATGGATAACAACATACTTGCATCCGACTACGGTTTGCAGCAGATTGAAAAGATTATCTCCATAGGAGTACGTGTAGACTTCAATCAAGGTTTAGACGCCCGCTTAGTGACAGATGATATTGCCCGGTTGCTTGCTCGTGTTAAATGGATTAAGCGCATACGGTTCGGTTGTGACACACCGGGACAAATTGCAGAATGCGAACGTGCTACGGCTTTGATTGACAAATACGGGTATAAAGGCGAATACTTCTTTTACTGCATCTTATTGAAGGATTTTAAAGAAGCATTTGAACGAGTAAATCATTGGAAGAACAAAGGCGGTCGGTTCTTGCCGCATTGTCAGCCTTACCGGGACTTAAATAATCCTCGTCAAATTATTCCTCAATGGCAAAAGGATTTAGCCGGATGGGCTGATAAGAAATGGATATTTAGAAGTTGTGAGTTTAAAGACTTTATTCCGCGAAAGGGATTTGTTTGTAGTGAATATTTTAACTGATAACAAAATCAAGTATGAACGAAATGAAATATATAGAACAACCAAAAGCGATAGCTAAACTTGTTCATGAGTCGACCCAATCTATTATCCCAGTTTACAAGCCATTAAATTGGTTTCAAAGACTAATGATAAGATGGTGTTTTGGACTTAAATATGAGAGGATTAACCAATAACAATAAGAAAGGAGGAAATATGAAGAATTCTAATAAGAAAGAAATTATACTTGAGTTGGTTTATGACATTCCATCTTTGATAAGAATGCAGGAGTTATCCCTGATAGAGTTAAAGAAGAGTGTTCGTGACCAACGAGTCATAGACTTTCAGGAGGATGTCCTAAGAGTCTTAAAAGCTGTCAGTAAAATGGATATGGTAAAATTGGAGTATAACGAAATAGAAATGAGGAAATATGAAGAATATTAAAGATTTAACAATCAAAGTAACTTATCGAGTTGGACTTGGAAATGTTGAAGTCCCTGACGAAGTTTATAATGAATTAGCTAAAGCCTATGATGAAGGTGGTGATGTACCTGAATGGGATGATGAGCTTGAAAACGCAAAAGAATGGCTTAGTGATAATATTCGAGAAGCGGATGCAATGGAATGGGAATATGAGATTGATGATTTTCAAGATGAATAATTAAAAAAATAAATTATGAAACATACATTAGAAGAAGCAGCAAAAGAGCATCAAAACGGTTCCTCAACTTGTGAAGGTGATTCTATTTGTGCCGGATTTATTAACGGAAGACGCCATCAATGTTATAAGTCGTTTATCGCTGGCGTCAAGTGGCAATCAAAGCAATCTCCGTGGATCAGCGTAAAAGATAAATTACCGGAATTAGGAGATCCTGTATTAATCAGGCTTAAAGATGGTACAGTGAGGCTTGCAGTTTTGGATACAGACGATAATAGCGATGCATATTTCTGGAGTGATAATTATTCCTATGAAACGATTAGCGGTTGGGATACAACTCATTGGATGCCAATTCCTCCTCTTGAATCAAATGATAACGAATAACAATAGAGAAAGGAACTAACTATGGGATTTACAACACCATGTTTTATTAGAAAAAATACGGAGGAACTCCGTAAGAAGTTAGAAGATATAGGGTATAAAAACGCAGGTTCCTCAAATCATCACGATATAATATATACAGATACTGAACATGGAGTATATTTCACAACGTTCGCATCCAATATTACAGATGATGAGGTTGGGTATGATTGCAAATATAATAGAACCCTGTTCCTTGCTATTGCCGCACTGAGAGATGATACTGATAACAACCAAATGTTTATCAACGACAAAGGAGATTGGGGTATATATAATGATTCAGTCGAAGAGTTTACACAACGTCTTAAAGAAATGGGATACGACGGTCCCTTTGAATATAGAGAGGAGGAAATATGAAGAATATTAAAGATTTAACAAT
>OLZW01002879.1_pt1 | contig 10395 bp, 10 predicted proteins | sample 1674281 | NCBI WGS metagenome assembly OLZW01 (sample SAMEA103958157, study PRJEB25191) | human gut metagenome | biome: human-associated habitat [ENVO:00009003]; feature: intestine environment [ENVO:2100002]; material: feces | place: Germany | collected 2013/2015
CCCAAAGGCTTTGCAGGACGCAAAGCCCACAAAGCGTTCTTATAGGGATAGAGAACAAGCACTTTTTTGAAAAAGCATACTTTTTCTACAAGCTGAGACCGCCCTGCGTATAAAAACGCAGGGCGGTCTTTTTAAATAACGCAGATAAAAACCTCCGCATTGCTTAATAATGCGGAGGTCGATTTATTTACTTGTTATCCTTATCGGGCTTCTGATGAGTAAACGGTTTGTGAAACTCCAACCCCGTTTCAGAAAGATTATCGGTACGCTTAAAGCTTCCGTCATTTCTGACAAGCGAGGTTTTAGGGTCAGCCGTACTCTTTTTGCCCTGAGATAAAGTACCGTGTTTCATATAAAGCCCTCCTTTAAGGGAGTAGTTTTAGTGAAATCGGATTATTATACACAACCCTGAGCCTTCATAGCCTCAGCTACCTTTAAGAAGCCTGCTATGTTAGCGCCTGCCATGTAGTTACCCTCTAAGCCGTATTCCTTAGCGGCTGTGTCGCACTGCTTGAAGATTTCCTTCATTATATCGTGGAGCTTAGCGTCAACTTCTTCAAATGTCCAGCTGTAACGCATTGAGTTCTGGCTCATTTCAAGGCCTGATGTAGCAACACCGCCGGCATTTGCAGCCTTAGCAGGTCCGTAAAGAAGACCGTTTGAAAGGTAAACCTCGATAGCTTCGGGAGTAGAGGGCATATTAGCACCTTCTGCAACTGCAAAGCAACCGTTGTTTACGAGAGCCTGAGCTGACTCGCCGTTGATTTCGTTCTGTGTAGCGCAGGGGAGTGCAATGTCGCACTTGATTGTCCAGATGCCTGAGCAGCCTTCTGTATATGTAACATTCTTGTGTGATGTTCTGTTAACGTATTCCTTGATACGCTTTCTTTCAACTTCCTTGATCTGCTTTACAACATCAAGCTCGATACCGTCGGGATCGTGGATGTAGCCGTTTGAGTCAGAGAGAGCAACTACCTTAGCGCCGTACTGTGTAGCCTTTTCTGTAGCGTAGATAGCAACGTTGCCCGAACCTGAGATAACAACTGTCTTGCCGTCGAAGCTCTTGCCGTTAGCCTTGAGCATTTCGTTTGTGAAGTAGCAAAGACCGTAGCCTGTAGCTTCTGTTCTTGCAAGTGAACCGCCGTATGTCAGACCCTTACCTGTGAGAACGCCTGAGAATTCGTTTCTGAGTCTCTTGTACTGACCGAACATATAACCGATCTCACGTCCGCCTGTACCGATGTCGCCTGCGGGAACATCGCAGTCAGGACCTATATGTCTGCAAAGCTCTGTCATAAAGCTCTGGCAGAAACGCATAATCTCTCCGTCGCTCTTGCCCTTGGGGTCAAAGTCAGAACCACCCTTGCCGCCGCCCATAGGCAGTGTTGTAAGGCTGTTCTTGAAGACCTGCTCAAAGCCGAGGAACTTGATGATACCGAGATATACGGAGGGGTGAAGTCTGATACCGCCCTTGTAAGGTCCGATTGCCGAGTTGAACTGAATTCTGAAACCTCTGTTTACCTGAGTCTTGCCGTTGTCGTCTACCCAGGGTACACGGAACATAATCTGTCTTTCAGGCTCAACGATTCTCTCAAATACGCCTGCGTCAACGAGATCCTGTCTTTTTTCAACTACGGGCTGAAGGCTCTCGAAAACTTCTGTTACTGCCTGAATGAATTCGGGCTCGCCTGCATTTCTTTTCTTAACTGTTTCGAGCAGGTCGATAAGATACTGATTTTTTAACGCCATTGTTAAATCCTCCTGATATTTTCGGCTCAAGTGTGATATACATTGGTTTTACGGATAAACACGGTTTTTCTGCGTTTCATATAATAATTTGTGAGAAAACCGACTTCATCGGTAAGCTTTACTGCATTCTCTGTGACTAAAGCCGTTATTGCTTTTAAACTGCAAGAAAAAGTATACCACATATACGCAAAATTTGCAATAGTTTTTTTAAAATTTTTTGCAAAAAATTTGCAGATGCCGTTTAAATCGACATCTGCAAATAAAATTATGAAATTGAAATACTCAAAACTACGCATTTAAATGCGCATTTCCGCAAGATTTTATTCGTGTTATTGCAAAATGCAGGAATTTTTTACAATGTGAATGTAAATTCGCTTGCAAAAATACCGTTTTTATAGTAAAATAGTATTTATACCTTATTTAAGAAAACGAATATCGGCATTTTGCACTGCCGATCATACCTTTATATATAAGAAAAGAGAGGTCACAATGGAGAAAACAGCACTTAAAACGATTGCAGACAACAGAAAGGCAAGGCATGATTATTTCATCCTTGAAAGCTACGAGGCAGGAATAGAACTGACCGGCACCGAGGTGAAATCTATCCGTGACGGAGGACTTAATCTGAAGGACAGTTGGATTTCTATCGACAACGGCGAATTATTTATCAAGCAGATGCACATCTCGCCTTATGAAAAGGGCAACATATTCAACAAGGATCCGCTGAGAACCAGAAAACTGCTTATGCACAAGCGTGAAATAATGAAGCTGCTCGGACAGGTAAAGCAGGACGGTTTAACGCTTATTCCTATATCTGTCTATTTCAAGGGCAGCAGAGTGAAGGTTCAGGTCGGTCTTTGCAAAGGTAAAAAACAGCACGACAAGCGTGACGCTATGGCTCAGCGTGACGCAAAACGCACCATCGACCGTGAGCTGAAAATGCGTAACAGATAAACCTAAAAACAAGTCGGTTTGTCGTAGCACAAGATTTTTTGGAAAAAATCGAAAAAAGTGCTTGACAAACCGATTTTATTCTGCTATAATAGATTATGCTGATTTGCGGGGATGCTGGAATCGGCAGACAGGCAAGCTTGAGGTGCTTGTGTCAGTATTGGCGTGTGGGTTCAAGTCCCATTTCCCGCACCAGTGTAAAGGACATTCGATTTTCGAGTGTCCTTTATTTTTATTCATAGAAGATTTGAAAATCAATAGCATTAAAGACAGCCATATCAGAATCAGAACTTTCCGATAATGCGGAAGGTGAAGAAATTTTCAAAAAACACTTGACTTTGAAGCTCCGCTATGATATAATATCAACGTTGACTATTTGGCAACGCATTAAATATGCAGGTGTGGCGGAATTGGCAGACGCGCTAGCTTCAGGTGCTAGTGACGCAGAATGTTTAAGATTTACGCCAACTGAAAAGCCACTATGCCCACGATGCAGATAATACTTCCGATTAAATTGAGCCGTGAACGCTTTTCTCTGCGGATCAGACCTATCACGAAAAGCGTTACAAGGATCATCGGCTGAATGAACGAGTAATTTGCAAGGCTTATAGATATAACCGCATTTTCAAGCAGCATTCCGAGCGTATTGGGAATTCTGGCAAGCACTACCTTAACAACGCCGCTTCGATTATTCTTAATAAGTTCCCTGATATGAACTCTCGGCAGCATTATCAGCGAAATTATCACCATAGCCGGAAGAAGCTGCATTGTTGATGAAGCATACGGAGAGAAACTCCTTATAATAAGCCCATACCCATATTTTGAAATAAGATACAGCACCAATGGCAGAATTATCTGTTTATAGTTTACACTGCCACATTTAGACGACTTTGCAATAAATACAAGGCCTGCGGCTGTTGCAAATATACAAATCAGTTTGATAATATTGAGTTCAGACCCGAAAAGGATATCGGTGAAATAAGACGCAAACAGGGTTATCCCGAGCCACGCTTTCAGCTCAAAAGCAGAAAGCTGTTTCAGCACCCGTGCGCTCATCTGGAATTCAAGCATTTTGCACATTGCAACCAGTAATACCGCTAAAAATGACTGCCAAGTCAAGCTGAAACTTAAATTCTGAAACGGCAGACTTAAAGCAAGGAACACCGACATCGACGAGCACATCAGAAATGTAAATTTATCGCCGGAGAAGTTGGCTTTGGCAGCGGCGTATTTATCATTCAGCGAGCATATTGTATAGCAGGCTGTTACAGCGAGCATCAGAATAACAACGTTCATAATTGACCTCTATTATGATAAATAAAAATATACAGACACGTTTATTTACCTGTCCAGAATGCATAGTCGGTTCTTGATGTTCCGTCGCTGAAATATGCTTTAGCACATATTTTGTTCTTTGTGTCGGGTTTTATCTTTATATTTTCCCACACGAAAACAGTGCTCTCGTCATCAAGAAGTTCGCATCGGGATATTCTGCCGTGCGAAACATCATTTATACAAAGCTCCACTGCGTCTGCATTTGAATATACCTTTACAAAAGGCACATCACAAGCTCTGAATTCATGCCTGCGTTCAGTTATATAAACGGTTTTTTCGCTGCTCCATACGGACTTGTAAAAGAAATATACGTCCTTTGGAATACGCTCCCTTGTGCAAAGTCCCTTGTCGTTGAGCGACTTTGTATCTCCCTCTGTTCGCCCGTAGGACGCAAAATCGAACATACACCATATAAATTCGGCCCACAGGTACTTTCTGACCGAGAATTGTTTCCACAATATCTCATGCAGCTGCGACTGATAGTTCTCATAATGCCTTACTCCGACAGGGTCTATGTCACTTTCCCAATCTACATTGTCCTTGTGCTGCGAAATCGCCCCACCGCCGCCGTATTCGGAAAGGCAGACAGGGCGCTTTTCCTTTTCGTTATGGTATAGATCAAGCCATTCGCCGAAATTCTCCGCACTGCCGGCCTCCTTATACCAGCCAAAATAACGGTTATACCCGACCACATCGGCAGGAAGCTCCAGAAATCTGCCGTAAAACTGATTGTCTGCAAAGGTTTTCAGCCTTGTATCATCCTCTTTGCAAGCAATTTCATAAAGCTCGCTGTAAAGACCGAATATTTCATCGGTCATCTGGTGAAGTTCGTTGGACAATCCCCAGACAATAACTGACGGATGATTGTAATTTTGCCTGATAAGCTCACGAAGCTGCTGTTTTGCGTTATCTCCAAAGCCGTCTGAAAGGACATGAGCATCGCTTTCATCAGCAGACATTTTATTGATTATGCCTATCTCCGTCCAAACGCACAGACCCAACCTGTCGCATAATGAATATTCGTGGTCACAATGCTGGTAGTGAGCCATTCTTACAGCGGTACAGCCCATGTCACGAATGATATGATAATCCCGCTCACGCTGAGCGTCTGTCATTGCCCAGCCGGATTCGTAACTGTCCTGATGGTAGTTCACCCCATGGAGCGGATATGGCTTGCCGTTGAGGAAAAATCCGTTATCGGCATCTATGAGGTACGAGCGTATTCCGAATTTCTGTTCAATGCTATCGACGGGTTTCCCGTTGCAGAATAAGGTTATCTCCGCACGATAAAGAGCGGGAGAGTTTACTCCGTCCCAGAGTTTCGGGCAGTTGATTTTCCCCGAAAGCGTTATCCTGTCTTTGTCCGCTCTGCCGAAAAACTCCGTTACAGGCTTTTCCTGCGGATCATATATCACAGCCTTAGCCTCTGCGGTTTCTGCTTTATCCAGCTTGACAAGTATGCCTATATCCGCAGATGTTTCTGAAATATTGCGTGGGGTTATATATACTCCGCAGGAGCCGCTGTCTTTCAGAGCAATATGAACAGGCTCGACTGCAATAAGCTTTACACCCCTGTACAAGCCGCCCATTTTTGTGAAATCGCCATTGTCGGTTATCGGCGCAATATAATCGGTGGGAGCATTCGATACGATAACAGCTATCAGATTGTCTTTGTCCGGGTATATATAGTCCGTAATATCAAATCTGAAAGCTGAATACCCTCCGCTGTGCTCTCCTGCAAACCTGCCGTTGATATAGACTTCCGCAACGGTATTTGCACCTTCAAATTCCAGATAGAGTTCTTTTCCGCTGCATTCTTCAAAACTCAGCACAAGGCTTCTGCGGTAGCATACAGTTCCACGGTAGTAGTCCCCACCATCTGCAGCTGTCATTCTGCCTGTGCTGTCTTCGGAATTATATGTATGCGGAAGTTCAACAGGCTGCCATGACGCATCTTCATATTCGGGAGAGATAACGTTGTCTTTCGATATATTCATTCCTGCCGGAAGCTTTGTGAATCTCCAGAAATCGTTTAGTTCCCTGACTGTTCTCAAAAAAATCACCCCTTCATATTTTAACAAATTATAACGCTTATTGACAAACAAGTCAATGAATGATATTATTAAGATATAACGATTTTAGCACAGGCGGTGAATTAATTTTGAAATTCTACGATTATCCGATAATCAGTAAAGAAGGCAGTCTTCCTGTCTTTTTGGTGAGCGTAGGGTTGAACGAATGGCAGTATCATGTGATCTGCGGCAATGGTGACAATTATGCCAAGGCTCTTTATTGTACAAAAGGAAGCGGCGTACTTATAATAAATGGGGAGAAACATATAATAAATCCGTACACCGCATTCTTTATCCCTGCCGGCTGTCCGCATGAGTATTATTCAACGGACGAATCCTGGGATACGCATTGGATAAAACCGTCAGGAAAATCATGCACCGATATGCTTAAAGCGCTCGGCTTCGACAAGCCGAAAATCTTCCCTCTTCCAAAGGAAGAAATTACATATCTTGACCACTGTTTCAGATGTATGCACGAGGCGCTTCTCTCTGACAAGGTTGACGGAAATTTCAGAGCGTCGGGCTATCTGTACAGCTTTTTCATTGAATTGAGCCGTCTTGCGGCGAAAGGAAAAGGCAGCGTACAAATCGCCCCTGCGGTGACAAAGGCGATCGCTTATATTGACGAGAATTATATGAAACAGCCCGGTCTTGAATCCATAAGTAAAGCCGTAGGCGTTTCTTCGCAGCATCTGTGCAGATTATTCAGGCAGACCTTGAACTGTCGACCGATGGAATACATCACAAAGCGCAAGATACAAGCAGCCAAAATGCTTCTGGCGGAAACACAGAAAACTGTCGAGCAGATAGCTGAAGAAACAGGCTTCTGTGACAGCAGTTATTTTTGCAAGATTTTTAAAAGGTTCGAGAGTATTACCCCGTCGCAGTTCAGAAATGCAGAACAGGTTCTATGAAATTTGTAAATTGACTGCCGGCATCTTATGGAAAACAAAAAGGCATCACGTTTTAATACATGGTGCCTTTTTTCTATTGTAGCTTTGTATAAACCTGCCGGATACAATCAGTTGTTTCTGCGTCCGGCTCTGTTCAGCAGCAGGAGCGATACCATAAGTATCAAGGGAAATGCACAGCCTGACAGCATACCTTTCTGCATATCATTACCTGCATTCTGGGTGATATTTCCTACAATAGCGGGACCGAGTGCTCCGCCGAGGTCGCCTGCCATAGCGAGAAGTGCAAACATTGCAGTTCCGCCGGTGGATATTTTGCCTGAGCAGATGCTAATAGATCCGGGCCACATAATACCTACCGAGAATCCGCACATTATGCAGCCGAGAAGTCCGATTACAGGTATTCCCGACAGGGAGGCGGTGATATAACAGATCAGACACAGCATTGCCGAGCCTATCATGAATTTCATAAGATCGAGCTTTTCACCGTACTTCCCGTAGAGTGTACGGCTTATGCCCATTGTCACCGCAAACATACACGGTCCTGCTATATCTCCGACTGATTTAGTCAGTCCGAGAGCGGATTCTGCAAATGCCGATGCCCACTGCGCCATTGAAAGCTCCGAGGCTCCCGCACATACCATAAGCAGTATCGCAAGCCAGAACAGCGGTACTCTGAGCAGGTCACGGATACGCATTCCCTTGCCGTCCTCGACAGGATGTTCAATGGGACATACTGAAAAGTTGTATATGTTCACAAGTGGAATTATCGCCCAGATACAAGAGAGCCACTTCCAGTTTTCTATGCCGAAAACAGTAAAAAACAGTGTTGAAATGAGTATGACTCCGACCGAACCCCAGCAGTAGAATGAATGCAGCAGGCTCATTGCGGCTTCTTTGTGCTCAAACGGGCAGGCTTCAACTATCGGACTTACAAGCACCTCGGTAAGACCGCTTCCCATTGCATATATGATTGTGCTTACGATTATTCCTGTGAACGGGTCGGGAAGCAGTTCAGGCAAAAAAGCAAGTCCGATAAGTCCCAGTGCCGAAAAAGCCTGCGACCCGATAACGCATTTCCGATAACCGATTTTGTCGGCGAAACGTGCGCACAGCACATCTATGATAAGCTGAGTAACAAAAAATACCGACGAGATAAGGGCGATTTTTCCAAGCGGGATACCATAGCCATTGTGAAATGTGAGAAATAGAAGCGGGGCGAAATTAGCCGCTATTGCCTGCGTGATGAATCCAAGATAGCAGGATATAAGTGTTTTTCTGTAATTCACAGCCATATTGACAAACTCCTTGACGATTGATATAATCAGATTATATAGCAAACATCATAACATTTCAATGCACAAAATCACATTTTTATTACACAATATCGTAAATCAGGTGAGAATATGAGTGATGAAATCAAAAAGGACAGGATCATAACGGACGAAACCTTGCGTGAAACTGCAAGTCACGGCAGCGAAGAATATCCCTTCTGCTACTATTATGAGGACATCTGGGATTTCGACTTTCACTGTATCGATTGGCACTGGCATCCGGAGGTCGAATTTGTTTATGTACAGCAGGGCATGGCTGATTTTCTGGTGGGCGGAAACAGGTATGTTCTCAGCTCCGGCGATGGAATCTTTATAAACTCTCAGGTGATACACAGGTTTGAAGCCACGGACAGCGCCATCATTCCTAACATTGTTTTTTCACCTGTTCTGCTTGCGCCGCAGGGCAGTCTTATATACAGCAGATACATCAGACCGATAATCGAATCAACTACTGAATGTGTGATTTTTTCCGCCGAAGAAACAGCACACCGCAGCATTATAGAAACAATGAGGTCGGTATTTGCCGTGCAGGGTTCAGGCACAGCGTCTGAAATGAAAACAGCAGAGCTGCTGCTGAAACTATGGCGTCTTTTATATGAAAGCATACTGATAACAGATTGCGGTTCTATGTCCGTACATTCCGCACAGACGCAGGCTAAGCTTCAGATAATGATGCAGTATATTCACGATAATTACAGCGGTCAGATAACACTGGACGATATTGCCCGAACAGTTCTTATAAGCAAAAGCAGTGTTCTCAATATTTTCAGGACATACCTGCATACATCACCGATAAATTACGTTGTAGAATACAGACTGAAACGTGCGTCAAAGCTCCTTGTTGATACTGAAAACAGCGTTTGCACCATAGCGCATGAAACAGGATTTGAGAACATCGGCTATTTCTGCCGCAGATTCAAAAAGCTGTACGGCGTTACACCGATATATTACAGGAATCATTGCCATAGTGCAGAGTAAAAATCAGGTACGCTCCGATTTTCATTTTAACGATTCAGCCTCAGTGCCATTGCCTTATCTTTCTGACTGCGGAGATTTTACAAGTCGTAGAAATACGGCTTGTTTTTTATTGCAGCTTTAGCAAAAATAAACCACTGCTTGAAGCGGTGGAATAAAAGACTTTAGTAAAAAGCCCTCCTATGATATAATATAAGTGGGTTTGGCAACCACATGAATATCAAAAGGAGGACTGTCAAATGAATAACAATCATAGTTTATCACATTCAAAGTGGAATTGCAAGTATCACATAGTATTCGCACCGAAATACCGAAGGCAGGTAGTGTACGGACAGTTGAAAGCAGATATAGGGAAAATACTGCGAACATTATGTGAACAGAAAAAAGTGAATATAATCGAAGCAGAAGCATGCCCGGATCACATACATATGTTGGTGGAAATACCACCGAACATAAGTGTAGCGCAGTTTATGGGGTATCTAAAAGGAAAGAGCTCATTGATGATATTTGATAGGCATGCAAATTTGAAATACAAGTATGGAAATCGGCATTTCTGGTGCAGAGGATATTACGTAGATACAGTAGGAAAGAACAAAAAGGCAATAGAAGAATACATAAGAAACCAACTTACAGAAGATATAGCAAACGATCAAATAACACTGAAAGAGTATATTGACCCGTTTACGGGTAGCAAGAACCAGTAAGCAAAAAGAAACAGCCACTTGAGTGGCTGTTGTAAATGAGATGCGGTTGCCAGGCTTTTCAGTGTGCCTTCAGGGACAAGCCGGTATTATGCCCTTGAAGGGCAAGTGCATACCACGCGTTCAACGCGTGGTTTTGATTGCCCGAAACACTTAACACTGAATTGCGAAGTCGGTGGCAAAGGCTGAGAAGCGCCGCCGGTGGCGGAAGAAGCGAACAGGGTTTGGCGCAGCGGTCGGCTTTTTGCGAGAATACGAGCAGAAAAAGGCGGGAACCGCAAGAGGAAGCGCGACACGGCTCACGATGCCGTTGGTTCAAGCGGGGCAGGGGGAGCCATTCAAGCACTGCTCAGGCAGAATACGGAGA
>OLZW01002894.1_pt1 | contig 10334 bp, 9 predicted proteins | sample 1674281 | NCBI WGS metagenome assembly OLZW01 (sample SAMEA103958157, study PRJEB25191) | human gut metagenome | biome: human-associated habitat [ENVO:00009003]; feature: intestine environment [ENVO:2100002]; material: feces | place: Germany | collected 2013/2015
GTTTTATCCGTATTCTGATAAAGCTGCTGAAACGCCGCCTTATCTCCCTCTGCCACTCGCAGAAGCAGCTTTTCATCGCTCATCTTGTCATAGGCGACCGGCTCTTCCATGGTCGTTAAAAGCCCCGTCAAAAACATGGACGAAATTTCCTTTCTATATAACTTAATGCAGAGAAACCAGTTCTTATTGCATTTGTTATGAATTTTTTCTGATTTCTGTCCAGCTCCTCACGGCAGCTGGCAAAAATCAATGTAGCTTTATTCATACTCGACCCGTTCCAGAAAAAGCCCCTCCGGCGGCGCCGTAAAGCCTGCCAGCGCTCGGTCACAGGAAAAAAGCGCCTCCGCCACTGATTCTGGTGTCCGCTTATGAAGTCCTACCTCGATCAGTGTACCGGTAAGGATTCTTACCATATTATATAGGAAGCCATTGCCACGAAAATGCAGTTCGCACACACTTTCCTGCATGGTCAGCTCAATAGCAGTAAGATTCCGCACCGTCGATTTTTTTATCCGTTTCAACGAACAGAATGCTTTAAAATCGTGCTCACCCGTCAGATACGCAGCCGCCCGCCTCATGGACGCTATGTCCAGCGGTTCCCCCAGACCGTACACATATCGGCGCTCAAATACATTTTTCTTCGCTGCCGTCTCAATCCGGTAGCAGTACGTCTTGGAAACAGCATTTAAACGGCTGTGAAAACGCGTTCCCGCCTCCTGTGCCGATAAAACAGCGATATCATCCGGGAGATAGCGGTTCAGGTACGCTTTCAACTCCTCCGCGCTCATCCCGGCACAGGACGCCGGAAGATGGAAATTCGCCACCTGTCCCCATGCGTGGACCCCTGCATCTGTCCGTCCGGAACCGTGCACCTCTACCGTCTGCCCCGCCATTTTCTCCAGAATCTGCTCTAATTTTCCCTGTATCGTCTTGTCCGTGTTTCCCTGCTTCTGCCAGCCGTCATAACGGCTTCCGTCATATTGCAGGGTAATTTTTATATTTCGATCTGGCATTTTTTCTCCATCTCTTATTTATTTCAGAATCCCGCTCTCATCGATCCGGCGTACCGCCAGGTTGATTGCGTCCTCATCCTGCACCAGCGCCATCCGCACATGACCTTCGCCCGACGGTCCAAATGCACTGCCCGGTGTCACCAAAACACCTGCTTTTTCAAATAAATCCTTTACAAACTCCAGTGAATCTGTAAATCCTGCTGGGATCGGCGCCCACACAAACATCGTGCCTTCCGGTTTTTCCATCTTCCAGCCGATGGATGCAAGTCCGTCGCACAGACAGTCGCGCCGTCTCTCATATGCCGCCCTCGTCGAAGCCACACAGCTCTGGTCACCGCTGATCGCCGCGATCGCCGCTTTCTGAATCGGCAGGAACATACCATAGTCCATGTTGGATTTCAATGTTTTCAGATGGCTGACCACTTCCTCATTTCCCACACAGAAGCCGACGCGCGCGCCCGCCAATCCGTACGTTTTTGACAGCGAATTAAACTCCACGCCGACCTCGCGTGCGCCCGGAAAACGCAGGAAACTTCCGCAGGTTCTTCCGTCAAACACAAGCTCACTGTAGGCGTTGTCGTGAAGAACGATAATATCATATTTCTTTGCAAATGCAATCAATTCCTCATAGAAACTGTCTGGAGCCAGCACCGCCGTCGGATTATTCGGGTAGGAAACAATCATAAATTTCGCTTTCTGAGCGACTTCCTCCGGAATTTCCTTCAAATCAATGATGTAGTGATTTTCCTCGCGCTGCGGCATATAGTAAAGTTCCGCCCCCGCCAGCGACGGACCATCCGCAAAGACAGGATAACACGGATCCGGCACCAGAACCACATCGCCCTCGTCCACGATCGAAAGCGCAATGTGTGCCAGTCCCTCCTGGGAACCAAGCAGGGAACAAATTTCCGTCTCCGGGTTCAATTCTACCCCGTACCTGCGCGCATACCACTCCGATACCGCCTCCAGAAGCGCCTGCTGATCCTGAATCGCGTACAGATAATTATCCGGTACCAGACAGGCTTCGCTGAGCGCCTTTAAAATATGCGGCGCCGGGGCGATATTCGGCGCGCCGATGCTCAGATCGACGATCGTCTCTCCCTCCGCCAGCTTTTTCTTCTTCATCTGTGCCAGCATGGAGAACACACCCTCGCCAAACCGGTCCATTCTATTTGCAAATCTCATCTTGTGTTGTCCTTTCTTGAAAGAAATCTCCGATTTCCTTTCCTTTTCTATTTTTATCTCTATGAATCCTCTTTAAAACTCTAATAATTCCCATCCGCCCGATCACTCTGTCAAATGACTTATTCAACCAGTTCCACCAAATCACATCGAACTGCCCTCGCTGAATCTTATCAATCCAGCTTTGCATCATCAGGCTATATAAGTATTAATTATAGTACATGGATATGGGAAAGTAAAGGGAGGATAACAGCTCTCGACAGCTACCCGATAGGCATTCAACACATTCGGCAGACGTCCAGCAAGCATTCAACCGTCTATAACTTTTCAAAAATGTTGTAAAAACAACGGACTTTTCTGTGCCGGACGATTATACTTATCATGTACTTAAGAAAACAAAAAAATCAAAATAGATATTCTGACATATCTCATCCTTTCATGTATGAAGATCGGTCAGATGCACACGAATAAGAAAGACGAGGAATTTATATGGTACGAAGAATTGTAGAAATTGATCCGAAAAAATGCAACGGCTGCGGTCTCTGCGCTTCCGCCTGTCATGAGGGCGCGATCGGCATGGTGGACGGTAAAGCAACCCTTTTAAAAGATGATTACTGTGACGGTCTGGGCGACTGTCTGCCTGCCTGTCCGACTGGCGCTATCTCCTTTGTCGAGCGCGAGGCGGCGGCTTACGATGAGGCGGCAGTCCAGGTTCACATGGCAGCACGCAAAGCAAAACAGGTATTAGAGGCAAACGCAGCGGCAAATGCATCCGCACGTTCCGAAGCAAAACCGGCGACACCGGCATTTGGCGGATGTCCTGGATCCATGAGCCGTTTCCTGAAACGTCCTGACACAGCTGCTTCCCATGCATCCTCAGCAGCCACATCCACAGGCTGTCCTGGCAGTGCTGCTTCCGCTATCACACATGACAATTTTTCTGAATCCGCTGCTTGTGACCATTCAGAAAACATCCCAATAAGCGCTCTGTCCAACTGGCCAGTTCAGATCAAATTAGCCCCGATTCGCGCCCCGTATTTCGACGGTGCCAAACTTTTGATCGCTGCCGACTGTACCGCTTACGCATACAGCCGCTTCCATCAGGACTTTATCCATGGTAAAATAACTTTGATCGGATGTCCAAAGCTTGACAGCATCGACTACTCCGAAAAGTTGACCGAAATCATCCGCAGCAACGACATCAAGAGCGTGACCGTTGTCCGCATGGAGGTTCCGTGCTGCGGCGGTATCGAGCACGCCGTAAAAAATGCCCTGCAGGCAAGTGGAAAATTCATTCCGTGGCAGGTGACGACGATTTCGATTGATGGAAGGATCTTAGATTAACCCTTTTTCTGAGAATCTGCACATTATAAACAACTATAATTTTTTATTATGGAGGAGCACCATGGAATACCCATATATCAAAAACATCACCCATGAAAAAGTTCAGACTTTAACCAGTCTGGTAAATGCCGAGGACGGTCAGATCGTCAGCAAGACACTGGCGCAGAATGAGGCGGTCAGCGTTACCCTGTTCGCATTCGCAAAGGGCGAGGAGATCTCCACCCACGATTCCACCGGCGATGCGATGGTAACGGTTCTGGAAGGCACCGGACGTTTTACCGTTGACGGCGTTGAGCATCTCGTTCATGCCGGTGAAGTGCTCGTCATGCCGGCGAAAAAGCCGCACGCGGTGTTTGCACCAGAGGCATTTAAGTGGATGCTGACGGTTATTTTCCCATTTGACTAAACGTAATTTTTTTTCTTAAGAGACAGAATGCTTGATAAGTGTCATTCTATAAACACAAGCCTTGTCATCCATTCAAAACAGGCATACCGCAAGATTCTTGAATCATTTCAAGCAAAGACTCTGCGATATGCCTGTTTTTATTCTTTTCTAATTGTCTTTAATTCTCTTCTCTACTCCACATACTCATGCGTCTCCACCCACTGCAGCAGCTTTTCAATCGCCGGATTCGGGTTGCTCTGACGCCATGCGATCTCAAAATCAAGTTCTTCCGGGCTGCCGTCCGCGCGGAGAAGCGGAACCACTACCAGATTCCGCGCATTCCGATAATGGCGGACGGCGTATTCCGGAAGAATCGCCACGCCAAATCCCGCTGACACCTCCAGAAGCACCGTCTGTACCTCCCGTTCACGCGCCACGATATTCGGTATAAAACCGCCCTTATTGTAACAAATCAATACTTCTTCCGCCTCATCGTTGGAACGTCCCTGCGGCTGCATGATGATAAAGTCTTCCCGCGCCAGATCACGGTACATCAGATGGCTCTCTCCCGCCAGCGTGTGTCCCGGATAAAGAACCGCCATCATCGGAAACCGTTTGAGGAACCGATGCTTTAAATCCTCGTAATTCTGCGTGTACAGAGACAGATTAAACGCAAGATCGCAGGTTCCATTATCTAACAGCTCATAGAGCGCGCTCATATTTTCCCGCAGCAGATGAATCGAAATATTCGGGTACGCCTCATGAAAACTTCTGAGCGTCTCCGAAAAACGGCTCTGCTCATATCCCCGGATAAATCCGATCGTCAGCTCCCCAGCTACGCCTTCCGCTGCTGTCCGCGCGAGCTTCGCCGCCTCCTCGGCGCGGACCAGAATCGCCCGCGCCTCGTTCAGATATACCTTTCCCGCCGCCGTCAGCTCGACATGGTGCTTGTCCCGCACAAAAAGCGGCACCCCGATCTTCTCCTCCAACGACTGAATCTGCAGCGTCATCGCTGTCTGAGAAATAAAACATTTTTTCGCCGCCCGCGTAAAATTCAGCTGCTCCGCCGCCGCCACAAAATATTCCATCTGTTTTAAATTCATCTCATTTCCCCATTTCTATATCCTATATGTAATCGTTTCTTTTCGATCGAGCAGAAAAATGAATCACGCCGCCCAATTTACGGGCTTTCGATCTGGCTTTTCCTGTTTCGTTATAAGTTTCCCTTATTATAATATCTGTTCTTTCTATTGGCAAGTTTTTCATTCATCCTTTATAATTTTTAATAGTCAACAAAAGAAAGTGAGTGAAAGGTATGAAACAATTCAAAAATTTCTACGAAGGCACATACGCCAAGTACATTCTGCCGGGTGTCCTGCTGCAATCGGTTCTGATTGGCGGCGGCTATGCAACCGGACGTGAGATTTATTCTTACGGTGCGAAATTCGGAGCGATGGGCTGGATCTCCGGACTGACGATCGGCATCGGTTTTGCCCTGTTTGCCTTCCTGACCTTTGAGATCTGCCGGATCTACAAGGTTTACGATTATAAAAACTATATCAAGCAGGTCATTGGACCGCTCTGGCCGATGATGGATATTTTAACTGTCCTCATCGCGATTCTGCTGATCGCCGTTATGGCAGCCGCAACTGGAAGTATTTTCGAGCAGGTCGGACTTCCGAATATTCTCGGCTCCGTTGTGATCGTTCTGATTTGCGGACTCTTGAACTTTAAGGGTTCCAAGATGATCGAGAAATTTGAATCGATCGGTACTATTTTACTGTACGGCGGCTATATTCTGTTTACAATTCTGGTACTCGTCAACAAGGGCGGCAACATTTCCCATGTATTCAGCACGATGGACACCAGCACCTACGACGGCTCTGTCACTGTTCCGCTGTGCATTTACACCGGTATCCTGTATGTTGCCTACAACATCAATTCCATCCCGATGGGCATGTTCTCCCTGACACGCCAGACCAAACGGAAAGAAACCTTTATTTCCGGTCTGATCGCCGGTCTTCTGATGGTTATTCCGTGGTTTTTGTCTTACTTTGCGATGATGTGCTTCTACGGTGACACCTCCATCGTCGGCGCGGATGTCACAACCCCGTGGATGGAAATGATCAAGGCAGTCAACGGCGGACCGGCACTGATGGCACTGTTCAGTCTCGTTATGGGCTGGACGCTGGTTGAGACGGCAACTGGCTGCATCCACATGATCATCGACCGTTTCGACGTTGCCATGGAGGAAAAGGGCGCTGCCAAGCTGTCCGATACAAACCGCGGTCTGATTACGGTCATCACGCTGATCGCTGCACTCGTATTATCCCGTGTCGGCGTTGTCACCTTGATCGAGCAGGGCTATTCGTACCTGTCTTACGGATTTATCCTCTTCTACCTGCTGCCGACGCTGCTGGTAGGCGGATATAAGATTATTAAACATAAAGACAAATAAATCTGTAATGATAAGAACACATCCGCCTGTGGGAGATTTCATCTTATAGGCGGATGTGGTATAATGTAAACACTTGACGAGGTATTTTCGAATCAACATAGAAAGGAAGTATATGCAATGAAATATGTCGGATATTACAATGGAGAAATCGGCCCCCTCGAGGAAATGAAAATCCCGATGTTGGACCGCGCCGTTTATTTTGGAGATGGCTGCTACGATGCCACCACCTTTGCAAACAACAACATTTTTGCCGCAGACGACCACCTCGACCGTTTCTACAACAGCTGCAAGCTGCTGGAAATCCCGTTTGAAATGTCGCGCGAAGAACTGCGTGCCGAGCTGCAGAAATGCATCGATGCCAATGAGATCGACCACGGTATGCTGTACTGGCAGTGTTCCCGCGGAACTACCTATCGTGGACATCAGTTTCCACCTGCTTCCGTAAAACCAAATCTGATGATTTTTACTGTTCCGTGCGACCTGATTCCATTTGATAAGACTTTCCGCCTGATCTCGATGGAGGACACCCGTTTCCTGCACTGCAACATCAAGACGCTGAACCTGATTCCAAGTGTCATCGCTTACCAGCGCTGCATCGAACAGGGCTGCCAGGAAACGGTCTTCCACCGCGGCGAACGCGTCACCGAATGCGCCCACAGCAATATCTTAATCATCAAGGACGGCGTTCTCTGCACCCCACCGAGAGATAATCTGATTCTTCCGGGCATCACGTTAAAACATCTGCTGATGTTAGCTGAGAAAAACGGCATCCCGACCAGCGAGGCACCATTTACCATGCAGGAACTGGCAGACGCCGACGAAATCATCGTCAGCAGCTCCGGCGGGCTCTGCATCCAGGCCGTTGAACTCGATGGAAAACCAATCGGAGGAAAAGCTCCGAAGACGCTGAAGACTTTGCAGGATGCTTATGCGGAGTTTTATGCGGAAGATACGAAGGTACGGTAAAAATCCATAAATTTGCCAATCAAGGGCTGTCACTCAAAACGTGGCAGCTCTTTTTCGCTTGCGACATGTTTCTGCTTCGCGCAAGTGCGCATCCTCGCGGAGCATTTTTTGTTTCATAGGACGCAATTTCCTATGAAATAAAATAAGGGGATCCCTGTATTTACAAGGATCCCCAGGACGCGGAGACGGAGGGATTCGAACCCTCGTGCCGGGATGAACCGACAAACGCATTTCGAGTGCGCCGCGTTACGGCCGCTTCGCTACGTCTCCAGATATTAGGTGTTTCTCTCCGAAACACCTATACTATTATACATGATATTTTGACTTTTGTCATCTGTTTTTTTCACTATTTACTGATAATACGCATCAATTCCGTTCGCAATTCCCCCGGCAATCAATTCCTGATAATCATCCCGTGCCATCTTCTGGTCTTCTTCCGGGTTGCTCATAAAGCCCATCTCGACAATGGAAACCGGAATCTTACACCAGTTGATGCCGCTCATGCTGTCTGTCTCCTGCACACCGCGGTTCTTGAAGCCGGTTGCCGCGCAGACAGAGTCCGTGATCTTCTTGGAAAGAGAATAGCTTGCCGCGTGAAGCTCGCCGTTGTACGGGTTGGTCGCCGTCTGGCACATGGAGAGTGTTCCGTTGACCGTCGTGTTATCCAGCGAATTGCCATGAATCCGGACAAAAATGGAGGCGCCGCTCTTGTTGGCGATCTCCGCTCTCTCCGCATTGCTTAAGTTGACATCGTTGGACTCCCGGATCATGACGACCTGATAGCCTCTCTCTTCCAGAATCCGTTTTAACTTCTTCGAAACTGATAAAGTCAGCTCATATTCCGGCAGCTTCGTCGATACGCCCTCGGTGCCGGAAGCCACCTTCGCCTTCATGGTCGAGGAGCCCGGTCCAACTGGTTCTTTGTCCGGATTGCCCTTTGCCTGATGTCCCGCGTCGATCGCTACGATACGTCCGTTGGACACCGGTGCACCCTGTGCATCCGCTTCTGCCCCCTGCGCTGTGACCGTCGCTTCCTCACTGCCCGGCTCGGTCGTCGTCAGATATTCGGAACGGATAAAACAGCTCTTGTCCTTATAAAGCACCTCGCTCCAGCCGTCTCCGATACCGACGCGCTGCACGCTGTCGCCCTGATTCAGCTGTGTCACAATCTCATACTCCGTTCCACAGCCCGAACGCACGTTGAGCAGGTTCTCAGTCGCATACACTGTCTCATCGACACTCTGGAAGCCGCTCGCCGTCGTTTTGTCACTCTCCAGCTCGCTCTGGTCCGCAACCGCCGCTGCATCCGCCTCCTGAATGCCCTGTGCATCTTCCAGCTCCAGACTTCGCTTTGCCGCATTCGGCACCTGTTTCTTCGCTGTCTGTTCCGCCGGTTCTGTCTCAGCAGCCGCCATCTGCACCTGCTTCTGTGCCTGATTCGGAAGGGTAAATCCCGCATGGCTTACGCCAAGCTCGATGGCAACGTCGGTCTGCGGGGCATAATCCTTCAGGGATGTGGCAACCGCTACAACCTCCTGGACAAATGGAATGCCCAGATGTTTAGAAAGTGTTAAACCGCCGGAACCAGTGATGACCGGCTCGACGGTCAGTGCGCCAAGTTTCTCTTCACCCTCACGGAGCAGGTCCGCGAGCGTCTCCTGTATGTTTGCAAAATGACGTTTATAATCGGCGAAAAGAAGCTTACCGCCATCTTCAATAATAGATACTTTAACCGTTGTGGAACCGATGTCGATTCCTAATTTTTTACAGGAATTCATGTACAATCGGGGCAGTGCCCCTTCCCTCCTTTGTACTACACATGTATTCGGCTATACTTTAACATAGAATAAGGAAGAAAACAATTAGTAGGGTGCGTTAAAAAGATGCTAAAAATGACTAAAATTTGTTAATATTGCGCATAATGGGAGAATGTGCTCTGTACAAGGAAAGGCATTTTCTGAGTGGAAAATACCGCTTTTTCTGAGTTGGAATACAGCCGTTACAGATCGCAGGCAGGCACTTTTGAAACCGAATGTGCCGTAAGATAACGTGGTGGAAGTGAGAATATAATTTGACAAAGAATCCGCCGCTCTCTATAATGAAAGGAAAACGGCAAAGGATGTGAATTATGAATTTTTTTAGAAAATTAGAGCGCAAATTCGGTCGGTTTGCGATCCCGAATCTGATGTACTATATCATCATGATGTATGCGGCTGGATTTGTGATGAGCCTGTTTAATCCGTATTTTTACGTGCAGTATCTGGCGCTTGATGCAGCGGCGATCCTGCGGGGACAGGTATGGAGAATTGTGACCTTTCTCGTATGCCCGCCTCAGTCGGGCGTCCTCTTTGCGCTGCTCGCGATGTATCTCTATTATTCGATTGGATCGACGCTGGAACGCGTGTGGGGAACCTTCCGATTTAATATGTTTTTCTTTATGGGCGTGCTGGGACACATCATTGCGGCATTCCTGGTGTACGGTGTGACCGGCTTTTCGGTGCCGATGTCCCCGTATTACTTAAATGAATCGCTGTTTCTGGCGTTTGCCTGCACCTTCCCGGAGATGCAGTTCCTTCTGATTTTCATTCCGATCCGGGCGAAATACCTTGGAATGATGTACGGAGCGCTTCTAGTCTACAGTTTCTTAACGGGTGGCATTATCGCGAAAATTGAGATTGTTGTTTCGATGCTCAATTTTATCATTTTCTTCCTGATGACGCGTAACTACCGGAAGATCAGCCCGAAAGAGGCAGTCCGTAAGCAGAAGTTCAAAAACGAGATGCAGAAAGCGCAGATCCAGAAAATTTCCCTGACCCGCCACAAATGCGCGGTCTGCGGACGTACCGAGAAGGACGATCCGAACCTGGAGTTCCGCTATTGTTCGAAATGTGCGGGAAATATGGAATATTGCATGGATCACCTGTATACGCATAAACATGTGACGGAAGAAGAATTGAAAGATTCTAAATAGAATCGAGCGGTGGAT
>OLZW01002903.1_pt1 | contig 10317 bp, 10 predicted proteins | sample 1674281 | NCBI WGS metagenome assembly OLZW01 (sample SAMEA103958157, study PRJEB25191) | human gut metagenome | biome: human-associated habitat [ENVO:00009003]; feature: intestine environment [ENVO:2100002]; material: feces | place: Germany | collected 2013/2015
TCGCCGGTGATGGCCAGCACCTCCCGCACGCCCTCGGCGTACAGGCCCAGCAGCAATGCCTTGGTGGCGTTCAGGTTGCGGTCGCGGCAGGTCATGTGGGGCAGGGTGGGCAGGCCCAGCTCCCGGTGCACCCGGCAGGCCACCAGCGAGGAATCCATGCGCGCCCGTGCGATGGGGCAGTCGGCCACGGTCATCAGGTCGGTGCCGACAGCCTGCAGGCGGCGCGCCCCTTCCAGATAGGCGGTCAGGTCGGCGTCCTTGGGGGAGTCCAGCTCCACGGCGATCACCTTTTTGCCGGACCGCAGCTTGCGCAGGAAGGCGTCATCGGTTTCCACTTCCGGACGGGAAACGGTGGAGATCTGTGCCGCCGGGGCGATGGGCAGCCCCTCCGGCAGGGCATCCAGTGCCTTGCGCAGGGCCGCGATGTGGGCCGGGGTGGTGCCGCAGCAGCCGCCCAGGATGCGCACCCCCTCAGCGGCCAGCCGGGCCAGCTCGGAGGCAAAATAGTCCGGCTTGCCCCGGTACTGCACCTGGGTGCGGGTGACCACCGGATAGCCCGCGTTGGGCATGACCGACAGCGGGATGCCCACCTGTCCCAGCTGCTGCACCAGCGTGCGCATGGCACCCGGTGCCGACACACAGTTCAGGCCCACGGCATCCACAAGGCCGCTGTCCGCCATGCGGCGCACCAGCGCCCGGCAGTGCTGACCCTCGCGGGTGTAGCCGTCCGGCAGCACCGCAAAGGACACCTGCACAAAGGCATCCGGCACCGTCTCACGCAGAGCGCGCACGGCATCCAGAACACCGGTGTCGCTGCTCAGGGTCTCGAACAGGTAGTTCTTTGCCCCCAGAGCGGCAAACCGCCGCACCACCGCCGTGTACACCTGGGCCGCCGACAGGCCCTCGGTGTCCGGGGCGGGGCCAAGGTCGGCAAACACGGCGGCGTCCGTCCCGGCCGCTGCCTCTGCGGCCAGCTTCCAGCCTGCGTCGGCCAGTGCCTCCCACTCCGGGTCCTGAGCCGCCGCCATGCGGGGCAGGCCGAAGGTATTCGTCTTGATGGCATCGGCTCCCGCCGCCAGATAGGCGCGGTGGACCGTCCGGATGCCCTCCGGGTCCAGCCGGTTTGCCTGCTCACATTCCCGGCCGGGGGCTCCTTTATAATAGGTGCCCATACCGCCGTCGAACAGCAGCGGGCGTTTTTTCAGCAGCGTGCGTACATCGCTCATGGTGGTGGTTCTCCTTTTCCTACAAAAGCACTTGGCTTTCAGTTTAATGCAGAACGGGCGTCCGGTCAAGGGTTTTCTGCCCCGGCCGCTTGCAGGAACGCCGTTTTTGTGCTATCCTATGCATACTTTATGGAATGAGGGAGGGATGTGCCATGCGCCATGCCGGCACACAAGACATCGAAACGCCGCGGCTGCTCCTGCGTCGCCTGCTGCCGGAGGATGCGCCGCAGATGTACGCCAACTGGGCCAGCGACCCGGAGGTGACCCGCTATCTGCGCTGGGAGCCCCACAAAAGCCCCGCCGAAACCCGGGAGCTGCTGGCCGCGTGGGCACTGCTCTACCCCAACCCGGACTATTACCAGTGGGCCATGGTGGAAAAGGCCACCGGACAGGTGTTCGGCTCCATCAGCCTGTATAATTCCCTGCCGGGGGAGCCTCAGCAAAAGGCTGAGTGGCCGGGGCTGGACCTGACCGACGGCGTCTGGGAGCCGGGCTACTGCATCGGCCGGAAGTGGTGGAACAAAGGCTTCACCACCGAGGCTCTCCGCGCCGTCGTGGCGTACTGGTTCACCCGCACGGACAGCAGTTGGCTGGCCTGCGGCCATGCCGCCGCCAACCCCGCCAGCGGCCGGGTGATGGAAAAAGCAGGCTTTGTGTACCACCACAACACGGTCTACCACAAATTCGACGGCACCCCGGTGGAATGCCGGAGCTATCTGCTGACGAGAAAAGCATTTGAGACAGCATAACTCCCCCAGTCATCGCTGCGCGATGCCAGCCCCCTCGGAGATGGGGCCTTTGGCGAAACCGGAACGTTTTCCTCTCTGTCAAAAGGCTCCCTCCCTGAGGGAGCTGGCGAGGAGCAGAGCGACGAGACTGAAGGAGTTTCCAAACAGAAAGGACTTATTTTGAGCGAACTTTACGATATTCTGACCGAGACCCCGCCCACCAAAGTGGTGCTGCTGGCGCTGGACCAGGGCCTGTGGGATTGTGAGCGCAGTCTGGCCGAGCTGGCCGCCCTGTGCGAGGCCAACCATATGGAAGCTGTGGCGCAGATCAGCCAGAAGCGCCAGACCCCGGAGACCGGCATCGTGCTGGGCAGCGGTAAGCTGGAGGAAGCCAGCCTTGCCGCGCAGGAGCTGGGGGCCGAATGCGCCGTGTTCGACGGCGAGCTGACCGGCAGCCAGATCCGCAACATCTCCACCGCGCTGGGCGGGCTGGAGGTCATCGACCGCACCATGCTGATCCTGGAGATCTTCCGCAGCCGTGCGGTGACCAACGAGGGCAAACTGCAGACCGAGCTGGCTCTGCTGCGCTACCGCCTGCCCCGTCTGCAGGGCATGGGCGAGGCCCTGAGCCGTCAGGGCGGCGGCGGCGGCGGCGGCGGCGGTGCCCGCCGCGGTGCCGGTGAGACCAAGTTGGAACTGGACCGCCGCCATGTGCACGCCCGCATCGACGCGCTGGCCGAGAAGCTGGCCGAGATGGAAAAGCGCCGGGGCGAGAGCCGGAAGGCCCGCGCCAAGACCGGGATGCCGGTGGTCAGCCTCGTGGGCTACACCAATGTCGGCAAATCCAGCCTGATGAACGCTCTCTGCGGCCCCAGCGTCGCCGAGGCAGATATGCTCTTCGCCACCCTCGACCCCACCAGCCGGAAGCTCGTCCTGCCCAGCGGCATGGCGGTGCTGCTGGTGGACACCGTCGGCTTCGTCTCCCGCCTGCCCCATAATCTGGTGGAGGCCTTCAAGTCCACGCTGGAAGAGGCCGCATGGTCGGACGTCATCGTCCGGGTGGCCGACGCAGGCGACGAGCAGCGGGAAGAGCAGCTGGCCGTCACCGACGAGGTGCTGGACGGCCTCGACTGCGCCGACATCCCCCGCCTGACCGTCTACAACAAGTGCGACAAGCCCGGTGCACTGAGCTTTGACCCAGACATCCTGCTCACCAGTGCCAAGACCGGCTACGGACTCGACAAGCTGCTGCAAAAGCTGGACGAGACCCTCAGCGACCGCGTCCACACCATCCGCGTCCTGCTGCCCTACGACAAGCTGGGCCTTGCCGCCCCCATGCGGGAGCGCGGCAGCGTCCAGCTGGAGGAGTACCGCGAAGACGGCCTCTACCTTGAGGGCATCGTAAAGACCGAGGATCTCCACTGCTTCGAGGGCTACCTCGTCTGACATCCTGCACCCAAAAAGAGCCAGACTCAGGCCGAGTCTGGCTCTTTTGCTGTCTTGGCAGGCGGTCAGCCCGCAGCCGGGGGCATTTCCGCCAAGTCCATCAGCTGGTCGTACCGTCCGGTAAAGACCCGTTCCGGCAGGGCCGCGGTCAGGGCGAGGGCAGCGGTCAGCCGCTCCTCGTCGGTCAGCTCTGCTTCCACCGGCGGGAAGTGGGCAAGCACCTCGTCCAGCTGCTTTCTGACCTCCCGGGCCACAAAGATGCCCCGGTCGGTGAGGTAGATCTTGCCGTAATATTCCTTGACAATCATTCCCCGCTCCATCAGCAGATTCATCACCCGCACTACCGAGGGCTTGGTCACGCCCAGCTTCTCGGCAATGCTGCGGGAGCTGATGTCCAGATGGGTCTGCGAGACCTCATAGATGGCCAGCAGGTAGCGCAGGTGTGCCGGCGTCAGTTCCATCTCGTATCACTCTCTTTTCGTTCTATCACGCTAACTCTCGATCTTCAAAAGGGGCGCGGGCCAAAGCTCTGACCCGCGCCCCCTTCTCTTCCATTATTGCTCAGTGGCAGCCGCCCTTGCAGCTGCTGCAGCTTCCGCCGCAGTCACAGCCGCCGCTGCATCCACTGCAGCCGCCGTGCTTATGAGAGTGCCATGTGATCCAGCCCACACCGCCAAACACGATGGCTCCGACGATGATCGTCGGCAGATTGAAATTCGCAGCCAGAAACTCCATCATAAAAATGCACCCCTTTCAGCGCGTTTTGAGAAATTTTTACTTGATCTTGGAAACGTCGATCTTGACTTCGTTGTCGTTCACATACTTGTTGGGACGGAACATCAGATACAGGAAAGCAGCGACGATGACCACGGCCACGACGGTGAAGAAGTTGAAGCCGACTTCACCGGTGATGAGGCCGCCCAGCTGGTACACGACCAGAGCAGAGCAGTAGGCCAGTGCGCACATATAGCCGATGGCGAATGCCGTCCACTTGCCGTTGTTCATCTCACGCTTGATCGCACCCATAGCAGCGAAGCAGGGAGCGCACAGCAGGTTGAAGATCATGAATGCATAAGCGCTCAGCGCGGTGTAATCTGCCGCAACGAGGCTCCAGATCTCATCGCCGTTCTCAGACAGCTCCTCGCCGCCGAAGTGATACAGGACGCCGAAGGTGCCGACGACGTTCTCCTTTGCAATCAGGCCGGAGACAGAAGCGACCGTTGCCTTCCAGTTGCCGAAGCCCAGAGGAGCAAAGATCCATGCGATCTTGGTGGCGATCGCTGCCAGCACAGAGTTGTCCTGATCCTCGACCATGCCGAAGGCGCCATTCTCGAAGCCGAAGCCCTGCAGGAACCACAGAATGACAGTTGCCAGCAGGATCACGGAGCCTGCACGCTTGATGAAGGACCAGCCGCGCTCCCAAGTAGCGCGGAAGACATTGCCCCAAGCGGGGATATGGTATGCGGGCAGCTCCATGACAAAGGGAGCAGGGTCGCCTGCAAAGGCCTTGGTCTTCTTCAGGATGATGCCGGAGCAGATGATGGCAGCCATGCCGATGAAGTAAGCGGAGACAGCCACCAGAGAAGAACCGCCGAATACCGCACCTGCGATGAGGCCGATGATGGGCATCTTTGCGCCGCAGGGGATGAAGCAGGTGGTCATGATGGTCATGCGGCGGTCGCGCTCGTTCTCGATGGTACGGGAAGCCATAACACCGGGCACACCGCAGCCGGTACCGACCAGCACGGGGATGAAGCTTTTACCGGACAGGCCGAACTTGCGGAAGATACGGTCCATGATGAAGGCGACACGGGACATATAGCCCACATCCTCCAGAATGGACAGCAGGAAGAACAACACCAGCATCTGGGGAACGAAGCCCAGAACCGCGCCGACACCGGCAACGATGCCGTCCATGATCAGGCCGTACAGCCAGCCTGCCACGCCGATGCTCTCCAGGAAGCCGCCCAGTGCGCCCGGCACGATCTCACCGAACAGCACATCATTGGTCCAGTCGGTGGCAAAGGTGCCGATGGACCAGCCGCCGTCTGCAATGGAGGTGCCCATGGACAGGGAGTACATCAGGAACATGACCAGTGCGAAGATGGGCAGAGCCAGAATACGGTTGGTCACGATCTGGTCGATCTTATCGGAAACGGTCAGGTGCTCCACGCGGGCCTTTTTCTTAACAGCTTTGCCCACGACGGTGTTGATATATGCATAGCGCTGGTTGGTGATGATGCTCTCAGCGTCATCGTCCATCTCAGCTTCGCAGTCCTTGATGTGCTGGTCGATGTGGTCGATCAGGCTCTTGTCGAGCTTCAGCTCGTCCATGACCTTCTCGTCGCGCTCGAACAGCTTGACGGCATACCAGCGCAGGAAGCGGTCATCCACCTTGCCCTGAATGGACTCTTCGATGTGGGCAATGGCGTGCTCCACGCTGCCGGTGAACACATGGGGCAGCTCAGCAGCCTTGGTAGCCTTTGCAGCAGCCACAGCAGCCTTTGCAGCAGCCTCGGTGCCCTCGCCCTTCAGTGCGCTGATCTCCACCGCCTGACAGCCCAGCTCTGCGCTCAGCTTCTTCAGGTCGATCTTATCACCGTTCTTGCGCACCAGATCGATCATGTTCACAGCCATGACCACCGGGATGCCCAGCTCGATCAGCTGGGTGGTCAGGTACAGGTTACGCTCAATGTTGGTACCATCGATGATGTTCAGGATGGCATCGGGCTTCTCCTTGACCAGATAAGTACGGGAAACCACTTCTTCCAGCGTGTACGGAGACAGCGAGTAGATACCGGGCAGGTCCTGAATGATAACATCCTTATCGCCCTTCAGCTTGCCTTCCTTCTTTTCCACCGTAACGCCGGGCCAGTTGCCGACATACTGGTTGGAGCCGGTCAGATTGTTGAACAGGGTCGTTTTACCGCAGTTCGGGTTGCCGGCAAGTGCAATTTTAATGCTCATTGCTTAATCCTTCCTCCCTTTGGGATCAGACTACTTCGATCATTTCAGCATCGGCCTTGCGCACGCTCAGCTCGTAGTTGCGCACGGTCAGCTCCATGGGGTCACCCAGAGGTGCCACCTTACGGACATAGATCTCAACACCCTTGGTGATGCCCATGTCCATGATGCGGCGCTTGACCGGGCCTTCACCGTGCAGCTTTGCCACAGTAGCGGTCTCGCCGACCTTTACGTCTTTCAGAGTTTTCATACTTAACCATCCTCCTCTGCTTGTCTTTATAGAGAGACTATTCCAGTTTCGGAGCAGCTCCCAAACAGCGCCTGGGCACTGTTCAGCCAATCATGATACGGTTTGCCATGGTCTTGTCCAGCGCGATGCGGCTCTCCTTGACCTGAATGATCAGGTTGCCTGCGATCTCGTTGACGACCGTTACCTCACTGTCCACCACAAAACCCAGCTCTGCCAGATGCAGCCGGATCTCGTCCTTGCCGGTGATCTTTTTGATGGTGACGGTCTCCCCTGCTTTTGCCATTGTCAAAGGCATCATACTTCCGCTTCCCTTCCTGTTTGAATCTGGGATATCGCTGCGGTTAGTCAGCCGCAACTACCAACGTGGATAGTTTACGCTCACTAACCTTTTATGTCAATAGTTTTTTCACAATTAAAAGTTAGTTCGTATGAACAAACAATTTTTCTGCCCGATTTTTTCCGTTTTTTCACCACAATCAACAATAACTAACTCAAATTATTGAATTAAAGTTAGCTATTGTTTACATTTTCTTGTTCTTTTTTGGCGGCATCTTGTAAACTATCACAAAGCTTTTTCTCTGCCCTGCTGTGCTCTTTTGCTGCAAATGACACAGCCGCGTGGTACAGTGGTCAGTCTGCACCGCGCGGCCGCGTGTCAAAAGGAGGATTTCTTTCCTGCCAGTGCGTGGACACCAGCAGGTGCCAGGATAAAAAGAGAGTATTTGAAAAGAGAATGACAAATTTTAAGCCGCCACGGCAAGGCGGAGAATGGGTGTTCCACTGTGGAACAGCCGCAGATAGACTGCTGTGCACTTGCTCAGCTGGTCAAAGTGCTTCTGCGCTGCATCCGGGTCGCCGTAGGACTTCCAGCAGCCGCAACAGGTAAAGTTTTTGCCGCGGTTCTCGATAAAGCCCACAACATCGCCCAGAGGATAGCCAAGGAACACCCCGATCTCATGCGGAAATTCTGCCGAACAGCACAGCTTGCGGGAAAGCTGAGTGAGCATATCGCCCACATCCGGTGCTTCGCCCGCTTCCGGCAGGCGGTAGCCCTCCTGCCGCAGAAAGCTCTGCACCTTTTCATCTGCCAGCACGGCAGCCAGCTTGCTTTCGCGGTAGACATACACAAGATACCGGTGGTTGAGCACGCAGCCCTTGAGCACACGCACACGCAGGCCCTTGGGGTTCAGCTGAGTGTTCCAGTTTTTCACCCGGCGCGCAAGGTCGGCGCAGTCGCGGGTCTCATAGCGGAACAGGCCTGCCGGTTTCAGACTTGCCAGCACCGGAGCACACTGTTCGATCATGACCGTCTCAAAATTACGCTCCATGTCTGTGCCCTCCCGCCTTGTTTCTCCGGGCTATTGTTCCCCGGATGCGCCGTGGTTATAAGTTAGATATTTCTACCCCCGATTCCAAAAAAGAATCAGCTTTGCGCGGAGCATTCAAGGCTTCGGCCTGCCGATCTGTTTCTTGTGGTTAGTTATTTCTAACGTGACTGTATCTTACCACAGCGGTGGGCCGTTGTCAACACTTTTCTTGAAAAAAGTTATTCGTGGCAAACCACAGTTTTCTCCACCTCGCTTTTTGTGCATTCTACCGTTTTGGCGCAGGCTGTGGTATAATAAGGAAAACCCTCTCAGGCGCTAACGCGCCAGCTCCCCCGAAGGGGGAGCTCTTTATAGAGTCAGCGCATTCAAAAGCTCTCCCCTTCGGGAGAGCTGGCATTGCGCAGCAATGACTGAGAGGGTTCTATCTTATAAAAGGAGCACGCATCCATGCCACAGAACATTGCACCGCCGGGCCTGATCTCCCTTCTTGCCGCCGCACTGGCACAGCAGCCCACAAAGCCGCTGGTGCTGGCGCTGGATGGCCGCTGCGGCAGCGGCAAGACCACCCTTGCGAATACGCTGGCCCGGCAGTTCCCGGCCAGCATCACCCTGCACACCGATGATTTTTACCTGCCGCCTGCACAGCGCATCCGCGGCTGGGAGAAAACGCCCTGCGCCAATATGGACCTTGCCCGCCTGCGGGACGAAGCCCTGCGCCCAGCCTACGAGGGCCAGCCGGTGCAGTACCGTGCCTATTCCTGCCGCGAGGGTGCGTACCTGCCCGCGCGGGAGCTGGCTGCGCAGCCGCTGGTGATTTTGGAGGGCAGCTACAGCCACCACCCGCTGCTGACCGGCTGCGAAACGCTGCGGGTGTTCCTGACCTGCGCAAAAGAAGAGCAGACCCGCCGCCTGCAGGCGCGGGAGGGGGAGCGATATGTAAACTTTGCCGCCCGGTGGGTGCCGCTGGAGGAGGGCTATTTTGCCCAGTACCACATTGCGGAGACGGCGGATTTTGTGGTAGACACCACCCAAAGCGGGACGATTTGAAATGGCTTCCGCGCCGCTCTAGCCATTATCAGCAGAAGAATTATTTTTATTTGTAGTTCCGAAACGCCTGCGGGCGTTTCGGAACTACTTTTTCACGGGGAGGGGGCTCCCTTTTTGCGCACCTTGCCCAAAAAAGGCGGGAAATATTTTTCTCTCCCCCTGCGGGAATGGGGGTTGTTTTCCATCGAATCGCTCTTGCGGGGGAGGGTAGCATCTGTTAAACTTATAGTCACGAAGAAAGCAACGCCACGCTACAACAAAGAACGGAGAATGACCCTTATGAAAAAACTGGCAAGACTGACCGCCCTTTTGCTCACCGGTGCGCTGCTGCTGGCGCTGACCGCCTGCGGGGCTGCGCCGCTTGCGCCGGAGCAGCAGGCAAAGCAGCGGCTGCTGGGCGAGATCAACAGCTACCGCGCGACCCTTGAGTTTGCTGCGCCGCTTGAGGAAGTAAAACAGCTCTCTGATGCCGAGCAGATCTGGGTAGAGCAGTTCCGCGCCGCCGGCAAGACCGAGCTGCCAGAGAGCACAACGAACGAAACCCATCAGAAATGGGCAAGCATGACCGGGAACTGGACGCGTTGTGATACTTTCGGCTTGGGTATGAAGAAAGATGCGAGTGGCGAGTGGATCGACATTCTGCTTGCCAAGGTTCCAGCCAATACCCCGGAGGGCAAGGCAGAGCTGTCGGAAGCCTTGAACCATCCTGCCTTTAATCGCAGCGCTTGCACGAGAATCGGCATTGCCGTTGTGACCATTGATGGACAGATGTACTGGACCTGCAGCGTGTATTCCTGATTTCCCCTTTCCGCGCGGAAGAACACCCCTTGAACAGAACAAAGCCGGACAGCTTGCGGGCTGTCCGGCTTTTGCTTTGGCCTGATCTACAGGCTGTTACTTATTCTTGTACATATCCTGATAGTAGTTCTGGTAATCACCGCTGGTGACATGGTCCATCCACTCCTGATGGTTCAGGTACCAGTCAATGGTCAGCACGATGCCCTTTTCAAAGGGGGTCTCGGGGTACCAGCCCAGATCGTTCTTGATCTTGGTGGGGTCGATGCCATAGCGGCGGTCGTGGCCCAGACGGTCGGCCACATGCTTGATGAGATCTTCGCTGATGCCCTCGTCCTGCAGGCGGTCATGCAACTGGTTGATGATGGTCTTGACGATGAAGATGTTGGGGCGCTCGTTGTGGCCACCCACGTTGTACACCTCACCGATCTTGCCGCCGTTGGCTACCATATCGATGGCCTTGCAGTGATCTTCCACATACAGCCAGTCGCGGATCTGCATACCGTCGCCGTAGACGGGCAGCTGCTTGTGGT
>OLZW01002904.1_pt1 | contig 10317 bp, 7 predicted proteins | sample 1674281 | NCBI WGS metagenome assembly OLZW01 (sample SAMEA103958157, study PRJEB25191) | human gut metagenome | biome: human-associated habitat [ENVO:00009003]; feature: intestine environment [ENVO:2100002]; material: feces | place: Germany | collected 2013/2015
AAACAGAAATAACCGCCCAGAGCCTGACAAACTTGGGAGGTTATTTCTTTAATAATCCACTAATTTGCGGCTGACCGTCTATCGGCAGCCGTTTGTTTTTCTATAATTATTATAGCAAATATGGCATTAAAGTCAAATGCTGTGTATTAAATATGGTTCAAAAATCCGAGGCGGTCGAGAATTTTAAAGGTAACGCTGAGCAGGATTGCAACCAGTGTTGCCAGAACCATGCCCTGTACGCTGATGGTGCCGAAGGTAAGTTTGGCGCCGGACAGGCCGATAATCATAATAACGGCGGTCATAACAAGGTTGGAGGATTTGCTGTAATCTACCTTGCTTTCTACCAGCACTCGCAGGCCGCTGGCTGCAATAACGCCGAACAGCAGAATGCACACGCCGCCCATAACCGGTACGGGAATGCTGTGAATCAGCTCGGAGAGCTTGCCTACGAAGGAAAGCAGAATGGCAAATACTGCCGCGCCGCCGATAACCCATACGCTGTAAACCTTGGTAATGGCCATAACGCCGATGTTTTCTCCGTAAGTGGTGTTAGGCGTTGCACCGAAGAAGCCGGATAAAATGTTGGAGCAGCCGTCTGCAAAGAGAGAGCGGGAAAGCCCCGGGTCTTTAATGAGGTTGCGGTCAACAATGTTGCCGGTAACAACCAGATGCCCGATATGTTCAGCCAGTACAACCAGTGCCGCAGGGGCGATAATCAAAATGGCATCCAGATTAAATACGGGGCTGTAAAAATGCGGAAGCTGGAACCACGGTGCGTTAATAACGGGGGTTAAATCAACAAGGCCCATGAACAGCGCCAGAATGTAGCCGCAGATAACGCCGAACAGTACCGGTATAATGGCAAGAAATCCGCGGAAAGCGACGGAACCGATAATGGTAACGCAAAGGGTAAACATAGAAACAATAATGTGGTCGGGGTTAATGTTTTCGCCCGTCAGCCCGGCCATGGAAGCAGCGGTCGGCGCAAGTTCAAGGCCGATAACCGCAATAATGGCGCCCATGCACGCGGGAGGGAAGATAACGTCAATCCAGCCGGTGCCGGTAGCTTTGATAAGTGCGGAAAACAAAATGAAAATAATACCGAACACAATAAAGCCGGACTGCGCATCATGGTAGCTGCTTGTTGCCATAATTGCCAGAACAGGGGAAATAAAAGCAAAGCTGGAACCAAGATAGGAAGGGATGCGCCCTTTGGTGATGAACAGGTACAGCAGCGTGCCGATACCGTTCATAAACAGGCAGGTTGTAGGGCTTACGTTAAACAAAAACGGAACGAGCACCGTTGAGCCGAACATGGCAAACAAATGCTGTATGCTGAGCGGAATGTTCAGCGCAAGGGGCGGACGTTCTTCAACTTGGATAATTTTTCTTTCCATGCACATAACCTCTTTTCTATTTTATAGCCTGTAATATTTTAATGTATTTTGCGGCAAATGGCAAGTTTGTAAAGCCTGTTTATGCACTGTGCGGCAGAAAAATTTCAGCTTTGCGAAAAAATTTAAAAATATATGCCGCGGGCATAGAATATAAACTTGCAGTTTGATATAATAACTAATGTAGCAGTATTTAAGAAATGGGTGATGTTTTTGCTGACTAATATTAACAGCCTCATCAAAACCATCGGCATCCTTGATGTTATAGATATTTTGGTGGTGGCGTATTTTCTTTTCAGAATATACTTAATGCTGAAAAACACAAGAGCCGCGGTGCTTGTAAAGGGCCTTTTAACTTTGGGCGCCATTATGTTTATAAGCCGCTGGCTTAATTTGCATGTTATCAGCTGGGTGCTGGAAAAAAGCATGACGGTGCTTATTGTTGCGCTGCCGATAGTTTTTCAGCCGGAGCTGCGACGCGCGCTGGAACAGATTGGCCGCGGCAGGCTTTTCCGCAAGCACGGTGAACTTGATGAGTACGAAGTGGACGAAATGGTTAACTCCATCACTTCGGCCGCCATTGTAATGGGCCGCCGCAAAATAGGCGCGCTGATTGTTATTGAACGCGAAATAGGGCTTGAAGAACGTATTGAAACCGGCGTTGCCATTGACGGCCTTATCAGCGACAGCCTGCTTTTAAATATTTTTGAAAAAGATACCCCGCTGCATGACGGCGCGGTAATTATCCGCGGCAACCGCATTGCCGCCGCAAGCTGCCTTTTGCCGCTGACGGAAATGCGCAACCTCAGCCAGGAGCTCGGCACGCGCCACAGGGCAGCGCTTGGCATATCCGAACAGTCCGACGCGGTAATTCTTGTTGTAAGTGAAGAAACCGGCACCATCTCGCTGGCGCGCAACGGCACTTTGCAGCGTTATTTAACGGCCGACGACGTAAAAGAGTTTTTAAAGGTTTCCATTACACGGCCCAAAGCCGATTTTAAACAGATGCTCCGTGAAAAAATCCGTGATTTAAGAGGTGACAAAAAGTGAAGCAGTTTTTTGAACGTGAGAATTTAATTCCGCGTATCGTCACCCTGATAGTGGCCTGCGGATTGTGGCTGTATGTTATGAGCGAGCAGAACCCGGTAATTGAGCGCGATTTTGTGGTTAAGCTGCAGCAGCGCAACGTTGCCGAAAACATGGTTGTGCTTAATGCGCCCGATAACATTAAAGTTAAGGTAAGCGGCCAGCGCAGCCTTCTGGGCGGCGTAACGGAAAAAGAAGTTATTGCCTATATCGACTGTGACGGGCGCGACGTGGGTCAGCAGTATCTGCCGGTGCATGCCCAGTTCCCGGAAGGGCAGGTTGTAGAAGTTTACCCGAATAATATTTACGTTTATCTTGATAAAATAAGCGAACGCACCATGCCGGTTGAAACAGTTGTAATAGGCCTGCCTGCCAACGATTACGCACTCAGCAAGCAGGATGTTTCGCCGCAGACGGTGCAGGTACGCGGCGCAGGGCACCGCCTTGACGCTATGGTAAGGGTTGTTGCGCCTGTTGATGTAAGCGACAAGCAGCGCGATTTTGAAATTGAAAGCCATCTGGTTGCCATAAGCGATACCGGCGCCGAGATGCACGATTTGGCCATTGAGCCTGCCGATGCAAAAATCAAGGCTACGCTGGTGCGCCAGATGATAACTGCGCAGTTACCTGTTATTGTAAGCACGAGCGGCGAATTTGCCGACGGCAAAAAGCTTGCAAAGGCTGAATGTGTGCCCGAAAAGGTTAATATTCTGGCGGAACCTTCGCTGGTACACAGCATTGTTGCGCTGCATACCAAAAATGTGGATTTAAGCCAGCTGCGCTCCGACAGTACGATTGATGTGGAACTGGAACTGCCGGAAAGGGTAATGTGCGAAACCAAAACAGTTACGGTAAGGTTTATAACCGAAGATTAACAGGAGAGGTAAATGCTTCTAAGAATAAATAATGTAAGAATTCCGCTTGTGAGCGAGGCTTCGCTGCGTGAGGCCTCTGCCCGCAGGCTTGGCGTAAAAAAACAGGATATTGGCAGCATAAGGGTACTGCGGCGGGCCGTTGACGCCCGCCGTAAAAGCAATATCGTTATAAATTACCACGTGCTGGCGGATATTGACGCACCGGCGCGCCTTGTAAACCGCATTCTGCGCGATAAGGATGTAACGCGCTTTAAGGAAGAACCGGCACCGCTGCCGGTGTTCGGCGCGGAAAAAATGCAGGAGCGCCCTGTCGTTATCGGCGCGGGCCCGGCGGGGCTTGTGGCTGCGCTTGAACTTGCGCGTTACGGTTACAGGCCGCTTTTACTGGAACGCGGCAAAAAAATAGCCGAACGTGTGGATGACGTTCAGCGTTTTTGGAAAAAGGGCGAGTTTGACCCCGACAGCAATGTGCAGTTTGGCGAAGGCGGTGCGGGAACATTCAGCGATGGCAAGCTGACCACGCGCGTTAACGACCCAGTGATGAACGATATTTTAAAACTGTTTGTAGAGGCCGGTGCGCCGGAAGAAATACTGTGGGAGCAAAAGCCCCACGTTGGCACGGACAGGCTGCGCGCCATGGTTGCCGGTTTAAACAAAATGATAGTAAGCCTGGGCGGCGAAATACGCTTTAATACGCGCGCTGCCGGTTTTATTATTGAAGATAACGCTGTAAAAGGCGTAATAACGCAGACCGGTGAAAAAATTTACGCACCGGCTGTTATTTTGGCATGCGGGCACAGCGCCCGTGACACTTATGCCATGCTGGCAGAAAATAAAATTGCGGCCGAAGCCAAGGCTTTTGCCATCGGTGTGCGCATTGAGCACCCGCAGGAACTGATTGACTGCGCGCAGTACGGTGAATTTGCCGGGCATCCGAAGCTCGGCGCGGCAGATTATGCCGTTGTTTGGCATAACCCGGAAAGCACGCGCACGGCGTATTCTTTTTGCATGTGCCCGGGCGGGCAGGTGGTTGGCGCGGCCAGCGAAACCGGGGGCGTTGTTGTTAACGGCATGAGTATGTACAAGCGCGACAGCGGTATTGCCAACAGCGCGCTGGTGGTTAACGTAAGCCCGGAAGATTTTGGGCACAACCCGCTGGACGGCGTGGAGTTTCAGCGCAGATGGGAACGCCTGGCGTTTAAATGCGGAGGCGAAAAATTTTACGCACCGGCGCAGAATTTTAAAACGTTTTTAAGCGGTTCGGCGCCTTCGGCAGAGAGCCTTGTTAAAGCGAGCTGCTTGCCGGGTATAACGGCGTGCGATTTGAATATGGTACTGCCGGATTACGTTACGGCTACGCTGCGCGGCGGCATTAAAGCCTTTGGGCAGCGTCTTGCCGGGTTCGACGACGGCGGCGCGCTTTTAACGGGCGTTGAAACAAGGACAAGCGCCCCGCTGCGCATTATCCGCGGCAGCGATAAGCAGTCCGTATCTCACAGGGGGCTGTACCCCTGTGGCGAAGGTGCGGGCTACGCCGGCGGCATTATGAGTGCCGCACTTGACGGCTATCACGTGGCGCGTGCCGTTATGGAGCGTTTTGCACCATTATAATTATTGCTTATTCAGGCAAAGCCTGCTATAATACATGCGGTGAAAAGATTTAAACTTTACATATAAATGGAGGTTTTAAAATGGCTCGTTTATTCGGTACTGACGGTGTACGCGGCATTGCCAACGTGGAACTTACACCGGAACTTGCTTTTAAACTGGGGCGCGCTGCTGCGTCTTACTTCGGCAGGGAAACACGCAACCCTAAAATCATTATCGGGCGCGACACACGCCTTTCCGGCACCATGCTGGAAGCTGCGCTTGCTGCAGGTATCTGCTCTGCGGGTGGCAATGCGCACCTTTTGGGTGTAATTCCTACGCCGGCTGTTTCGTATTTAACTTCCAAACTGCATGCCAATGCCGGTGCGGTCATTTCTGCTTCGCACAATCCGTTTGAGGACAACGGCATTAAGTTCTTCTCGCAAACAGGGCACAAGCTGCCCGACGCCGTGGAAGATGAAATTGAAGCCATGGTTGCCGCAGAACACGACAGCAGCAAGAACCCGAGCGGTTCTTCCGTTGGGCGCGTTATTAACGAAGAAGCCATGGATAAGCTTTATATCGACCATATCATCAGCACCGCGCCGACCAAATTAAACGGCTTAAAGGTTGTTATGGACTGCTCCAACGGCGCCAACAGCCTGATTGCGCCAGTAATTCTGCGTACCTTGGGCGCGCATGTTATTACCATTTTTAACCAGCCTAACGGCATTAACATTAACAATGGCTGCGGCAGTACGCATCTTGAAGCTTTGCAGGCCAAGGTGCTGGAAGAAGGCGCAGACGTAGGCATTGCCAACGACGGCGACGCTGACCGCTGCCTTGCCGTTGATGAAAACGGCAAACCGCTTGACGGCGACCAGATTATGCTTATCTGCGCGCTGGAGCTGATGAAAAAGAAAGAGCTGCACGATAATGTACTTGTAACAACCGTTATGAGCAACGTTGGCCTGCACAAAGCAATGGCAGAACATGGCGGGCGCTGCGTAAAAACCAATGTAGGCGACCGTTATGTGCTTGAAGAAATGCTGAAAGAAGGCTATAACCTCGGCGGCGAACAGTCCGGACATATTATTTTCAGCAAATTTGCCAAAACCGGCGACGGCATTTTAACGGCTGTGCAGCTGCTTTCGGCAATGGTTAAAAACAACAAGCGCCTCTCCGAACTCGGTGCGCTTATGACCAAATACCCGCAGATTCTTCTTAACGTGCGTGTTAAAAACAAATACGGCTGGGAAGAAAACGAAGCCATTAAAGCCGTTATCAAAAAATATCAGGACGAACTGGGTGACAACGGGCAGGTGCTTGTGCGTGCGTCCGGCACCGAGCCGTTAATCCGCATTATGGCGGAAGGCCCCGTGCAGGAGCGCCTGGAGAAAATTGCCGACAGCATTGGCGAGGTTGTTACGCGCGAACTGGGCTGAATTTAGATTGACCGCATTGTAAAAATATAGTAAAATAAAGTAGCTGCAAAGGTGCCGCATGGGACAGCCAGGCCTGTGCGGCACAAAATGTATGTGCAGCAACCAAGCGCAAGTGCCGCTTTTAGCGGCAGACGAGGCGGAGGTTTATCGATTAGTCAGCGGGTGCCTCCCGGCCGGCTGCGGGCCGTAAGCAGACTGACAAAGCCCCATGGCAACGTGGGGGACAAAGCAGCTGCGGCAGAACTGGCAAATAACCTTTAGGAGGATTTTAATATGTGTGGTATTGTTGGTTACGTAGGCAATGCACAGGCTGCGCCGTTTTTGCTGGACGGAATGAGCAAGCTGGAATACCGCGGTTATGATTCCGCCGGTATTGCGGTTTACGAAAAAGGCAAAATCAGGGTTGAAAAATGCGTGGGCCGCCTTGACGCCCTGCGCCATAAGCTGGAAGGCAGAATGCCCGAAGGCAGCATGGGCATCGGCCATACACGCTGGGCAACTCACGGCAGGCCGTCCGACCGCAACTCCCATCCGCATACGGATGAAAGCGGCGATTTTGTTGTTGTACACAACGGCATTATCGAAAACTACCTGATGCTGAAAGAAAAACTCATTGCCAAAGGGCAGAAATTTTCTTCCGACACCGATACGGAAATTGTAGCGCATTTATTTGCCGATTTTTACGAAGGCGATATGGAAGAAGCCGTTAAAAAAGTTTTAAAAACCATTGAAGGCTCTTATTCTTTGGTATTTATGTGCGCGTCTGAGCCGGATAAACTCATCTGCACGAAGAAGGATAATCCGCTGATTATCGGCCTTGGCGAAGGAGAAAACTTTATTGCCTCCGATATTCCGGCGATTATTGCCAAAACCCGCCGCACCTATATTATGAGCGACGGCGAGATCGCTACCGTTACCAAGGACGGCGTTTGGGTGCAGGATATTAACGGCACGCCGATTACCAAAAAAGTTTTTGAAGTTAACTGGAATGCCGAAGCGGCCGAAAAAGGCGGTTTTGAGCATTTTATGCTGAAAGAAATTTACGAACAGCCGAAAGCAATTAAAGATACCATGCGCGGGCGTTTAGCCGAAAACGGAACGGAAATTAACTTTACCGAGCTGGGCTGGACTCCGGAAGATTTTACCGGCATCAGCAAAATCTTTATTGTTGCCTGCGGCACGGCTTATCATGCAGGCATTGTCGGCAAATACTATCTGGAAAATCTGGCGCGCATCCCTGTTGAAGTGGATATCGCTAGTGAATTCCGTTACCGCAACCCGCTGGTTGACGCCAACTGCCTGACTATTGTTATCAGCCAGAGCGGTGAAACCATTGATACCTTGGCAGCTTTAAAAGAAGCCAAACGACTTGGCAGCCGTACTTTGGCAGTTACCAACGTTGTTGGTTCTTCCATTGCGCGTGAGGCAGACCAGGTTGTTTACACCTACGCAGGGCCGGAAATTGCCGTTGCTTCCACCAAAGCATACACCACCCAGCTTTTGGTAATGTTAATGCTTGCCGTTTACGTTGGCCGCCTGCGCGGAACCTTGGACGGCAATAAAGCGGACGCACTAGCAAAAGGCCTGCATAAGGTTCCGGAACAGCTGCATGACATGCTGGAAAATGTTGACCAGATTAAAGTTTTTGCACGCCACTACGGCAGCAGCCTGGACGCATTCTTCCTTGGCCGCAGCCTGGATTATGCCGTTGCCCTTGAAGGCGCGCTGAAACTGAAGGAAATCAGCTATATTCATGCTGAAGCATATGCCGCCGGTGAACTTAAACACGGCACTTTGGCACTTATTGTTGAAGGTGTGCCGGTAATTGTGCTGGCAACACAGGAAGATGTTTACGACAAGACCGTAAGCAATTTGCAGGAGGTTAAGGCGCGTGAAGCCATGGTTATTGCCATTGCCCTCGAAGGTGATGACAGCATTGCCAAATATGCAGACCATGTTATTTACATTCCGCGTGCGGATAAAGAGCTGGCGCCGATACTGGCCGTGCTGCCTCTGCAGCTTTTGGCTTACTATGCCGCCCTTACAAGAGGCTGCGATGTAGATAAACCGCGTAACCTTGCAAAATCGGTAACAGTAGAATAACAAGTTTAACCATAACCCTGCCTGTAAAAAGGGCAGGGTTATTTTGTAGTTGGGAAAATGTGTCGAAAATTTCACAAAAGGGGTTGCCAAAATCACAAATTTAGCGTATACTAACTAAAGAGTTACGTAAGCGTAAACTGTTAAAAGAAATAACAGAGGAAACAAGGCAACTCGCGTTATAAAAAGCAGTTTGCGGCAGGCGTTCTCTAAAAAGTTTTTAGGAGGAACCCGCAATGAAAAAATCTTTAGTTTTAGCAATGGCAATGGCTCTTGGTGTTACCGCAAGCGCTTATGCCGCAAACCCTTTCAGTGATGTACCGGCAGGCCACTGGGCTTATGACGCAGTTAACAAACTGGCTGCAGAAGGTGTTATAGACGGTTACCCCGACGGCACTTACGGCGGCGACAAATTAATGACCCGCTATGAAATGGCACAGATTGTAGCAAAAGCAATGGCCAAAGGCGCTAACGTTGATAAGCTGGCAGCCGAATTTGCTGATGAACTCGACAGCCTCGGTGTACGTGTAGCCAACCTTGAAAAGAAAGCCGACAACGTAAAAGTTACCGGCGAAATCCGTTATTCTTACCGCGACGTTGACGGCGACGTAAACAGCAACGAAAGCGTTCTGCGTTCCCGTCTGTGGGTAAACGGCCAGATTAACGAAGACTGGAGCTACACCGGTATGCTTGAAAACGAGCAGACCTTCCACGGCGAAGATGATGAAGGAAATGACCTTGGCACCAGCGGTGATGATGATTTAAGCCTTGCCCGCGCTTATGTAGAAGGCCGCGTTGGCGGACTTGACGTAGTTGCAGGCCGTTACAACGAAGTAACTTTCAGCGGCAACATTCTTGATGCCAACCTGGATATGGCTAAAGTTTCCTATGGCGATAAAATTAAAGTTTCTGCATTAGCAGGTAAAGCTTATGATACTGCTGATAATGTTTTTGACGGCAACGGCAATAAAAAATACACTTTGCAAGACGATGATAGAATTTATATCGGCAGCATTGAAGCAGCATTGGGCGATGTTGACGCTTATGTTGCATACTTTAAAACCGATTCTTCGCTTGAAAAAGAAATCTGGAACGTTGGCGCAAGCTACGGCTTTGGCGATTTTACCCTGAGTGCTGAATATATGCGCGGCGACAAAGAACATTATGCAAATGCAGGTAAAGACGGCTGGTGGGCAGACCTTGCTTGGAAAGGCGCTGAAGCAGACCAGCCGGGCAGCTACGGTATTCATGCAGGCTACTATGACCAGAGCGTAAATGCTTACATTAACCCGACCACCGATGCATGGTATTTTGATGATGGCTATAAAGGCTGGAACGTAGGCGTAAGCTATACCTTTGCGAAAAACATTGTAGGCATGGTTAACTACTGGGATATGGAATCTCAGACCACTAATGAAGATGCACAAACTATCTTCTCCGAACTGTACTTCATGTTTTAATTAGCAGATACAGTAAATAATTTTTAATTTCTCTCAAAAGGGAGCAGTTTAAGGGCTGCTCCCTTTTGCTGTTTGTAAGCAGCTTTAGCAATTCTGCTTGCGGCAGCAGGTGTTTTAAGTGCTGTCTGCAAGGTTAACGGCATAGCCCTGCTTACGGCACTATCTCAGTTTAGAGATAGTGCCTGTTTGCATAAAAATGTCAGGCAACGCTGCTAACGTACTGCTGCTTTCACGGCTCACTTACTTTTTTACAAGCCCGTCAGGTTTTACTGTTTACGTACGTTAGAATTTAGGGAACAAGGTAGATTATATATAATAATCTTTGAATTACTTAAGAACAAGGTAAGAACGTAATACGGCAAAGAAAAGA
>OLZW01002911.1_pt1 | contig 10302 bp, 7 predicted proteins | sample 1674281 | NCBI WGS metagenome assembly OLZW01 (sample SAMEA103958157, study PRJEB25191) | human gut metagenome | biome: human-associated habitat [ENVO:00009003]; feature: intestine environment [ENVO:2100002]; material: feces | place: Germany | collected 2013/2015
CTCGCAGCGTCATCGAAGATAACGTGCGCAACGCTCCGTTATTTCAGTGACGGTTGTTGAGACGGTGGTACATTTCGCTCAGCTGCAGTTCCTTCTCGAACTGGCGGGCGGTGGTGTTCTCGTCGATGACGGCGAGCTCGACACCGGCGATACGGGCGAAGTCCTCCCAAGCCTCACGACCGACGGAGGTGGTCATGCAGGTGTGGTGGGAGCCGCCGGCCGCGATCCAGCACTGCACGGCGGTCTTGAGGTCCGGCTTCGGCTTCCAGACAGCACGTGCGCACGGCAGGTTCTTGAGGGAACCCTGCGGCTCGACGATGGAGACCTCGTCCATGAGCAGACGGAAACGTTCACGCTCGTCAGCCATGGAAACCACGACGGCGTCGCCAGGCTTGCCGGAGAACACCAGACGCACCGGATCGGACTTGCCGCCGATGCCCAGCGGGTAGATGGCCAGCTTGGGCTTGGCGATGGTACCGATGGACGGGGAGACTTCCAGCATGTGGGAACCCATGTCGAGCTCGTTGCCGGCGGTGAAGTTGTAGGAGTAGTCCTCCATCAGGGATGCGCCACCTTCAAGGCCGTAGCCCATCACGGCGCCGATACGCACCAGCACGGCGGTCTTCCAGTCGCCTTCGGCGGAGAAGCCCCAGCCGTACTCGGACGGGAATCGCTGCGGGCCGACACCCGGCAGCTGCGGCAGGGCACCAAGGTCTTCGAAGTTGTCAACGCCGGCGGTGCAGCCGTTTTCGCGCATCATGTTGACCATGGCGCACTCTTCCTTGGCAGCGATGAAGAGCTCGTCGTAGCGGGAGTCGAGCAGCTCGGGAGCCACGTCGTACTTGGCCTTGTAGTCCTCGATGAGGGCCTTGACCTGATCGTCCTTGACCTTGTCGTAGGCAGCGACGAGTTCGTTGACGGCCCAGGTGTTGATGGAGGCGCCGAACACACGTTCGGCCTCGGTCTTGTCACCCTCGGTGACGGCGACGTTGCGCATGTTGTCGCCCCAACGCATGACCTTCATGTTCTGGGATGCGTTCCAGCCGGCGCAGGCGCGTGCCCAGGTGCCGACCTTTTCGGCGACTTCCGGATCGGTGTAGTGTCCGACGACGATCTTGCGCGGAATGCCGAGGCGGGACACCATGTAGCCGAACTCACGGTCGCCGTGGGCGGCCTGGTTGAGGTTCATGAAGTCCATGTCGATGGTCTCCCACGGAATCTCCTTGTGGTGCTGGGTGGCCAGCTGCAGCAGCGGCTTGGTAAGCACTTCGAGGCCACGGATCCACATCTTGGCCGGGGAGAAGGTGTGGCACCAAGTGATCACACCGATGACGTTCGGGTTGGCGGAGGCTTCGGTCATGAAGGCCTTGACGCCGTCGGAGGACTTCAGGGTGGGCTTGAGCACGATCTTGGCCGGGATCTTGCCGGTGTTGTTCAGGAAGTCGACTATTTCGCCGGTCTGCTGAGCCACCTGGCGCAACGCTTCCTCGCCGTACAGGTCCTGCGAACCGACGCCGAACCAGATTTCCTTACCTTCGAACGGGTTTTCCATTGCCATCGTTGTTTCCTTACTTCATTGTGTTGGATAGAGGTATGTGTTATGTGGCAGAGCGGAACCATGCAGGATCCGCTCCGTCAAGTCAGTGCTGTCCGTAGACGTTGGTGTAACGGTCGTTAAGCTTGTCGATGTCTTCCTGGGCAATCGGGATGATGTCGCCGATCTGCTTGGCGGCCCACATGGTGCGGGCGACCTCTTCGGTCATAGCGGCCGCCTTGACGGCGCCTTCAGCATCCTTGCCGATGGTGAACGGGCCATGGTTCTGCATGAGCACGGCCGGGGACTTCGGATATTTCTTCAGGGTTTCCACCACGCCTTCGCCGATGGCTTCGGAGCCGATGAGACGGAAGGGACCTACCGGCACCGGACCGCCGAATTCGTCACCCATCATGGTCAGACCGCAAGGAATGTTCTGACCGGTGGCCGCCCATGCGGTGGCGTAGGTGGAGTGGGTGTGCACTACACCGTAGACGTCGGGCATGTGGCGGTAGATGTAGGCGTGGGAGGCGGTGTCGGAGCTCGGGGCTTCGGAACCGTCCACCACGTTGCCGTCGAGGTCGCAAACGACCATTGAGCTCGGGGTGAGGTACTCGTAACGCAGGCCGGAGGGCTTGATGACCATCAGGTCGGCGGTGTGCAGACGCTGGGAGACGTTGCCGGCGGTCCACACCACGAGGTTCCACTTGATGAGCTGCTCGTGCAAGGTGGCCACGACTTCGCGCACCTGCTTGACTTCGGCGCGTACTTCCGGGCCGTAATCAGCCAAAGTTGCCATGATATGTTTCCTTTCTACAAAACTTACTTGGTTTCCAAGGGAATATTTGCGATTGCCGTGTGTTCAATCGCCAGCCCCTTGCGGAAGCGATCGAAGAATTCCTCGAATCCTGCGACATCGCTTTCATCCGGATTTTCCGTAGTGGACGCGGCATTGGCGAACACGCGAGCATCAAGGAATTCATCGAGCGGCTGATCGGCGTGCCACAGATAATCGGCGAGCACGGCCATGCCCCATGCGCCGCCTTCGGCAGCGGTGGACATTACCTTGATCGGTGTATCGAATGCGGCTGCGAGAATCCTCTGGGCAACTTTCGGGGTGGTGAAGATGCCACCGTGTCCGACGAGGGAGTCGACCGCGACGCCTTCGTCCTTGGTCATCACGTCCATGCCGATCTTCACTGGGGAGAATGCGCTGAACAGCTGAGCGCGCATGAAGTTGCCTAGACTCATACGGGCTTCAGGACCACGCACGAACAGCGGGCGTCCTTCCGACAGACCTGCAAGGAATTCACCGGAGCGGAACGGATAGTTGATGAGTCCGCCGCAGTTGACATCGACATCGTCCGCGATCGCGGCGCGGAACAGCGTGCTGCCCGTATCGACGGGCGTTCCCAAGGCGGCCGCGAACTGGCCGAACAGACCAACCCACGCGTTGAGGTCGGAAGTGAAGTTATTGGCGTGGCTCATGCCAGCGAGGTCGCCAGCCGGAGTGGTGACGAGGTCGACTTCCGGGTGCAGAGCCTTGAGCTTGTGCTCAAGAACAACCATCGCGAAGATGGAGGTGCCTGCGGAGACATTGCCGGTACGTACGCGCACGGAGTTGGTGGCAACCATGCCAGTGCCCGCGTCACCTTCCGGAGGGGCAAGGACAATGCCCGGCTGGAGGGTTCCGGTCGGGTCGAGCAGCTTGGCGCCTTCGGCGGTCAGCGTGCCGGCCGGGGTGCCTGCGACCAGCGGTTCCGGCAGCAGGTCGGCGAGCTTCCACGGCTGTGCGGCGACTTCCGGAATCGCATTGAACTTTTCGATGAATTCTGTTTCGTAGGTGTGGGTGGTCGGGTCGATCGGGAACATGCCGGAAGCATCGCCGATGCCGAGAACCTTCTTACCGGTGAGCTTCCAGTGCACGTAGCCGGCGAGCGTGGTGAAATACGCGACCTTGCCGATGTGCTCTTCCTTGTTGAGCACCGCCTGGTACAGGTGGGCGATGGACCAGCGTTCCGGAATATTGTACTGGAACAGTTCGGAAAGCTTCTCGTGCGCTTCGGAAGTGTTGGTGTTCTGCCAAGTGCGGAACGGCACCAGCAGTTCGCCGCCCTTGTCGAAGGCGAGGTAGCCGTGCATCATGGCGGAGAAGCCGATATGTCCGACACGGATAAGCTTTTCTCCGTATGCTGCTTCCACATTCTGCGCCATCGCCGCGTATGCGGTCTGCAGACCCTTCCAAATCTCTTCCTGGGTGTAGCTCCACAGGCCATCCTCAAGATGACTGGCCCAGCCGTAATCGCCGGCGGCGATCGTGCGATAGGTGTCGTCGATGAGTACGGCCTTGATTCGGGTGGAACCGAATTCGATGCCTAGGCTCGTCTTACCGGCACGGATCTTCTCGGCGGTCAATGCGACTTGGTCGTCAAGTTCTTGCTCTTGCGCCATAGTGTCAAACTCCTTGTGTCCGAGCGCCTACGCAACCACTCTGTCAACCGAATGTTAGCGCTCACTGTTAACGCTCACTATTCTAAACGTAAATTACGAACCGCACAAACTCGCGTGTCAAAGAAACAATCCGTCAGCGCAATCGTCCGAAACAGCGAAACGGTGCCGAGTCCGCACTCAGCACCGGTTCACGAAATCATAGGAGGAGAACAACCGACCATTAACGTCGCTGCACGGGACCGATTGAACTGCGCTTGATCAGTTCCGCCGATACCAAACCAACGCCATGCCGGGACGCAGCGAACGAATTCTCGTCACCCTCCCCCAACAGATACAACGCCTCACGCATCGCAGCCACACCCAACTGCTCGAAACCAGGACGAACCGTGGTCAGCGGAGGGAACATGTTGTCCATCGCAGGCATGTCGTCGAATCCGACCAAGCTCACATCCTGCGGAATCCGTACTCCATGCTCATGCAATGCGCGTGCCACTCCAACAGCCTGGCTGTCGTTCGCACACACCATGCAGGTTGGCAAACTGCCGCCGGTACGTCCGATGTTGTCGAGAATATGATTCATTTTGCCGTACGCCTCGGAGGCTTCCCACGTATTGCACTGCACGGTCACCGAATTAACGGCATTGGTCGCGCACAGCTTGTTCCATGCCAGCAGTCTTGTGGCCGCATCACGCCAATCTTTCGGACCGGCGAAATACAGTACGGAACGATGACCGTACTCCACTACGAGACGCATCACTTCAGCCATTGCGGACCATTGGTCCATACCGACGACGGATACGCGACGGCGATCGGCGGGAGACATCAATCGCAAACCATCCTGCACGCCGATACTGCCATGCGTGGAAGTGACGATCACACGCGGCTGCATGACCTGCGTACGGCAGGCCGCAGAGAACATGACATCGGTCGGCGTGAGGAGAATGAAGGCATCGACGTTCATCTCATCGAACGTACGGCATAGGTCGTCGAACTCAGCCTGAGTACACAAAGCCTCGTGCACCATGCTCACCGTCATGAACAGACCATGCTGTCGAGCCATCGATTCTATCGACGAAATCGCGGAAATCGGTCCGTAAAACCGTTGACCGCCGGCGATGAGCCCGATGGTGCGGGAACGGCGCGAGGCAAGCGCGCGGGCAGAGTTGCTAGGGCGATAGCCAAGTTCGTCAATAGCCTTCTGCACCTTCTCACGCGTCACATCGGAAACGTCCGGCGAATGGTTGATAACCCGGGATACGGTCTGATGGCTCACTCCCGCGAATTTTGCCACTTCGAACATCGAAGGACGTTTTTTGCCTGCATTACGCCTGCCTGCCATGCCCCGTCGCCTCCCGCACACTACCGTTGTTACTTTCGACTATTCTACACGCAGCCTCGGTTAGCGCTAACAAACGCTATTTTTCAGCCATTTGAGCAAGTCGTGCAGCGAAATTCGGCCAGTCGGTACGCATGGCGGTTAACAGTTTACGATTGGGGACTTCCTCAATCGGCACCCATTCGATTTCCATGCTTTCATCGTCGTTGGCCTTCGGCTCCACGCGGTGTCCCGGCTTTTCGAAAGCGAACACGGTGGTGTAGGCCCACGGACCATGATCCTCGCAATACGAGCCGACCACATCAATATCTTCCGGCGTGATGTTGGCTTCCTCGTACGATTCGCGCAGCGCACCTTCGATCGGGCTTTCACCGTCGGCGGTGGCACCTCCTGGAATGCCCCATGTGCCACCTTCCGCGCTCCACACCGCGCGATGTTGCATGACAACGTGCGTCACTTCGCCGGTCTGTTCGCTTCGGCGGGCCAGCAGCACACCGGAAGCGCCGTTCGTGCCCCAATGCTTGCGGCCGCAATCGCAATCAATCCAACCATCACCCGGCTGATGCACGTTTTCCTTGGGAGGAAGCGGTTTTGCGGCACCGGTTCGTGAATCGTGTTCAACGTCCGGTTCTTGATCGGCTCGCGTCACGTTCCACAGATCAGTCCATTCCACGCCAAGCTCGGCGGCCAAACGGCGCGCCAGCGGAAGACTCAGTCCGATAATGCCGTGCGGATCGCCTTCGATGGAGTCGATGAACGCTCCACCGAAGCCCTCAAGTGTGAAAGAACCGGCCACTTCCAACGGTTCTCCGGTAGCGATGTACCGTTCGATATCGGTGTCGGAATATTCACTGAAGTGCAGTGTGGCCCTGCTCGCGCCTCGCGCGATACGCCCGGTGGCGAAGTCGATCAGGCAATGGCCCGTCCACAATTCACCGGTGGCACCGCGCATGGCACGCAGTCGTTCCCGAGCCACCTCAACGCTATGCGGCTTGCCGTAACATTCGCCGTCAAGCAGGAACATGGAATCGCAGCCAAGAATCAGCGGACCAACTTCCGCACGAGTCAGGCTCGGCTTACCATCAACGAAATCAGCAATCGATTCAGTGATCGTAGGAATGGTGATTCCCGAAAAATCGCGAGTATTTACGTCGGAGACGGACTGCACTTCGTCCGCACGCAATGTAATACGAGGATGTTCTAAAGATGCAGCATCTCCAGTATTTTCAGCATTATCTGAATGTTTGGAAGATTCGGCAACGGCTTTCAGCGGATATCCGATTATGCGATTGCCGTGCGCCGCTGCAGCGGTGGCGGCAACGTTACGATACGCCCGATGCACGGCTTCGGCTTTGGCCGTAGCGAGAATCATCACACGCTGCTCCACGCTCAGATCGCTTACGGCAACGCCCATGGCGGCTGCCTCACGTTCAAGCGCTGCCGGCTCGTCCACGTTCGATACACGAATCGTGGGGCAAATACCAGCCGAGAAAAGCACGTCACGGCGAGGCTTGGATTTGGAGGCGAGAATCAGCGGAATGGAGTTGTTCATGCGCGTTCCACCTGCACACCCTTGGCGTCGACGCCCAAATGCAGCACACGCCAATGACCGGAAGCGAGCTCTTCGGAAGCGAGCTGTTCCAACTGTTCGTGAGCGTCGCCATGATGCAGCACGAGCACGCATGGGCCGGCACCGGAAACCATGGATGCGAAACCATGGGAACGCAGCTTTTCGATCAGTGCCCACGAAGGTTCCATCAAAGGGGCGCGATACGGCTGATGCAGACGATCCTGCGTGGCTGCGAACAGCAACGCATTGGCATTCTGACGCTGGCCAGTCGCCAGCATCGCAGGATTCATGGCGGCCGGCAGCAGGCTCACACGAGACACATTGTGCACAGCATCCTTGAACGCCAGCTGACCCGGCAGCGCCTGACGCGCCTTTTCGGTGGACAGCTCATAATCCGGCACAAACACGGCTGCGGTCAGATCGTCGGTAACACGATAGTTGATGGTATGGAAGCCCTTGTGCAGCGGCTCGCCGCCCGGAATCGGCACGGAACCGACACCTTCGGGGGTTTCCATGTCCCAAGACATGGTGAGGCCGCCATACACGGCAGGAGCCACATTGTCCGGATGGCCTTCGATGGCGGCGGCAAGCTCGAACACGGCATCACGGTTGAGTTCGTCGTCCTGTGCGAAGGCGGCCGCGGCGGCGATGCCCGCCACAATGGCCTCTGCGGAAGAGCCCATGCCTCGTGCCTGAGGAATGTTGTTGTGAGCCTGAAGAATGAAGCCCACACGGCCCAGCCCGAAGGTCTGGCATGCACGGCGGAACGTGGAAACCACCAAGTGGGTTTCGTCACGCGGGAGGGTATCGGCGCCTTCGCCTTCGATCATCACCTGAGCCGCAGTGTTCACCGGATCGGCGCTCAGTGTGAATTCAAGTTCGTCGTGGTAGTCCAGAGCGAGTCCGACCGTATCAAAGCCAGAACCAAGATTGGCGCTGGTAGCCGGAACACGCACGCGTACTTTGCGAGTAACTGGAGTCATATCTCGTCGTCCTTCGTCACATCTTCTTTACAAGTCAAGCACCGTATACCCGAAAGGGTACAAGAGTCAAATTCAAACCCATAATCGGCAGACAATTCAGTAAACAATCGGCAAGCAATTGCCTAAAACAACAGCCGGAATATAAACAAAGAGACGGCCGCCCAATCGCAACGATTTGAGCAGCCGTCTCATAACTGTTAGTTGAGCACGCGGAGGATGGAAGGCTCGCCGACCACGCAATCAAGCGCGCACACATCCTTCACGGTTTCACGCAGGGTCAGCTCGTCAGTCATGTGCGTGACAAGGCGCAGCTGCTGCAGTTCGCCGTCGTAGCCCGGATCCTTCAGCGTGGGCTTGAGGTCTTGGTTCACACCATTGATGGACACGCCATGCTCGGCGAACTTGGCCGCGATGGCCGCAAGCACGCCCGGATTGTCGTGAATCACGAAACGCACCGCGAACTCGGCCTTGGAAGCCTCAATCGGAGCCTTCTTCAAATCCTTATACAGCGGAATGGTCGGACCGGTGCAGCCCTGTGCGATGTGACGCGCTTCGGTCACCACATCGCCAACCACTGCGGAAGCGGTCGGAGCGCCGCCAGCGCCACGACCATAGAACATCAGATCATCGGCCGCTTCGGCCTTCACGAACACCGCATTGAAGGAACCATGCACAGAAGCCAGCGGATGCTCGTTGGAAATCAGCGCCGGATACACGCGGGCAGACACACCGGCCTCGCCATTCTCCACCACGGCCAGCAGCTTGATGACCTTGTTTTCGGCGGTTGCGGCAGCAATATCGTCGGCGGTGATCTTGGTGATGCCCTCAACGGACACGTCGTCGATGGTCACATTGGTATGGAAACCGAGCGTGGCCATGATGGCTGCCTTGTTGGCCGCATCGTAGCCTTCGATGTCTCCAGTCGGATCCGCTTCGGCGTATCCCTTAGCCTGAGCGTCCTTCAGCACGTCGTCGAAATCAAGACCCTTGGTGGTCATTTCGTCGAGAATGTAGTTCGTGGTGCCGTTCATAATGCCGGCAATAGTGAGAATTTCGTTGCCGACCAGGTCGTGCTCGAGCGCGCTTACCACGGGAATGCCGCCAGCTGCGGCGGCTTCGCACTTTATTTGCACGCCGTGGCTGTTTGCGAGCTTGGCCAGGTGCTCGACATGGCGGCCGAGCAGTGCCTTGTTCGCGGAAACCACGTGCTTGCCGTGCGCGAATGAGTCTTCGAAAATTTCGGTCGCGGGATGTTCGCCGCCAATGAGCTCGATCACGATGTCGATAGTGGGGTCGCTCGTGATGTCTTGCCAGTTGGTGGTGAAGACGTTTGCGATGCCGAGGTTTTTCGCTTCTATGTCGTTGCGGCTGCATGCGCGCTTAATTTGAAGGTCGATGCCGTAGTGCTCGACGTAATCGTTGTGGTGGCGTTGAATAAGGCGCACTACGCCTCCACCGACAGTTCCCAAACCAATAATGCCAATGTTGACGCTGCGCATTCGCGCCTCCTTATCTTCGGAGTTCGTGTTTCGCCTATTGTCGCTCATGTGTGCTTGTTAGCGGTCCGCATTCGGCAAGTGCAAAAAACGAGCAGCTGAATGCAACGCGGCGGCAAGCACCAAAACGGCCGTGGCATCGAGCACGCGATCGATGAACGTTGCGATAATGTGCGCGCCCGCCTGGGGCATTCCGATGCCCGTGAAGTAATTTTCGTAGGCAATTTCGAACGGTGTGGTGATCACTCCGTAGGCGAGCATGTCGCTGAGGGCGAGCGAAATCGCCGACTGCAGAACTGCGATGAGGAGCACGGCGCATATCGCCGCACGAAACGCGCCGAGCTTTGCTCGCCAGGCGCGTAGGAAAACGCCGTAGATAAGAACCACCACGGCGCATTCGCCATAAAACAGCAAATTGCCTGCGTTTCCGTTGACGAGCGCCAGAATGAGGCTGTGGACGAAGCCAACAATGAAGCCCGCCGCAGGTTCGAGCGCGAATGCCGCAAGCGCCGTGCCCGTGGTGTCGAGCCATACGGGAAAACCCAGAAGCGACATCGCGCCATACAAGGCGCAATCGAGTAGGGTGAACGCCGCCATATATACGAGATATTTCCCGACGCGCGGGTTCTTCTGGAAATAGACTCGAATTGACGCGGGCGTCGCCTTGAAGCCGCTCGGCGCATGCATGCGCGCGAAGGAATTCGCCTCGAAATAGCGCTCGCGGTTCTCACTGATTTGGCGCAGTTGGTCGAGGAAGCTGCCCGTGATGATGCCGGCGGGAAGCGCGATTACCAAAATACCCACGATCGATGCCGCGATAACGATGACTTTGCCCGTTTCCGTCGTGGGAGTAAGGTCGCCGTAGCCGATAGTCGTGAGGGTGACGGCTGCCCAATACAGAGCATCGATGAACGTGTCAAACGTGTTGGGCT
>OLZW01002923.1_pt1 | contig 10266 bp, 7 predicted proteins | sample 1674281 | NCBI WGS metagenome assembly OLZW01 (sample SAMEA103958157, study PRJEB25191) | human gut metagenome | biome: human-associated habitat [ENVO:00009003]; feature: intestine environment [ENVO:2100002]; material: feces | place: Germany | collected 2013/2015
ATGGCTGATGATCGCAAACGTCCGGCGGCGCTCGATTTCTTCACGATTTGTCATATAAGTTTCGTTCTCCTGAGATGCGGCCCTGAGGAGGGCCGGGTGGATGTATCAGCAAGCAATAGGGGCTGTTTACATTGGAAACTCTCCTATAAAATTACATACAACGCTTATTCTAGCAGAAAATACACATGGATGCAAGAGTTTTTGCTATTTTTTCAGAACAAGGCAGGGCAGGGGCGCTGTATCGGCCCAGTTGGCGAAATCGCACACCAGTACGGTATATTTTTCCAGAGGGAGGGCGCGCAGCCAGCCGAGGATGCTCTGTTTTTCGCCGGTGCCGATGACCCGGCCGCTGTAGAGGATGGCACTGAGCACGCCACCCGGGCGCAGAGCCGTAAGAGCCGCTTCCAGCGCGGGGATGCTGCTGTCGGCGGTGGAGAAGACCCTGTGGTCGGCCCCGGGCAGCCAGCCGAAGTTGAACATCACGATGTCCGCTGTACCGGGCTGGACATGGTGCAGGAGGTTTGCGTGGCTGTCGCAGAAAAGCTCTGCGGCGAGGCCCTGCGTTTCGAGCCGGGCGCGGGTGGAAGCGATGGCCTCGGGCTGGATGTCGAAGCCCAGCACCCGCCCCTCCGGGTCGACGAGGCGGCAGAGGAAGGCCGTGTCGCCGCCGTTGCCGCAAGTGGCGTCGATGCACAGGGCGGCATGGGGCAGGTGGGCCGCAAGATAGTCCTGTACCAAGCGCACTGCCGTCAGGTCGGGGGTGCGGCGGCGGCAGAGCCGCCCGCCCTCGGGGACGAAGCCGAATTTTTTCCAGAACAGCCCCTCGCCCTCGTCGGCGGGCAGCGGCGCAGTGAAGACCGTGGCGGCCTCCCGGTCATAGCCGCCGAAGCGGCGCAATATCTCTTTCAGTAAATAGGAGCCATAGCCCTTCCGCCGCCACTGGGGCAGGATGGACAGGGAGGCGATGTCCGCGCCCTTGGGGGCGGGGGTGACGCTGCACTGGCCGATGATGTCGGACTCCTTATAAAGGGCGAAGCCGCCCGCAGTCACAGAAAGCTTCATGGATGTCTCCTTGGACCTTATTTCACACATTCTTCACGGGGGAAACGATTGATTTTCACAATTAGCAGATAGAATAAAATCGTGCCAGAGGGGAGCGGCAGAATGCTCCCTCCCGACCGAAGCTGTTTCCATGGCCGGTACGTTCCGGCGGGGACAGCTTCCCGATCCCTTCGAAAGGAAGTAATCACGATGGATGAAAACAAATGGGAATATGACTATTCCTCTTCCAATAATTCCGCCGGGGATACCGGCTATCCCAATGTGGGTTCCAGCGGCATGAACACCGCCAACACCGCTTCCAGCTTCAGCGAGAGCACGGGTGCTTCCGGCGGCGCGACGCCGCCTCCCGCCCAGCCGCAGAACGCTGCCCCCGCAGCCCCGAAAAAGCCGAAAAAGAACGCCGGTAAGGCCGCAAAGAGCATCGTCGCTCTGGTGCTGGCCGCAGCGATGGGCTTTATGGGCGGCTTTGTGGGTGCACGCTTCGGCGGCGGCAGCAAGGTCGTCATCCAGCAGGTGGAGCGCTCGGACAGCGCTGCGGCAGACTCGGAGAGCGCCGCAGGGGGCACCTCTGTTTCCAGCGGCATGACCACCGCACAGGTGGCCAAGACCGTCAGTCCCAGCGTCGTTGTCATCACCACCGAGCAGGTGGTCTACTCCCAGTGGTCGTGGTACGGCCAGAGTCAGGTGGAGAGCGGCGCCGGCAGCGGCGTCATCATCAGCTCGGACGGCTACATCCTCACCTGTGACCACGTCGTGTCGGGTGCCTCCAACATCACCGTCACCATCGGCGACAAGGACTATCCCGCCACCATCATCGGCGAGGACTCCACCAGCGACATCGCAGTCATCAAGATCGAGGCCGACGGCCTGACCCCCGCTATCGTGGGCGACAGCGACAAGCTGGCCGTGGGCGACAATGTGCTGGCTGTGGGCAACCCGCTGGGTGAGCTGGGCGGCACCGTCACCAGCGGCATCGTCAGCGCCCTGAACCGCAGCGTCTCCATCCAAAGCTCCAGCGCCGTCAACACCATGTCCCTCATCCAGATGGATGCTTCTGTCAGCCCCGGCAACTCCGGCGGCGGCCTGTTCAACATGAACGGCGAGCTAGTGGGCATCGTCAATGCCAAGTCCTCCAGCTCCGACGCTGAGGGTCTGGGCTTCGCCATCCCCATCAACGACGCCATCAAGGTGGCGCAGGATCTGCTGGAGAACGGCTATGTCACCGGACGCCCCTATATGGGCATCACCTATCTGGCTGTGACCGACGCCCAGACGGCGGCGCAGCTGGGCGTCAACGCCTACGGCATCTATGTCGTGGATGTCGTCTCCGGCGGCCCTGCCGATCAGGCGGGCCTCAAGGCCGGTGACCGCATCATCAGCATCGACAACACCGAGGTGGCCCAGAAGACCGACCTCGGCACCCTGATGCAGGAGCACTCCGCCGGGGACACCCTCTCCATCACCATCGCCCGCGATGGCCAGATGCAGACGGTGAGCCTGACGCTGGGCGAAAAGAACGCCTCCAACAGCGGCAGCGCCAGCACCAACGGCGCAGCCCGTCAGGAGACGCCCAGTGAGTCTGCACCCCAGCAGGACCCGCAGGGCTAAAAGTCAAGACATCCCCCAGAAGTTCCTTTCTTCTTGTTGGGCGGCTCGCCGTGTGATGCGGCGGGCCGCTTTTTTGTCATACGCGCCCGAAGATGGTGGCGCTGCACGGGAGGAGCGTCACCTCGCCGCCGCAGACCCGGCTGGGGCTTTTCCAGAGAGCAGAGGAAACGCCGTCGCTCAGCAGCTTCCACTGGCCCTCCGGCAGGCTGACCCGTTTTTCCTCCCCGGTGGGGTTATAAAAAACGCAGAGCGCCCGCCATTCGGCACCGTCGCCGGGGGCGGCGGGCAGCGTCCAGCCCACAAGGGGCTGCTCCAGCGAGAAAAAGCGGATGGCCGCCGGGCTGGCGGCGTCCGGGGCGCTCAGGCGGGGGAACCGCGCCCGCAGGCCCAGAAGCCCCCGGTAATAGTCCACGAGGCCGTGGAACTGCGCCGCCCGCTTCCAGTCCAGACGGTTGAGGGCGGGGGAGGAGCGGTAGCTGTTGCCCTTCCCCTTTTTGGTGCGGGCGAACTCCTCGCCGGCCTGCATAAAGGGCATCCCCATGCAGGTGAGATAGATGCCCGCCGCCAGCCGGTTCTGGGCCAGTGCCGCCGAGTCGGCGGCGGTGTACTCGGGCCGGGCATATCGCACCAGAAGCAGCTTGTCCCAGAGGGTGAAGTTGTCGTGGGCGGACACATAGCTGACGATCTGGGCGGGCGAGTGGGCGGGCAGCTTATCGCTGCGGCACCACGCGGCTACCGCGCCGCCGATGTCCCAGAAGCTGTCCGGCCTGCCCTCCACATAGCCCGGCTCCCGGGCGTCGAAGCAGCCGCCCTTGATGACGTCGCGGGTGCTGTCGCAGAAGATGCCGATGCGGTCGGAGAGCATGGCGAGGTTGGCTTTGTTGGCCTCGTAGCGGTGGAGCTGGCTCCCGCCGCCCTGCCACGGCTCGCCGTACATCAGGATGTCCCGGCCTCCGGGCAGGGCGTCCAGCGCGGCCCGCAGCTCGTTCATGGTGTCCACATCGTAGAGGCCCATGAGGTCGAAGCGGAAGCCGTCGATGTGGTATTCCTGCGCCCAGTAGAGCACCGAGTCGATGAGGTATTTCCGGGCCATGGGCCGCTCGCTGGCAAACTCGTTGCCGCAGCCGCTGCCGTTGGAGAAGCTGCCGTCCGGGTTCTGCCGGAAGAAATAGTAGGGCACGGTGCTGTTCAGCGGGTTTTCGTTGCGGTACATATGGTTATACACCACATCCATGACGACGCCGATGCCCGCCGCGTGGAGGGTGGCGATCATCTCCTTGCACTCCCGCACCCGCACTTCGCCCTTGGAGGGGTCGGTGGAGTAGCTGCCCTCGGGGACGTTGTAGTTGGTGGGGTCATAGCCCCAGTTGTACTGCCGGGTGAGGGGGCGGCTCTCGTCCACACTGCCGAAGTCGAAAATGGGCATCAGCTGGACATAGCCCACCCCCAGCCGTTTGAGGTAGTCGAGGCAGGTGGGGAAGGTGCCCGCCGAAGAGAGGGTCGTGCCCTTCTGAGTAAAGGCCATGAACTTGCCCCGCCACCCGGTCCGCACGCCGGAGGCCGGGTCTTGGGAGAAGTCGCGGACACTGACCTCCCACACTGTCCGGCGGGAGGCCGGGATGGCCGGGCGGTGGTCGTGGCTCCAGTCGGGCGGGTCGATGCGGGGGGCGTCGAGGATCATGCTGCGCAGACCATTGACGCCCGCCGTCCGGGCGTAGGGGTCGCCCGTCTCGTGCTGCGTGCCCTCCACCTCCACGGTAAAGGTATAGTAGCGCCCGTGCTGGTCGCCGGGCAGGTAGACTGACCACAGCCCCTGCCCCTGCGGTTCCAGCGGCAGGCTGCCCATGCAGGCTCCGCCGTCGCCCCGGCGGTAGAGGTTGACCGAGACGCTCTGCGCCGTGGGCGCCCAGAGCCGCAGCCGGGTGCCCGAGGGGTTGTATTCCGGCCCCAGCGGGCCGCTGTAATTGGTCTGCCGTGCAAAGGCGCTGCTCTCGAACAGCGTTTTCCACTCTGCGGGCGTTTTCATTCTATTCCATTCCCTTCTCATGAATCAGATGATATAAAATTAGTGTACCCGCCCGGCTGCATATTTTCAAGACTTTTCTTGCAAAAGGGGGCAAAGTACACTATACTGGAAAAAACGCAGGACGGAGGCAGGCGCAATGGGATACACCGACGATTGGGAGAGCTTGATGAACGGAGTGTTCGGCCCGGGAGGAAAGCTGCGCTATGATGTGCAGAAGCCGCCGGAGAAAACCGGCCTGCCCGACCTGAACGCGGCTCTTCTTGAGCAGCAGAAAAAACTCGATGAGATGCTCAAAAAGCAGAACGCCGCGCTGCGGAGCGGCACGGCGCAGGAGACGCTTGCCCAGAGCCGGAAGATGCTGGAGGAGATGGAGGCCGACGGCCTGCTGGCCAAGGGCACGGCAGAGGTGGGGCAGGAGCATCTGGGCAGCTTCGAGGGGCTGGCCGCTGAGGTGAAAAAGACGGTGCTGGGGCAGGACGCCTTCGTGGACGGGGTCGTGCGGGCCATGCGCCGCCCCTTTGTGCTGGGGACAGAGCCGCCGACGGCCCGGAACGTCATCCTCCTCTGCGGCGCACCGGGCACGGGGCGGCACTTCACCCTCACCGAGACGGCCCGCTGCATGGCCGCGCGGGGGCTTCTGAGGAGCGACAGGCTGGCCGTCATGGACCTTGCCCTCTACCCCGGCTCCGGGGCAGAAAAGCTCTTTTTGCAGGACCTGTACGCCGCCCTCCACGCACCGGGTGAGATCGTGGTCTTTGAGCACTACGAGAGCTGTTACCCGGGCTTCTTAAAGACGCTGGCCGACCTCGCCGTCAGGGGCAGTGCGCCCCTGTCCAGCCGGTATCTCGTCAACAAGGAGGGCATTCTGGTGGATGCCGGGACCGCCCTTGCCCCCGGGGCGGTGAGCCGCATCACCCCCTGCGGCAAGTACCTCGTCTTCTTCTCCCGGAAGGGCCGGGCAGCGCTGGCCGACAGGTTCGGTGCGCCCTTCGTCTCGGCGCTGGGCGACGTCTGCGAGACGGCCCCCTTTGCCCGGGAGGACCTCGCCGCGCTGGCGGCCCAGCAGCTCAACGCGCTGGCTGCGAAGGTGAAAGCCCGCCTCGGGCTGACTCTCGCGGCAGGGGCGGACGTGCGGGACTATGTGGCCGGCCAGTGCAGCCCGCAGCAGGGCGTGGCGGGGCTGACCGCCTGCTGTGACCGGATGTTCCGCGCCCTCAGCGAGTATTGTTTGCAGACCGACGCGGCCCTCACCGGCACGGTGTCCCTGACTGCCCGGGAGGGGGGCATCGACTTCGCCCTCAACGGCGGCGAAGCGCAGAAGCTTTTCGACCTGCTGCCCGCCGCCTACACCGGCGCGGTGGAGGAGATCAAAAAAGAGCTGAACAGTCTCGTGGGCCTCGGGCCGGTGAAGGAATACGTCTTCGGCCTCGCCGACAACCTCGAGGTGCAGCAGCGCCGGGCGGCGGCGGGACGCAAGACCGCCAGCCTCTCGATGCACATGATCTTCACCGGCAACCCCGGCACCGGCAAGACCACCATCGCCCGGCTGGTGGCAAAGTACCTCAAGGCCATCGGGGCGCTCAAGGGCGGCCAGCTGGTGGAAGTGAGCCGCGGCGACCTGGTGGGCCGCTACACCGGCCATACTGCCCCGCTGACCAACAGCGTCATCCAGAGTGCACTGGGCGGCGTGCTGTTCATCGACGAGGCCTACAGCCTGTACCGCGGCGAACAGGACAGCTTCGGGCTGGAAGCCATCGACACCCTCGTAAAGGGCATGGAGGACCACCGCGACGAACTGGTGGTGATCCTGGCCGGTTATACCAAAGAGATGGAAGGGTTCCTCACCGCCAACAGCGGCCTTGCCAGCCGCTTCCCGAACAAGGTGGAGTTCCCGGATTACACGGCCGACGAGTTGCTGGACATTACCACCGTGCTGGCCAAAGGCAAGGGCTACCGGCTGGACGAAAGCTGCACCTTCCCGCTGCTGGGCTACTACAAGCGCCGTCAGGCGCTGGACAGCCGCACCGCCGGCAACGGACGCCTGGCCCGCAACACGCTGGAAAAGGCCATCTTCAACCAGAGCCGCCGCCTTGTGGCAGAGCCCAACGCCCCGCTGGACCTGATCTTGCCCAGTGACCTGGAATTTGACGAATGAGAAAGCATTATTTATAACGAACGAACCCCCGGCAGGCTGCGGCCTGCCGGGGGTTCGTTGATTCTGGATCAGTTGTGCTGCTCGGCCAGCTTCTGCACCATGTCGTGCAGGCCCTGCCGTACTTCGGCGGGAGAGGTGATCTCCACCTTGCCGCCGAAGCCGCACACCCAGCCGTAGAACTGCTCACTCACGCAGACCGGGACGTCAAAGTGGAAGTGCCCGTCGGCTTCCGGCAGCAGAAGGACGTCGCGGCCGAAGCGGTCCCGCATGGCGGCTTCCAGGTCGGCGGTGCAGCGCAGGGTCACCCGGTACTCCGGCCCGCCGAACATGTTGAAATGCTTGCGCAGATAGCTGGGCAGGTCGAAGGCGGCAAAGGCCTCCTTGCCCCGGCGGGGGCGGTCCAGCACCTTGACGTAGGACATGCGGTCCACCCGGTAGTTGCGGATGTTGGCGGGATCCTTTTCATCCTGGTAGGCGATGAGGTAGTAGCAGCCGCCCTCCCAGGCCAGCTGCCAGGGGCTGACCGTCCAGGTGCTGTTGTTCTTGTAGCGGAACTGCACCAGCCGCCCGGCGCTGATGGCCGTGTGCAGCGCGTCGATGCTGTACAGCAAGGTGCGGCTGTCGGCCTTGGGGCGGCCGTCCACATACACCTGACGCTGCAGCTGGGTGCCCTCGTACTCGGAGCACAGGGCCTCCAGCTTGCGGATGAGCTTTTTGCTGGTGCGTGCCGAGATGACCTTGCTGGCCTGCACAGCGTCCACCAGCAGCTTGAGCTCGGAAAGCTCAAAGGCACGGCTGGCCATCCAGTAGCCGCCGCCGCGCCCGCGCCGCAGCTGGATGTCGTAGCCCAGCGCGCACAGGGTGTCGATGTCGCTGTAGATGCTCTTGCGCTCGGCCAGAATGCCCTGCTGTTCCAGCAGTTCCACCAGCTGGGGCACGTTCAGCAGGTGGTTTTCGTCGGTTTTCTGCTCAAAGATGTGCAGCAATGCCAGGAGCTTGGTCTTTTGTCCTTCCTGCTTGGGCATGGCGGAGTACCTCCCTTGTTTTACGGCAGCTTTTTGTCAAAGGCAGCGCGGCGCTGGGTGGACAGGCGGAACATCTCTTCCAGCTTGTCCCGGTCATCGGCCACGAGGGCGTTGCGCATTTCGCGCAGGGCCGCATCGAACTGGTCGATCTCGCTGATCAGGTTTTCCTTGTTCCACAGGAACAGTTCCGCCCACATTTTGTCGTTGATGCGGGCAATGCGGGTCAGATCCCGGAAGGAGTCACCGGTGTATTCGCACAGCGAGGTGTTGTCGTTGGCGCACATCAGGCTCACGGCGATGGCGTGGCACAGCTGGCTGACGTAGCCGATCATCCGGTCGTGCTCCTGCACGGTCAGGGTGCAGATGTGCTTGAAGCCCAGCACCTCCGCCAACTCCTTTGCCCACTGGATGGCCTCCGGGGTGTTCTTGTCGGTGGGGGTGATGATGAAGTTGGCCGGGGCAAAGTTCACCTCGGCAGCGTGCTCCACGCTGGAGGTCTCACGGCCTGCCATGGGGTGGCTGGCAATGAACTCCACCCCTGCCGGGCACATGGCCTGCACCGGCTCCACAAGGCCGGTCTTGACGCCGGACACATCCGTGAAGATGCAGCCGGGCTTGAGGAGCGGGCCGTAGGTTTTGAACCATTCCAGCAGGGCCGTGGGGTACAGGCCGAAGATGATGTGGTCGGCCTGCTGCACCAGATCTTCAAAATCATGGGTCTTGCCGCTGGCAATGTAGCCGTGGTCGAGGGCATACTGCAGGTGCCCCTCGCTGCGGTTGATGCCGTCCACATGGAAACCGGCTTTGGTCAGCTCCAGGGCATACTTGCCGCCCAGCAGACCAAGACCCACCACGAGATAACGTTTTGTTTTGTCAAGCATATTCTACCTCCACACCCAAAGGCCGGATGGCTGCAAAGAAATTCGGCCAGCTCTTCTGGATGGCTTCGGCGTCATCCACAGTCAGGGGCAGCCCAGCGGCTGCGCTCAGCACCGCAAGGCTCATGACCACTCGGTGGTCGTTGTGCCCGTGCAGAATGCCTTCCGGCGCGTGCAGATGCTCGGCGCAGCCGTGCACCGTGATGGTGCCGCCTTCGCTTTCCAGCACGCCGCCGCAGGCCCGCAGCTCGGCTTCCATGGCGGCGATGCGGTCGCTCTCCTTCAGGCGCAGGCGCTCGGCGTTGCGGATGACGGTGGTGCCCTCACACAGCAGGCCCAGCACCATGAGCACAGGGCCAAGGTCCGGGCAGTCGGCCAGGTCGATGTCCACCCCGTGCAGGGGCGCCTTTGCAAAGGTGACGGTGTCCCCCTCACGGGTGAACTGTGCGCCGCACCGGTGCAGGATATCCAGAATGACCGCGTCGCCCTGCAGGGTGTCCGGGGAAAGGCCGGTGACGGTCACCCCGCCGCACACGGCACCCAGCACCGCCGGGAAGGCCGCCTGACTGTAGTCGCCCTCTACGTCATAGTCGCAGGGGCGGTAGTGCTGGCGGCCCGGCAGGGCCAGAGTGGTCTCGTCCAGCCAGCGGCTGGTCACCCCAAAGGCGGCCTGCACCGCGCGGGTCATGTCGATGTAGCTGCGGCTTTCCACCGGCGGGATGAGGTGCAGGGTGCTGTCGCCGTCCAGCAGGGGCAGGGCAAACAGCAGCCCGCTGATGAACTGGCTGGACACGTTGCCCGCCAGCCGGTACTCCCCCGGTGTGAGGGCACCTTCCACGGTCAGACCGGCAGAATTCTGTTCAAACCGTAGATCCTGCTCCCGGTACAACGTTTCGTAAACCGACTGGGGCCGCTCCATGAGCCGCCCACGGCCGGTAAAGGTCACTTCCTGCCCGGTGAGGCTGGCAATGGGGATGAGGAACCGCAGGGTGCTGCCGCTCTCGCAGCAGTCCACCGGGGCAGTGAGGGGGGCAAAACGGCCCAGCCCTTCCACCACGGCATCTGCGGGGCCGGTGGTCACCCGGGCACACAGCTGGCCTGCGGCGGCCAGCGTGGCGGAGATGTCCTTACTGAATTCCAGATTCGTGATGTGGGAGCTGCCCTCGGCCAGTGCCGCGCACAGCACGGCCCGGTGGGCCATGCTCTTGCTGGGCGGGGCTGTGATGCTCCCGCCGATGGGGCGGGAAGAATGAATGGTTACCAGCATAGGCCGTTACATATCGCGGCCGATGGCCCATGCCACCTGGCGGCACTTGGCCATGGCCTGTGCAAAGGCGTCCGGGGTCAGGCACTGGGCACCGTCGCTCCAGGCGTGGCGGGGGTCATAGTGCACCTCCACCTCCAGACCGTCGGCACCGGCGGCCACAGCGGCGATCATCATGGGTTCCACGAGGTTTGCCTTGCCGGTGGCGTGGCTGGGGTCCACGATGACGGGCAGGTGGGTCTTTTCGT
>OLZW01002931.1_pt1 | contig 10251 bp, 11 predicted proteins | sample 1674281 | NCBI WGS metagenome assembly OLZW01 (sample SAMEA103958157, study PRJEB25191) | human gut metagenome | biome: human-associated habitat [ENVO:00009003]; feature: intestine environment [ENVO:2100002]; material: feces | place: Germany | collected 2013/2015
TACCACAAAAGCAAAATGCCCGTAGAGCCGATAAAATAAGGCTTTGCGGACATTTAAGAAGATATAAAAAGATAGTCAAAAAGACATATATAATTTATATAATAATTTTTATATAAGTTCTTAAGTAAATAACATGGAAGTGTTATGTGTGAGTTTTATATAACGATTTTAAGGAGATAACTAAATGAACAACACAATCAATTATTATAATCAAAACGCAGAAAGCTTCATAGCGAATACGCAGAATGCGGACATGCATCCAACGCAGGAAAGATTTCTTCGATTGCTAGATGCGAATACATCAATTCTTGATTTTGGTTGTGGTTCTGGTCGTGATGCAAAATATTTCCTAGAGAAAGGATATCAAGTGACAGCGATAGATGGATCGGCAGAGCTGTGCAGATTAGCTAGCGAATTTACAGGCATAGAGGTTAAAGATTGATATAGAAATCAAACTAAGCAGAATATATAAAGATACGAGGAAAATGAAATGAACATACAGATTTTTGGAACTAAGAAATGCAATGACACCAAGAAAGCAGAGCGGTTTTTCAAAGAACGTGGAATCAAATTCCAGTTCATTGATATGAAAGAAAAAGGTATGAGTAAGGGTGAATTCAATTCAGTTGCTCAGGTGAATGGTGGATTAGAAAATATGATTAACTGGGAAGGAAAAGACAAAGATCTTCTTGCTCTCATTAAGTATATTGCAGATGAAGATAAGCTGGAAAAGGTGCTTGAAAATCCGCAGGTGATTAAAACGCCGGTTGTAAGAAATGGAAAACAATCAACATTAGGGTATCAGCCGGATGTTTGGAAAGCGTGGAAATAGGAAAAGTAAAGGATAAATTATTATGATTTATATAGTAAAGAGAATCGATGAAGATTTAGATTTTGGTTGCGAAGAACGAGCCAAAGACGCTCCGGTTATGGCAGTGGTTACACTTGTAGATTCATCCGGAGAAGAATTGAGGGTGAAAGCAGAGGATGCCCTGCTTTATAAAAACAATATCAATGAAGGAGACAAGGTTTGTTGCGATAAAAATGATCCGGATTTTGTTATTAGTCATATATAGATGGAAAGTGTGGAAATGATGATGTAAATATTTGTTGATACAGACGCCTGTCCAGTGGTTAGCATAGTTAAAAAATGCAAAAAAGCAGTTGCAGATCTGGGGCGTATTCTTTTAGTGCATAAGCATCAAAATAGTGTTATAATCACAAAAGCGCCTGGGAAAAATGGACGCAGAAAATTATATTTATCACAAGGAGGCAATCACGATGGATTTCTATAAGAGAGCACTTGAATTAAAAGACGAAACAGTAGCAGACAGAAGATACATTCATCAGAATGCAGAGACAGGACTTGAGCTTCCGAAGACGAAAGCTTATGTGATGGATAAGTTGAAAGAGTATGGTCTGGATCCGGTTGAATGCGGAGAGGGAGTTACGGCAACGCTTGGAAATGGCGGTAGGGTTCTTCTCCTGCGTGCAGATATGGATGGACTTCCGATGCCGGAGGAAAGTGGTGAAGCATTTGCCTGTCCAACAGGAAAAACAGCACATACTTGTGGACATGATTTTCATGCAGCAATGCTTTTGAGTGCGGCAAGAATCTTAAAAGAACAGGAAAGCAAGTTGAAAGGAACTGTGAAATTCATGTTCCAGCCGGCGGAAGAGACATTTCAAGGAAGTAAGAATATGATTGAGCATGGGATTCTTGAGAATCCGAAGGTAGATGCAGCACTTGCGTATCATGTATCTCCGGGAAAGATGCCGGTCGGACTTTTTATGTATAATGATAAAGGCACAATGATGTATTCTGTTGATGGATTTAAAATCACGGTCAAAGGGAAAGGTTCTCACGGAGCCTATCCTCATGCGGGTGTGGATCCGATTAATATCGGAGTACACATTCATCTTGCATTGCAGGAGTTGATCGCAAGAGAGACTGATCCGGCGCACGCATGCGTTCTGACAATTGGACAGTTTAAGGCCGGCGAGGCGGCAAATATCATTCCGGAGACAGCAATTCTTCAGGGGACAATCCGTACAAACAATACGAAAGAGCGAGAACTTCTTGTTCGTAGAATGAAGGAAGTTGCAGAGAAGACGGCAGCTGTGTATAATGGCAGTGCAGAAATCGAGATGATCTCAGAGGTTCCACCGCTGATCTGCAATCCGGCATTGACAGATGAAATGATTGGATATATGAAAGAGATGGATATTCCGGGGCTTACTCCGGTTCCTGATGTAAGTGCGAGTGCATCGGAAGATTTTGCAGTGATCGCAGAGAAAGTGCCGAGTACATTTATGTATCTGTCGGCAGGGTATATGGATGAGCGTGGAACGTATCCGGCACATAATCCGAAAGTGCAGTTTAATGAAGATGTCTGCCCGATCGGTGTGGCGTGTCTGGCTCGGTGTGCTGTAAAATGGCTGGAGAGTCATCAGGAATAAGAAATAGAAGTAAGAATACGATTGGAGAGCGATATGAGCATATTAAATGTAGAACACCTGACACATGGATTTGGAGACCGTGCAATCTTTAATGATGTGTCATTCCGACTTTTGAAAGGAGAGCACATTGGTCTTGTAGGAGCCAACGGAGAGGGTAAATCCACCTTTATGAGCATTGTTACAGGGAAAATGTTACCGGATGAAGGTAAAGTTGAGTGGTCAAAGAATGTGCATGCCGGTTATCTGGATCAGCATGCAGTTCTAGAGAAAGGAATGACGATCCGTCAGGCTCTGAAATCCGCATTTGATCCACTTCTTCAGAAGGAGCAGAGAATGAATGAAATCTGTGATATGCTTGGAACAGCAGATGAGGAAGAAATGAATGCGTTGATGGAAGAACTTGGTACGATCCAGGATGAACTGACGCTGCATGATTTCTATACAATTGATGCAAAGGTAGAAGAGGTTGCGCGTGCACTTGGATTACTCGATCTTGGATTGGACAGAGATGTGACAGACTTAAGTGGTGGACAGAGAACAAAAGTTCTTCTTGCAAAACTTCTCCTTGAGAAGCCGGATATCCTGCTTCTTGACGAGCCGACAAACTATCTGGATGAGGAGCATATTGCATGGTTGAAGCGTTATCTTCTGGACTACGAGAATGCATTTATCCTTATTTCACATGATATTCCGTTCTTAAATGAAGTCGTGAATATTATTTATCATATGGAAAATCAGGAATTGAACCGTTATGTGGGCGATTATGATCATTTTCAGGAAGTTTATGCGGTGAAGAAAGCTCAGTTGGAAGCGGCTTACCGTCGTCAGCAGCAGGAAATCAGCGATCTGAAGGATTTCGTTGCAAGAAATAAAGCTCGTGTGTCTACAAGAAATATGGCGATGTCCCGTCAGAAAAAGCTGGATAAGATGGATGTGATCGAGCTTGCGGCAGAAAGACCAAAGCCGGAATTCCATTTCAAATATGGAAGAACTCCTGGTAAGATGCTTTTTGAGACGAAGGATCTTGTGACAGGATATGATGAACCATTATCTAAACCGTTGAATTTCTCTATGGAACGTGGACAGAAAATCGCACTTGTTGGAACAAATGGAATTGGAAAAACCACATTGCTAAAGAGTATTCTTGGATTGATTCCTTCTTTATCAGGAAGTGTTGAACTTGGTGATAACCTTGAACTTGGTTATTTTGAGCAGGAAGTAAAAGGAGAAAATCGTAATAGTTGTATTGAGGAACTGTGGCAGGAATTTCCTTCTTATACACAGTATCAGGTGCGTTCCGCGCTTGCAAAATGCGGACTTACAACGAAGCATATCGAAAGTCAGGTGCGTGTACTCAGCGGTGGAGAGCAGGCAAAGGTGCGTCTCTGTAAGTTGTTAAACAGAGATACGAATTTCCTTCTCCTTGACGAGCCGACGAATCATCTTGATGTGGATGCAAAGGACTCTCTCAAGCAGGCATTACAGGAGTACAAGGGAAGTATCCTTCTGATCTGCCACGAACCTGAATTTTATCAGGACGTGGTTGATGAAGTGTGGGATATGAGCCAGTGGACAACAAAAGTATTCTAAAAATTGCACAAATAGAGCTGCATGTGAATTATGCAATAATCACGAAAATGTTTGAAAATTTAAAAATCTCTTAAAATAATACTGAAAAAATGTTATACTACACACGTAGAGTCTGTTATAAAAAGGGCAGTACATTGTGGACAACAACAGTGTAAATAAAAAGAACAGGAGGTTTTGAAAATGCTCAGCAGAGGAGACGCAGTTGTATATAAGTGCAGAGGAGTGTACAAGGTAGAAGAAGTAGGAAAACTGGATTTTTCATTTGTGGATGGCAAGAAAGATTATTATACATTACAATCCATAGACAATCAGAGAGATAAGGCGTATGTTCCGATTGATGATGAGAAGAACATCCGTCGTCCGGTGAGTGAGCAGAAGGCGAAGGAACTGCTGGATCATCTTGCAGAGGTTGGTATACTGAATGTAAAGAATGAAAAGTACAGAGAACAGGAATACAAGGATTGTATTTCAAGCTTCTGTCCTGAGAACTGGGTCAAAGTGCTGAAGACATTGTATAGCCGAACAAAACGAAGAGGCAGCATGACAAGCATGGATAAGAAATATCAGATGCTTCTGGAACATGCGCTTTCGAGTGAAATGAATTATGTTCTTGGAATTCCGGCAGGTGAGATGACAGAATTGATCAAAAAGAGTGAATAGGATTTTTCATTCAATAGCTGTCGGGCCTGGACTTGCGAAAAAAGCATGTGCATGATATACTTCTCCTGAATCTATTATTTTAGGAGAAGTTTTTCGTTTTTTTCTAGTAGATTGTCAAGAAAGCGAACGTACCGAAAGGAGAACAACAATGAAGATGCTGTCGATTGAGCAGGAACTTAAGAGTAACTCTTATCCAGGAAGAGGAATTATTATTGGTAAAAGCCCGGATGGAAAGAAGGCTGTCACTGCCTATTTTATTATGGGACGCAGTGAGAACAGTAGAAACCGTGTGTTTGTAGAGGACGGAGAGGGAATCCGTACACAGGCATTTGATCCATCGAAGCTTACAGACCCAAGTCTGATTATTTACGCACCGGTCAGAGTATTGGGGAATAAAACGATCGTAACAAACGGAGATCAGACAGATACGATTTATGAAGGAATGGATAAGCAGCTTACTTTTGAGCAGTCTCTTCGTTCTAGAGAATTCGAGCCGGATGGTCCGAACTACACACCACGTATTTCTGGTGTGATGCATATTGAGAATGGCAATTTCAATTATGCGATGTCAATCCTGAAGAGCAATAACGGAAACCCGGACAGTTGCAACAGATATACTTTTGCATACGAGAATCCGGCAGCCGGTGAAGCTCATTTTATTCACACTTATATGCATGATGGCAACCCGCTTCCAAGCTTTGAGGGAGAACCGAAGCTGGTAGAGGCGATGGACAACATGGAAGAGTTTGCAGACCTTCTGTGGAACAGCCTGAATGAGGAAAATAAAGTGTCATTATTTGTCCGTTACATTGATATCGAGACAGGTAACTATGAGACAAAGATCGTGAATAAGAACAAATAAGGAGCGTAAAGACAGATGAAAGAATTAGAATTGAAATACGGATGTAACCCAAACCAGAAACCTTCAAGAATTTACATGAACGACGACAGAGAGCTTCCAATCAAGGTGCTCAGCGGACGTCCTGGATATATTAACTTCCTGGATGCGTTTAATGGATGGCAGCTGGTATCAGAACTGAAGAAAGCGACAGGACTTCCGGCCGCAACTTCATTCAAGCATGTATCACCAGCCGGAGCAGCTGTTGGTCTTCCGCTGTCAGAGACACTGGCGAAGATTTACTGGGTAGATGATCTTGGAGAACTCTCTCCACTTGCATGTGCTTATGCAAGAGCGCGTGGCGCAGACCGTATGTCTTCTTTCGGTGACTTTATTTCTCTGTCTGACGTCTGTGACGTTGATACAGCGCGCCTGATCAAGAGAGAGGTATCTGATGGAGTGATCGCACCGGGATATGAGCCGGAAGCACTTAAACTTCTGAAACAGAAGAAAAAAGGAAATTACAATATTATTCAGATCGATCCGGATTATGTGCCTGCACCGTTAGAGCACAAGGAAGTATTCGGAATTACATTTGAGCAGGGAAGAAATGAACTGAATATCGATAAAGATTTCTTCTCAAATGTTGTGACAGATGTGAAAGAGATCCCGGATGCAGCGAAGATCGACCTTGCTATTTCCATGATCACATTGAAATATACACAGTCTAACTCTGTATGTTATGTAAAAGATGGACAGGCAATCGGAATCGGTGCCGGACAGCAGTCAAGAATCCACTGTACACGTCTTGCCGGACAGAAGGCAGATAACTGGTGGTTACGTCAGAATCCGAAGGTACTTGGACTTCAGTTCAAGGATGGAATCGGACGTGCAGACAGAGATAATGCGATCGATCTTTACATCGGAGAGGAATATATGGATGTTCTCGCAGATGGTGTCTGGGAGAATACATTTAAGGTAAAACCGGAAGTATTTACAAGAGAAGAGAAGAGAGCATGGCTGGACCAGCTGACAGGTGTTGCGCTTGGTTCTGATGCATTCTTCCCATTCGGTGATAATATTGAGCGTGCACATAAGAGTGGTGTAACTTATATTGCACAGCCAGGTGGATCAGTGCGTGATGATAATGTAATTGCTACATGTAACAAATACGGCATGGCAATGGCATTTACAGGAATCCGTCTGTTCCATCATTAGAAACTTAAGATAAGATGATAAAAGAACCGGGACTTTTGGTGAAGAACCGGCGGTATAGAAAGGCTGAAATATTATGGTGATAGAGACAAGAAGCCCGGAAGAGACATTTGCAGTCGGTAAAAGTCTTGGTGAAAAAGCATTCCCAGGTCAGGTGTTAACCCTGACCGGGGATCTTGGAGTTGGGAAAACGGTCTTTACTCAGGGACTCGCAGAAGGACTTGGGATTGAAGAACCGGTGAATAGTCCGACATTTACCATCGTTCAGGTTTATGAAGAAGGGCGTCTGCCCTTCTATCATTTTGATGTCTACAGAATCGGTGACATTGAAGAGATGGACGAGGTGGGATTTGAAGAATACGTGATGGGAGAAGGCGTCTCACTGATCGAGTGGGCGAATTTGATAGAAGAGATTCTTCCGGAACGTCGGACAAATATTCTGATCGAGAAGGATCTGACACAGGGATTTGATTATCGTCGGATCACAATCGAGGAACAATAACGATAAAAAATTAGAAGAATGGAACAAAGAGAAGGCTGTTGATACAGAGAACATTCTTACAGCAGCTGACAGAGGAAGGAAGCAAGACCATGAGAGTATTGGCGATAGACAGCTCAGGACTGACAGCAACGGTTGCAGTCGTTGAGGATGAACAGACAATTGCGGAGTATACCGTGAATTATAAGAAGACACATTCGCAGACACTTCTGCCGATGATTGATGAGGTAAAGAAGATGATCGATCTGGATCTGTCCAGCATTGATGCCATCGCTGTGTCAGGAGGACCGGGCTCTTTTACCGGGCTTAGAATCGGATCTGCTACTGCGAAAGGACTGGGACTTGCTCTTGGAAAACCTCTGATCCATGTTCCGACAGTGGATGCACTGGCCTATAATGTTTATGGATGTGGCGACTTGATCTGCCCGATCATGGATGCCAGAAGAAAACAGGTTTATACAGGATTGTATTCATTTTCACATGAAGTGAAAGATGGAACACATCTGACAGAGGCTGCATTTCATGTGGAAGAACAGCAGATGGCGATTGCAGTAGAAGAGTTGATCGGTAAGCTGAATGCGTATAAACGTCCGGTTGTATTTTTGGGAGACGGAGTACCAGTGTATCGTCAGATGCTTGAAGAGGGACTTGAAGTCCCGTATTCATTTGCCCCATCATACATGAACCGTCAGAGAGCGGCTGTAGTAGGAGCACTTGGTATTGAGTATTATTATGCAGGAAAATATGAGACAGCAGAGGCGCATAAGCCGGATTATCTGCGTGTGTCTCAGGCAGAGCGCGAACGTGCGCAGCGTGAAAAGGAAGCAAAGACAGAAGTGCGTGAGATGACGATTGAAGACGGTGCTGTAGTTGCTGAGATTGAGCACCAGTCATTTTCTGATGCCTGGAGCGAGAAGGCGATTCTAGAGACGCTGGAACAGAACAATAGTGTCTGCTTTGTTGCGGGAAAAGCAGGGAAAAGAGTAGGATATCTGCTTGGCTATACTGCAGTTGATGAAGTGGAGATTGCAAGAATCGCAGTGATTGATGAGATGAAACGTCAGGGGGTTGGTCATGCATTAATGCTAGCTTTGAAGGCGTGGAGTAAAGAACATCAGATTGCAAAGGTTCTGCTGGATGTAAGAGAAAGTAATCAGGCAGCAGGAGCATTTTATGCGAGAGAAGGATTCGTAAACGATGGAGTCCGCAAAGCATTCTATCAGGATCCGAAGGAAGATGCAGTACTGATGAGTCTGGAAATAGATAAATAACCAGCAGTTTCCAGTGGAAATTGCGAAAACTGTTTTGTATAATTGAGGCGTAACAAAGGAAGAAAACAGGAATATTCCGTTTTTGTAAATTACAATGATGAGTAACAACATAATTGCTGCTCACAGGAGGAAAACGTATGCGCCAGTATCAGTTGAAAGAAACAAAAGAAATTACGAAAATTATTTGTAACCGGTGTGGAAAAGAAACAAAAGTTGTGAGTGGGATTCCGAAAAGAGAGATGCTTCATGTAGAGCATACCTGGGGTTATTTTTCTGGAAAAGATGGAGAAAGCTGCAGTTTTGATCTGTGCGAGGAGTGTTTTGATGAAATTACAAAGGGGTTCCTCATTCCAACCGAATGTAAAGATGAATGAAAGAGTCTGGTTTGCAGTTTCGGGCAAACCGTAATGGACCAGAAGATAGAGGAATATTATGTTAGATGTATGTTTGCTTGGAAGTGGTGGGATGATGCCGCTTCCTTATCGTTTCCTTACTTCCTTAATGACAAGGTTTAACGGAAGCAGTCTGATGATTGACTGCGGAGAAGGAACACAGGTAGCTGTAAAAGAGAAGGGCTGGAGTTTTAAACCAATCGATGTGATCTGTTTTACTCATTATCATGGGGATCATATCAGTGGACTTCCGGGTCTTCTACTTACAATGGGAAATGCAGACCGTAGGGAACCGTTGACGCTGATCGGACCGAAAGGTCTTGAAAGGGTTGTCAGTTGCCTGCGCGTAATTGCGCCGGAACTGCCATTTCAGATAAAATACATCGAAATCACACAGCCGGAGCAGATATTTGAGATGAATGGCTATCGCCTGAAAGCATTTCGCGTAAATCATAACGTCACTTGCTATGGCTACACGATGGAAATCGACCGCGCCGGGAAGTTCGACGTGGATCGTGCAAATGAAGCGGCAATTCCGCAGAAGTTCTGGGGCAGTCTGCAAAAAGGTGAAAATGTCCAGGACGGAGACAATTTATACACACCGGACATGGTTCTTGGACCTGCGCGAAAAGGAATTAAACTGACATACTGTACAGACACGAGACCGACGGACTCTATCCGCAACAACGCGAAAGGTTCCGATCTATTTATCTGTGAAGGAATGTACGGTGAGAAGGATAAGCTGAAAAAAGCAAAAGAATACAAGCATATGACATTTTACGAGGCAGCGCAGCTTGCAAAAGAAGCAGAAGTCGCAGAAATGTGGCTGACGCATTATAGTCCGTCGCTGACGCACCCGGAAGAATATATGGACGAGGTGAAGAAAATCTTCCCGAATTCCATAGCAGCAAAAGATAAACGAACGGTAGAACTGACATTTTCAGATTAATGAAAATGAATTCAGAAGATTGAAGGGATAGAATATGAAGGAAGATGTATTGATTCTTGCAATTGAAAGCTCCTGTGATGAGACGGCAGCAGCAGTCGTAAAGAACGGAAGAGAAGTTCTTTCAAATGTAATCTCTTCCCAAATCGCACTGCATACTCTCTACGGAGGTGTTGTGCCGGAGATTGCATCAAGAAAGCATATAGAGAAGATAAATCAGGTCGTACAGGCGGCTCTTGATGAGGCAAATGTTACATTAGACGATATTACTGCCATCGGAGTTACTTACGGACCGGGGCTTGTAGGCGCACTTCTGGTCGGTGTAGCAGAGGCAAAAGCCATCGCATATGCAGCAAAGAAACCATTAGTCGGAGTGCATC
>OLZW01002932.1_pt1 | contig 10248 bp, 10 predicted proteins | sample 1674281 | NCBI WGS metagenome assembly OLZW01 (sample SAMEA103958157, study PRJEB25191) | human gut metagenome | biome: human-associated habitat [ENVO:00009003]; feature: intestine environment [ENVO:2100002]; material: feces | place: Germany | collected 2013/2015
TCAGTAAAAACAAAGTCTGTGAAGCCTGTAATTTACAGAGAACACAGCTTAACAACTACTGCAAAAATAAAGTAAGCAGGATTGACTTCACAATACTTGCAAAACTCTGTGAATTTTTGGACTGCACACCGAATGATATACTAAAATTAAAGTAGGGCATTGGTTTTTTCTCCAGTGCCCTTTTTTGTTGATTGGTTTTTCAATTACGTTTATTTTTTCATCTTATGATCTGATGGCAATCTCACTTCCCCAGTTCTTTTTTTCATAATTGAATTCTTTAATACAAGTCTCATTGCTTTCACCTGGCGTTCACGATATTCTGAGTGATTCTTTTTCAGATACTTAGTCACCCATTTCTCCACCGATTCCCAAAGTGTACTTTGCTCCCACATGATATCCTGCTTTTTTCGCATATTGCATTTCTCCCTTCTGAAGTTCTCTTTTCAGTTACATGACTATACCAGAAGTCGGAGAAATAGCAATTCATCAGATGTACCGAAAATACGTGGAGGAAATTGGGGATAGTAGATAATAGGGAAAATATCCTACAGAACGTGAAAAATAGGTATACGGATTTGAGAAGTTGCAATCACTACACACAATATTCATACAAAATTCTCTTTATGTTTTCAATTTTTATAGGCTTTGCCAAGTGAGCATTCATTCCTGCTGCCAGACACTTACTCCGATCGTTCCTGCTGTAAAACGGTATCTGAGGCTTTTTTTATTTATCTGATTTTTTTCTGTTTCCATGGAACTTCTGAACGCTCACCTCCTGGTATCATTACAAATATACATAAAAACTCATTTTTATATTACCATGAAATTTTTTACTTTGCAATGCACATACCTTTTCAGACGCTGCTTTTCTTGTTTCCTTTTTCAGAAAATTGCAATCAAAGGGGCGCACCTGAAAATTTCTTTTCAAATGCGCCCCTTCGCTTTCTTTTTTTCTGTCAGATCAATCCGTAATGCTCCATCGCCTTTGCCACGCCGTCCCGCTCGACGGTATCGGTTACGTACTCTGTGTACGGATCCAGAATCTCATCATGTTTTCCAAGCGCAATGGTGTGTGCGCCGCACCGGAACATGGTAAGGTCGTTGCTGCTGTCGCCAAATACGTATGCATCTTCTTTCTCCAGCTGAAACTGTTTCAGCGCATAGTCCACAGCTGTTCCTTTGCTGCAGCCGTGCGGAACGATTTCGTATACACCGCCGCGGCGATCCATGATATCAAACTCCTGCTCAAATTCACGGTACATACGTTCTATATCAGACTGTGCATCGGTTACGATACAAAATTTATCGTAAATGATTCCTTTTGTCTCCGCTGTCTCCGCGAGTCCGATTCCGACAGCAGCGAAATAGGCACGGGTCTGCTCGACCTCCCGAAAACGGGATACCTCCGACGAAAAATAAACATTATCCGTTCCCTCCAGAATCATGCCGATCCTGCACTCCTTTAAAATAACCGGGATTTCCTCACAGCGCTTTTTCGGAATCGTCTGATGCATCAGGATTTCGCCGTCCCGGCGCAGATAGGTCCCGCAGCCGCACAGAAATCCGGAAAACGGAAGCTTTTTCAGCTCCTCGGGCAGCTCCGACCAGGTGCGGCCGGTATTAATAAACGTAAGATTTCCTTTTTCCGCTGTCTTTTTCAATGCATCGAGCGCGCTCTGCGGAATTTCTTTTGTAATCTCACTCAGTAACGTTCCATCAATATCAAAAAATAATGCTTTCACAAAAATTTCCTCCTCGTGTACTGTTTCCTGTTCTCTTTCTGACATACGAAAAAATGCCGAAGCTCTTGATTGTCAAGGCTTTCGGCATTTTCATTCCAGTCGAAGCGACGGGATTCGAACCCACGACCTCTGCGTCCCGAACGCAGCGCTCTACCAAACTGAGCCACGCTTCGATTTTATTTGTTTTCTGAACTCTCGTCCGTCAACAATAGCTATTATATATGATGTCTATAGGAATGTCAACACCTTTTTTGAAATTTTTTTAATTTTTTTTATTATTGCTTCAAAAGGTACATTTCACACGGGTTTGCGGCCTTTTTGGTGTTCTTTTAGAATGACAGTTTCTGAGAAAGTCAAAAAAAGAGATATGCCGGAAGTTCTGTTCCGGCATATCTCTTATCTTTGTTTCTCAGCTCAGCTGATATACATCTGCATACTGCACGCCGAAGCTCAGCGCCTCGGAATGGCTGCTGCAGAAGATGTCTACGTGGCCGTAAGCGGTTCCGCGGTCTTCTACCGTGTAAACCTGGCCGTTGATCATCAGTTTCGTTCCGAATGGTACACCGCCCATGGCGATCGTTCTTCCTGCGGTCGGTGTGGTTCCGCTCGCGGTGGATCCGCCGGACCACTGTCCGGTACAGATGGAACAGGAGCAATAGCCTGTCAGTTTAAATCTTCCAAGGTATGTTCCGCTGGAGGAGCTGCTGGAAGTATCTGACGCGGATGGACTCCCCGTTGTCGTGGAGGATGCGCTGCTGTCCGAAGAACTGCTTCCGGAGCTGCTGCTTGTATCGGTATCTGCTTTCGCTGCGGCATTTGCTGCTTCTGCGGCTGCGACTCTTGCGGCCTCGGCTGCCTGTTTTCTGGCGGCCTCTGCCTCAGCTTCTGCGGCAGCCTGCTGTGCGGCGGCTGCTGCGGCTGCTTCCTCTTCTGCTTTCTTCTGCGCTGCAATCTCCTCTTCTTTCGCCTGACGGATCAGGTCGTTGATTGCATCTGCTTTGCTGTTGATTTCATCTACCAGTGCACTCTCGCTGGATTTTGCATCGTCCAGCTCTGCGGAGTAGGTACGGAGTTCCTGATAAGCTGCTGCGTACAGCTCCTGGATGGCTTCCTGCTGATCGCTGCTCTGCTGCTGCAGTTCTACGATCGCTGCCTGCTCTTCCTGCACCTGTGTTTCTTTTTCTTTTACCTGGTCTACCGTGTCTTCATACTCCTGCATAAGATCGCGGTCGAAATCGGAAATTTTCTGTATGTATTCTGCCCGGCTGATCAGCTCTGAAATGCTTTTGGAAGAAAAGAGCATTGCCATGTATCCGTTTCCGGAAGAATTTTCATACATATACTGGATACGGAGCTTCATCGCCTCGTACTGCTCTTCTTCTTTTGCTTTTGCATCTTCCAGATCTGCCTGAATCTGTACCAGTTCGTTCTGCTTCGCATCATACTGATCCTGAAGCTCCTGCAGACGGTTCTGCAGATCGTCCAGCTGCTGGTTCAGTTCGGAAAGATATTCTTCTGATTGTCCCTTTTTGGAATTGAGTTCGTCAATCCTGCTCTGTATGCTGTCAAGCTGAGACTGTGCGGCAGCCTGTTCTGCCTGAGCATTTGAAATTTTCTCCTTTGTACTGGCACCATAGCATGGCAGAACGGTTGCTGCCGTAAGCACTGTGGCCAAAACCAGGCTGAATAATTTCTTTTTTTTCATGTCGTACACCTCATACTTATTACGTTCTGTTGCTGATTGTCACTCCAAGTTACTGCGGAAAATGGGTCTTTTTTCCCGCCGTACTTTGCCATTATAACACAAGTATGTCTGAAATGAAAGTCTTTTTTAATTTCTGTTAATAACTTTGTAATATTTCGACATTTTTCCTGCAAACACTGACATGATTTTTCTACTTTCTCCATCCAACAGGGTACTTATTTTTCAAGGTTCCATTGACCAGTTTGCCCCATCCAAGGCCGAATCCATCGACGCAGACCAGCTTCCAGCCCGACGGCGATGCGGTCTCTCCCGGCTCTACGGAAATTGTCTCACCGTGGAGATATTTTTCGGTACGCTCGTCATCTGCCTTTAAATTCATGTAATCTTTGAACTTGTCCGCGGAGAGTGTCACGGCAAACGGCTGTGACGGCTCGAAACGGTCTTTTTTCAGTTCACCGAGATACAGACCGTTCCGCAGGAAATGAAGATTCCGCACGCCATCCGGCAGGGACGGGGAATGGTATACTTTTCCGGCGCGGACTTCCAGTTCCTCCACCGGGATCGGTGCTGTCATCCGGGACAGGAAATCGGAAAGGATCTGTTTTTCTGCTTTCGACGGACCCGGTGCTTCCGTTCCGCGGTCTTTTTTCCGGTTTTTCTGTTTTTTGTTTTTCTTTTCGATCGGTTTTTCTTCTGTCTCATAAGGAATGGCTTCGCCTTTTTTGCGGAACAGGGCAAGGTAATGGCCCTCGCCGTTCATTTTATGCGGCCAGATGCGCACGGTCTTTTCGATCTCCGGATCGCCGTTTCCCCAGACTGGATTGCCTTTTGAAAAACCTTCGTAGCCTTCCATCTCGATCAGTTCCATTTCCGGGAAGTTTTCCAGAAGGAAAGAAACGGTTCCCTCGTCCTCCTGCGGGGCGAAGGTACACGTCGAATACATCATGAGGCCGCCCGGACGCAGCATTTTGACAGCATTCGAGGTGATCTCTCGGTGCAGATCCGCAAAGAAATCCGGCCGCTTCGGAGTCCAGGTGCCGATGACTGCCTCGTCTTTCCGGAACATGCCCTCGCCGGAGCACGGTGCATCCACGAGGATTTTATCGAAGAAGCCCGGGAAGACGTCTGCAAGGCCTGCCGGTGTCTCATTGGTGACAAGCACGTTTTCGCTTCCGAACAGCTCCAGATTGCGCAGCAGTGCTTTGGCGCGGGCGTTGCTGATGTCATTGGCGACGAGAAGGCCGGTTCCTTTCAGGCGCGCATTCAGCTCCGTCGCTTTGCCGCCCGGTGCGGCGCAGAGATCGAGCACACGCTCACCCGGTTCGATCGGGAGGCGGGACGCCGGGGTCATGGCGCTTGGCTCCTGCAGATAGAAGACGCCTGCCGCATACAGCGGAGACTGGCCCATGCGCATGCCGTCCGGCACGAAATAGCCGTTTGGAATCCACGGAATTTTCTTCCACGTTCCCGGAACAAGCGGCGGGAAATCTTCGGTCCGGCATTTTTTTGTATTCACACGCAGCCCGGCTGTGCGGGGTGCGTCGTAGGAAGTTAAAAATGCATCAAATTCATCGCCCAGCATGTCCTGCATGCGGGTCAGAAATTCCTGTGGTAACTGCGCCATGTATTGTCTCTCCTTTTTATTTTGCTTTGTTGTGCATCGGTCCCTTTTCGTGAACTGGCGATGCTTTTTCTGTCTTTGTTTCTTTTGTTTTGCATCTATTTCATAATTTCTCACAGAAAAAGAGACAGCTTTTTCGATTTTTCAATCTTTTTGCTGTCTCTTTTTTGCATAGCGGAGAAGAAGGGATTTGAACCCTTGCGCCGTTTCCGACCTACTGGTGTTCGAAGCCAGACCCTTCAGCCTCTTGGGTACTTCTCCGTATTTTGTCAAATACATCATATATTATAGTGCTTTTTTCGGGATTCGTCAATGATTTTTTCGATGGTTTCTGCTGGAAATGCGGGGATTGTATTTTTTACGGAAATATTCGAAAGTGCAACTTACTCAAACAAATAATCTTCCTCAGGCAGCATCCCATCCCGATGCTGCCTCTTCTTTTATTCTTTCCCTTCTTCCGCCCTCTTCCTCTCTTCTTTTTTCTTCTTTTTCACCACCCGCAGTCTCCGGAAAAACGCACTCAGCATCTCCGAGCACTCTTCTTTCAGCACGCCGCGCTCGACCTTCACCTGATGGTTAAACTCGTGCATTTCCAGCATATTTAAGATCGATCCCGCGCAGCCCGCCTTCGGGTTCATGCTGCCGATGATGACTTCGCTGACTCTCGCCTGTACGATCGCACCGGCGCACATCTGGCACGGTTCCAGGGTGACATACAACGTACACCCCTCCAGCCGCCAGTCGCCGAGCTTTTTGCTTGCTTTCCGGATCGCATTCAGTTCCGCGTGGGACAGCGTGTTTTTATCCGTATTTCTGCGGTTATAGCCCCGCGCAATCACCTTTCCCTCGTACACAATCACACAGCCGATCGGAACTTCCATCAGCTTTTCCGCTTTCTTCGCCTGCGTAATCGCCTGGCGCATGAAGCGTTCCCGTTCTTTCCGGCGCGCTTTTTCCTCCGGCGTTTCCAGCTTTGTTTCTTCTTCCATTGTGCACTTCCTTTCTTCTCTGCGTATATTTTCTGTCCTTCCCGCATATCGTGAACTGTAGCGCAGTATCTTTTTCTACTCTTTTTACTTCTATGCAGGAGGTTTTTATGTCTGATTACCGGCGTTTCATTGCCTATCTATACGAATACCCGAACAACCGCAAGGGCGGATGCTGCGGCTTTGTCCGCGTGGAGTCGCAGAACGGCTTCTGCCGCATGGACTTCCAGATCAAATCGCCGTCTCTTCCGCCGGAGACCTCGGTCACAGTCTACGGTTTTATCCGCCGGTCAGGGCGGATGTACGGCATTCCGCTCGGAAATCTCCTTGCGGGGCGCTCTTCTACGAGTGGAAAACTCTTCACGCACTCCGATGCCATTGGGCAGACGGATGTCACGCTCGACGAGCTTGGCGGTCTGATCCTGCTCTGCCGCCAGACCGGCGTCATTGCCACCCAGTGGGACGATCTTCCGATTCAGCCGGAGTTTTTCGCTCCCACGCTCCCGCAGGAGCCCAAAACACCCGCAGACAATGGTGCCAGACCGACCGAAGAGAAAACTGCCGAAACACCCGAACCTCTGGATCCCGCCGTACCTGCGCAGTCCCTGCCATCATCAGACGCTTCAAAAGCACAGTTCGATGAACTTTCCACAAAATTCAGCAGCAATTCCGAACCTTATCCACAAAATTTCAACCCGGAATCCACCGTCTCCACAGAATCCACATCAACTGACACGGTAAACACCGTTCCTGCAGACAGGATCACGCAATCATCCGCCAACACTCTCCATCCCGCATCCGCGGAATCTGTGAAAACCGCAGAAAGCTATCCCTCTGCCAACCCGGAACCGCCGCAGCCCATCCCGGATTCTGCCGCCCAGCCGCTACATATGACTTCCGCCGATTTTCCCGCCGCAGCAGCCGTGCCGCCGTCCCGCGCTGCTCTCTATCTCCAGCTTCAGGACCAGTTCCCGGAGTTCCACCCGTTCCCAGATGATGATCTGACCGACTGCCTGCGCCTCTCACTCGACGATCTTCCACAGCTCCGCGCCGCCGGTCTTTCGGTGGATGCGAACCGCTTCGTCCTCCATGGCTCCTCGTCCTATCGCCATCTGCTCCTCGCCCGGAACCGCGACCAGCAGGAACTCTGGTATTTCGGTGTCCCCGGCGTCTACACGCCGAATGAGCAGTTCATGGCAAGCCTCTTTGGCTTTTTCCACTTCAAGCAGGCGATGCGCCCCTCCGAGCTCGCGCCCGATGCCCGCTTCGGCTACTGGTACCGCACGCTTTAAAGCGTTTTTTAATCCACGCCGCGGATCTCCACCGTCTCAATCTTTCCGCGCAGGATCTCGCAGAACCGCTCGAGCTGCTCCCTCGCATACCCCGAGAACCTCGGATCAATCACATAATCCGATTCCCGGTAATTCTGCAGGAAGTACCGTTTTGCCCCGGAAAGCCACTTTCCGATCGCTTCGATCTCTTCCCTTCCATGCAGCTCTTGGCAGAGCGTTGTCCGGAACTCATAGTCCACCACGCCGCTCTTTAAAAACTCGACCGACTCATTGATCCGCATCACATCGATCTTTTTCACGCCCGCCGTCTCGCCGTACCGGGACGGCGCGTTTTTGATGTCCATGGCGACGTAGTCGATTTTCTTCTCTTCCACCAGCTTTTTCAAAATCTCCGGCCGGTATCCATTCGTATCGAGCTTCACAAGATATCCCAGTTCCTTAATTTTCGTCACGAACCGCTCCAGATCCGGATCCAGCGTCGGCTCACCGCCCGTCACGCAGACGCCGTCCAGCACGCCGCGCCGCTTTTCGAGCACTGCAAAAATCTCCTCCTCCGGAATCACCGGCTCCCATTCGGGATGCTGCACGAGATTTCCGTTCTGGCAGAACGGGCAGCGGAAATTACATCCGCCCGAAAACAATGTGCACGCCACCTTGCCCGGGTAATCCAGCAGCGTCAGCTTTTGAAATCCATGTATGACCATATGCTATCCTCTCCGACCGCAGGACTTCGAACTTTCGTCCGCCCTGCAACAGAAAAAGCGGAACCATAATGTCCGCTTTTTCCATTCATCTTCTATTGGTAATTATTTGCCGTAACGCTCTGCCTGGGAACGGATCAGGTCCAGATCATCAAAATAGTTGATTTTCATGGCTGCTTTGACATCCGCCAGTGTCTGAGCGGCAACTTTTTCTGCCTCTTCGCTGCCTTTTTTCAGCATCTCATAGATCGCCGGAATGTCTTTTTCCAGCTCTTTTCTGCGATTGCGGATCGGCTCTAAGGTCTCCTGCAGTACATTGTTCAGGAACTTCTTCACTTTGACATCGCCAAGGCCGCCTCTCTGGTAATGTGCTTTCAGCTCGTCGAGATTTGCGTAATCCGGCAGATAGCGCTCGAAGTGCTCCGGCTGGCAGAATGCATCGAGATAGGTAAATACGGTATTTCCCTCGATCTTGCCCGGATCGGTGATCTTGATGTGATCCGGGTCGGTGTACATGCTCATGACTTTTTTCTTGATCTCATCCGGCTCCTCGGACAGGTAAATGCAGTTTCCGAGCGATTTACTCATCTTCGCTTTTCCATCGATACCCGGCAGACGTCTGCAGGAATCATTCTCCGGCAGCATAATCTTCGGCTGCACAAGTGCTTCGCCATAAACTGTATTGAATTTGTGGACGATCTCCTGTGTCTGCTCGATCATCGGCATCTGATCTTCTCCAACCGGAACGGTCGTTGCCTTGAATGCAGTGATATCGGCTGCCTGGCTGATCGGGTAGGTGAAGAATCCAACCGGGATGCTCGCCTCAAAGTTTCTCATCTGGATCTCCGATTTTACGGTTGGGTTTCTCTGCAGTCTGGAAACCGTAACGAGATTCATATAATAGAAAGAAAGCTCGCACAGTTCCGGAATCTGAGACTGAATAAAGATGGTGCTCTTTTCCGGATCAAGTCCGCAGGAAAGGTAATCCAGTGCTACCTCCAGAATGTTCTGGCGCACCTTCTCCGGGTTGTCCGCATTGTCGGTCAGCGCCTGTGCGTCTGCAATCATGATGTAAATTTTATCGAATTCACCGGAGTTCTGCAGCTCTACGCGGCGGCGCAGTGAACCAACGTAATGTCCTACATGCAGCTTGCCGGTCGGTCGGTCACCGGTCAGTATAATTTTTCCCATTTTTCTTCCTGCCTTCCTGATACGTAATCTTCGCAGTCCGCTTCTGTATGAAAAATTTCATGAAAATTCTCATAACTGCGGACCTTCTACATACCCTCTATAATACCGTCTTTTTACAAACACTGTCAATGGTCTTTTCCGGTAAAATTCCTCAAAATATCTATTATGAGACAAATCGTTCAACAGCCACGTACAGCCTTCCCTTTTTCGTCTGGTTCTGCACGCCCACATAGCGGAATTTTCCCATATGGCGCACGGTCACGAGATCGTCCTCTTTTAATGACGCGCTCGGCGACGTCACCAGTTTTCCATTAATAAACACCTGGCCGCCCTCGATCAGCGGCACCATTTTGCTCCGCGAACTGCTGAACGCCAGCGACAGCACCGCATCGAGCCGCACGGAAGCGACGGAGCCTTCTTTCCGCTCGGTTTTCGGCTCCGTCAGCTCCTCCGGCAGTCCCGCCTCGACTTCACAGTACACGCTCGTATGGCGCACTTTTTTCAGCTCCGCACAGATGTAGTCCGCCATATCCGCCATACAGATCAGATACGCCTGGTTTCCATCGATCAGAATGTCTCCCAGCTTATACCGCTCCACGCCGAGATTCATCAGTGATCCTAAGAAATCACGGTGTGACAGCGCATCCGCAAATTTTTCATTCAGCGGGCTGATGCGCACGACTGCTATCGGAAGCATCGACGCATCACCGTCCTCTGCATAGGATGGCAGAAACAGCGCCGCTTTCCGCTCTGCCGCCTCGTATCCGCCGGACAGCACGTAACGCACGCCCGGGATTTTATTTACCGTACGGTAGAACAGATCCTGCTCCGCCAGCGTCAGAAACTCCGTGTGTGACGGAACATCCCTGTGATAACACTGCTCTGCCAGATCCTGAATCCGTCCTACCAGCACTTCTTCCTCATTCATGGTAATCCCCCTTTGATACACCGCGGGCTGCCCCTGTTTTCTTTCGGGCAGCCCACATATCACACTTTATTTATCAAGCAGC
>OLZW01002941.1_pt1 | contig 10230 bp, 8 predicted proteins | sample 1674281 | NCBI WGS metagenome assembly OLZW01 (sample SAMEA103958157, study PRJEB25191) | human gut metagenome | biome: human-associated habitat [ENVO:00009003]; feature: intestine environment [ENVO:2100002]; material: feces | place: Germany | collected 2013/2015
GGCCTGCGGCGGAATTGCCGCAGCAAAGCCCATGGGCTTTGCTCAAGGGGGCTGAAGGCGGACTCAGCCGCACAGGTCGATGATGGCCTGGGTAAAGATCTTGGCGGCGGTGAGCTGGTCGGCAATGCAGGTGTGCTCGTCGGCGCCGTGCATGTTGCCGTTAAAGCCGGGCATACAGCAGCCGAAAGCCACGCCGCCGGGAATATCGTGGACGTAGGTGCCTCCGCCGATGGCCAGGCACTCCCCCTTGTAGTCGGTGTACTGCTCGTAGCACTTGAGCAGGGCCTTGACCAGCGGGGAGTCAGCGGGGGTGTGGTGGGGAGCGTCCATCTCGCCGGAGACGGAAAAGCCAAACTTGGAAAAAGATGCCTCTGCGGCGGCGCGGCAGTTCTCATCGCTGGCGCAGATGGGTACCCGGCTGTCAAACTGGCCCTCCAGGCCAGTACCGTTGACGGTCAGCAGGGAAAAGGCCAGGGTCAGCGCCCCGGACAGCTCATCGGACTGGGCGATGCCCAGGGCCTTGCCGGCGCAGTCGCCGTGAGGGAAGAGGGCGCTCAGGGCGCGGAGGGCGGCGGTGGAGCCCACCTTGGCCAGGGGAAGGGAGCAGAGCAGATGGAGCAGGCCGGTGATGGCGTTGACGCCCTCCTCCGGCAGGGAGGCGTGGGCGCCCTTGCCGCGGCAGAGGATGTGCAGGCTGTCCCCCTCCGTGGTGTACTCCACCTTGGGCAGATGTTCCTTCAGCTCAATGATCTTGTTGCCCTTTTTGCCGTGCTTTTCCACCGGGGCGCTTTCCAGCGCGTTGTACTGATCCAGCGCCGCAGCCGCTGCCGCCGGGTAGGTGATGCGATAGCATGCGTAGGCAATGAGGTCCGCCTTCATCTGCACCGGGCCAACGTGCGTGATCACGATGCCTGCGGGCATGATGGCATTGAGGGCCGCTTTCCACTGCTCAAAATCCGGGGCTTCCGCTTCGGTCTTGACGTCCACGCACTCACACTCGCTCTCCTGCCCCAGCGAAAGCGGGCAGGCAAAGGTCATATAGATGTGGGGATTGAAGCCCAGCGTATGCCACACCGGCAGGCCGCTGCGCTTGAGCACACGCTGCATCACCCGCTGCAGGTCCAGCAGGGAGATGTAGGAGGCCTCATTCTTTTTCTCAAACGAGATTCTTACTGTAATCAAAGCAGGGACCTCCTAACAGATGATTTGCACCGCAGCCGTGGCAGGCACGGTTGCAGGGCTGGGTAGTCTGGGCGGCAAGGGCCTTTTTGTACTCCCGTACCAGATATTCGTGGGTAACACCGTAGTCCATATGGGACCAGGGCGTTACCTCGTCCAGACCAATGGGGCGCTGGCAGTAAAATGCCGGGTCGATGCCCAGATCTGCAAAGGTCTGCAGCCATGTGTCGTACTTGAAGCACTCTTCCCAGCCGTCAAAGTAGCAGCCGCGCTTGTAGGCTTCCACAATGACCGGGGCAAGGCGGCGGTCGCCCTTGGCGAACACGCCCTCCAGAAAGCTGGTGGTGCTGTCGTGATAGTTGACCTTGATCTTGCGGCTGCGTACACTTTCCAGCAGGTGCTTCTGCTTGGCGCGCAGCATTTCTTCAGTGTCCATGGGCACGAACTCAAACGGCGTATGGGGCTTAGGCACAAAGCAGGCACAGCTGATGGTCACCTGTACACCCTTGCCCTTGCCGCGCTTGGGCAGCGAATAATAGAGGTCTACCACCTTCTGCGCCGTCTCTGCGATGCCCTCAATGTCCTCCATGGTCTCGGTGGGCAGGCCCATCATGAAGTAGAGCTTGACCGAGGTATAGCCCGCGTTGAATGCAATGGTGCAGGTCTTTTCGATCTCGTCCCATGTGACATTCTTGTTGATGACGTTGCGCAGGCGCTGGGTGCCGGCTTCGGCGGCGAAGGTCAGGCCGCTCTTGCGCACCTTGGTGGTCTTTTCAATGAGGCTCTGGGAGAAGTTGTCCACGCGCAGCGAAGGCAGCGACAGACTCACATGCTCCTTGGGTGCCCACTCGTTCAGATCATCCAGCAGCTCTTCCAGCTGGCCGTGGTCAGAGGTGGACAGGCTGGAAAGGCTCAGCTCTTCATAGCCGGTGTTCGCGCACAGCTCCTGCGCCGCCCTGTTCAGAAGGCCCGCGTCACGCTGGCGCATGGGGCGGTACAGAAAGCCCGCCTGACAGAAGCGGCAGCCGCGCACACAGCCGCGCAGCACCTCGATGCTGGCGCGGTCCTGAATGGCACCCACCATGGGCACCACGAAATTCGTAGGCGGGGCAAACTCGTTCAGGTCCTTGATGATGGCCTTGGTGATGCGCGCCGGGATGCCCGGCTCATTGGGGGTGATGGCCTTGACCCGACCATCTTCGTAATACTCCACATCGTAGAACGCCGGGATATAGACGCCGGGGATCTTTGCAATGCGCAGCAGCAGTTCCTTTTTGGAAACGCCGCCCTCCTTCTTGGCCTTTTCGATCTCGGCGCAGATGCCGGGCAGCTGGTTTTCGCCCTCACCCAGCTGGACCACATCAAAAAAGTCCGCAATGGGTTCCGCGTTGCAGGCACAGGGGCCGCCCGCCACGATCAGCGGCCAGCTTTCATCGCGATCCTTGGAATAGAACGGGATACCCGCCAGATCCAGCATAGCCAGAATATTGGTATAGGAAAGCTCGTACTGCAGGGTGAAGCCCACTGCATCAAAAGCGGTGAGCGGATCCTTGCTCTCCATGGTGTAGAGCGGCAGACCAAGACGCTCCATCTCGGCCTTCATATCCAGCCACGGCATAAAAGCACGCTCGCACCACCAGTTTTCGTGGCTGTTGAGCAGCTCATACAGGATCTTTTCGCCGAGGAAGGACATACCTACCTCATAGGTGTCCGGAAAGCAGAACGCAAAGCGGACATCCACTTTTTCTTTGTCCTTATATACACTGCCGGGTTCTCCGCCGGTATAACGACCAGGCTTCTGTACCCGTCCCAGTGCTTCTTTCAGTTTTGGATCAAACATCGAGTCCTCCAATAAACAGTCCATTTTTACACGTCATTTTATTGTACCCGAAATGAGCTGTTTTTTCAATCATTTCCCTTAAACTTTTTGCCTGCACGCCGCATTTCGCACAGGCAGGACGCCAGCTGTGCCCCATCCAGCGGTGGAACGGGCAGCAGATTGAATCCCCCGGTCAGCAGATTTGCCGCCCAGAAGGCACTGCCGCGGATGGTCAGTTCCTGTTCCAGCCGCAGTGCCCAGATGCCTGCCAGCATGAAATTGACCGCCGGGCCTACAGCAGCCAGCCAGAAGAGCCGCCCCGGTGAAAGGCCCCGGGCCGGAGCGTCCATCCGCATACAAAAGCCAGTCATGGTCACCTCAATGACCGGAAAGCGGCGCAGAAACACACAATACACCAGAATGTGCCCGCACTCGTGCAGGAACGCCGCCAGCAACCCCAGCCGCAGAAAGCCGCTTGCATCAAAGTAGAGCAAAAAATACAGTGCGCTACACAAAAGCAGCGGGTCGCGGAACACCAGCGGCCCCAGCTGCCGGGAATCATGCAGCTTCATGAGGAAAGGCCCAGCGCATCCGCCGGGTCACAGGCTGTTCCCTGCCGGTACAGTTCAAAATGCAGGTGTGCTCCCGTAGCGCGCCCGCTGCGCCCTGCTGCGCCCAGCAGCTGCCCTGCTTCCACCACCTCGCCCGGGCGGACATAGGCGTACTGCAAATGGGCGTAAAGTGACTCGCTGCCATCTGTATGGAGAACACGCAGACAGGTGCCATAGCTTGTGCTGCGGTATGCCTGCACCACCGCACCGCCTTCCGCAGCAAGCACTTCTGTTCCCTCTGCACAGGCAAGATCAATGCCCTTATGGAACGTCCTTTCCCCGGTAAAAGGATCCTGCCGCCAGCCGTATCCGTCCGAAACACGGTACTGTGTGGTATCCAGCGGGAAACAAAGCTTCCCCGTTTTTTTCTGCGCCCGCACCGGAAGCACCAAGCACCCCAGCAGTCCGGCTAAAACTGCCAGAAAAATCACCCTCCGTCTGGGCTGCTCCCTGCCGTGCCCGGCTCGTCCCCATCGCTTTGCCCGCACCTTCTGCCTCCCGCCTTCCGTTTGCTTTTTATTTATGCAGGCAAACACGCAAAAAGACCCGGCAGAGGGTTTGCTCTGTCGGGTCTTGCAAATATTATCTGCGTAACTTGAAAAAATCCAAAATCCGTTTCAGGCGGCTTCTGGGGGCGGGTGTCTCCACCACCACCGGTTTTATCGGCTTGGCTGCAGGGGCAGGCTGCGGCTCTGTACGCTTTTTATGATTGACCATCTGTTCCAGCTGGTCAAAACGGTCGCCGCTTTCCGGTGCCGCAGCAGATTCCGGGTGAGAAGCTTCTGCCTGTTTTGCAGCGGGAGCTACTTCCGTTTTCGCAGGTTCTGGCTTTTCTGCTTCGGCAGAGGGTTCAGGATGTTTTTCCTGCACAGCGGCAGAAAGCTTCCAAGGCTCCGGCTGCGTCCAGTCATTTTTCAACAGCTCATACATGCCCATCTGGCCGTTCACCAGTGCTTCGCCCTCAGCGGGCTTTACCTTCTGGTAGCTGCCGTCCGGGCGCATCTCGCGGGCATTGACATTATCCCGCAGCTGCAGCTGCAGAATGTCGGTAAGCTTCCGCACCAGCACGGGATCCTCCACGCGCACGCCCACCTCCACGCGGCACTCGGTGTTGCGGGTGAGGAAATCGCCGGATGCAATATAGATGCGGGTATGTGCACCATCGAAGAAGCTGTAAATGCGGCCATGCTCCAGATAACGACCCACAAGGCTGCGGATGTGCAGGTTCTCCGTCTTGCCGGGCACGCCGGCGCGCACGCAGCAGATGCCGCGCACGATCATATCAATGCGCACACCGGCACAGCTGGCTTCCTGCAGTTTGAGGATGATATCCCGGTCGCTGATGGAATTGTTTTTCAGGATTATGGATGCCGGACGGCCCATGCGGGCGGCGGCAATGACACGATCCATCTCTTCCAGCAATACGCTCTTGAAGCGCAGCGGTGCTACCAGCATCCGGTCGCTCTCCTCAGTCAGCTTCTGCACGGCAAGGTTCTGGAACACATTGGAAGCTTCCTCGCCAATGCCATGGTCTGCCGTAATGAAGGAGTAGTCCGTGTAAAGTTCACTGGTCTTTTCGTTGTAGTTGCCGGTGCCGATCTGGGTGATATAAGAGTAGCCCTCTTTGCTCTTTTTGGTGATAAGGGTCAGCTTGGAGTGCACTTTGTAATCATCAAAGCCATAAATGACCGTACAGCCTGCGCTTTCCAGCTGCTTCGACCAGTCGATATTGTTCTGCTCGTCAAAGCGGGCGCGCAGCTCCACCAGCGCCACCACCTCTTTGCCGTTCTCAGCGGCTTCCATCAGCGCCTGCACGATCTGGGACTCCCGCGCCATACGGTACAGCGTCATTTTGATGGAAATGACCTCAGGATCATGGGCAGCCTTTTTGAGCATGGCAATGAAGGGCCGGATGGACTGGTACGGGTAGCTGAGCAGCACATCGTGCTTCTGCACCTCAGCGGCAAGGTCGTAGTCCGGCGGCGGCAGCATGGGCCGTGCAGCCGGGTAGAACAGTTCCGGCTGCCCCTCCGCTTCCATGCGGCCGGTGAGCTTGTAGAAAAAGCTCAAATCCAGCGGGCTTTTCTGCTCGAACACCCGTTTATGGGTGAGCAGCAGACGGTTGCACAGCAGGCGTTCTACCTCCGGGGCCGGGGCAGGCGTGATCTGCAGACGCACCGCAGCCAGCTTGCGGCGGCGCTTGAGCAGCTCGGTCATGATCTCGCGGTAGTCGATATCATGATCCATCATGCCCTCTTTTACGTCGATATCCGCATTGCGGGTAACACGGAAGAGACATTTTTCCTGAATCGTCTCTTTGCCAAAGATGCTGGCCGCAAAGTGCAGCACCAGCTCTTCGGTAAGTGCAAACTGCGTTTCGCCGTCTTTTTTTACAACGTGCATCCGTTCCATCTGGCTGGAAATGGGAATGATTCCAAGGCTCTGCCCTGCCGGGTGTTTTTCCTTGAGCAGAACGCCAAGGTAAATCTCCTTATTGCGCAGGAATGGGAACGGATGGCGGTTATCCACGATCTGCGGGCTGAGGATGGGGAACAGCTCCGTTTGGAAGTACTTCTTCCAGAAGTGCTCGTCCTCCTTGGACAAGTGGTCAAGATCCACCTTGCGCCAGCCGCACTCCGCCAGTGCTTCCAGCGCCTTTGCGTAGTATTTATCGCACTCCTCCTGCAGCTGTGCCGTTTTGGGCATGATGGCAGTCAGCTGTTCCGCCGCGGACATGTTGGTCTTGTTTTCCCTCTTGACCTTTTTGCCCTGTTCCTGTTCCAGATTGGCGCGCTCCTGCAAAGAACCCACGCGCACCATAAAAAACTCGTCCAAATTGGAGCCGTAGATCGCAAGAAATTTGACCCGCTCTGCAAGCGGAACATTTTTATCTTTGCCCAGCGCAAGAACGCGCCGGTTGAAATCCAGCCAGCTCAGTTCCCGGTTGATAAAAATGGTATCGTCACTCATAATCATTCCCCTTTTTGCTGCGCCGGGCCGCCGGCTGCGGCTCAGCTCACGGTTGCCATTCCTGCCCAGGAATCCACAATGGTCTGTGTCAGGCCCGGAACATTGGCTGCATCTTCTACCCGTTCAAACGGGCCATTCTGCGTCCGGTAATCCAGAATCGTCTGTGCGCGCTTTTCCCCTACGCCCGGCAGTGTGCACAGCGCAGAGAGATCGGCAGTGTTCAGATCCACCAGCACATACTGTTCCAGCCCGGTCGTATCCGGCAGGACCTGCGATTCGGCAGCCTGCAGCGGCACGGCAAAGCCAAAGGCCAGCACTGTGCACAAAACCACCGCCGCCAGCGACAGCGCAAGAAAGAGTTTTTCCTTCTTTTGCAGGACCAGAAGATGCGTTTCTCTCATTGTACCTGACTTTCCTCCAAAAAGAAAGGCTTCTGCGAAAGAATTTGCAGAAGCCTTGCACAAATTTTACGCCAAATTTTCAGCATCCCGCACCATACGGTACAGCACTTCCACTGCAGAACCTGCCGCAGCATCGGTCAAAGTGACCTTTTGGGCAGCAAGACGCAGCTCAGCCGGGGCATCCGCAGCTGCGGTGCTCTGGCTGGAAGCGCGCACCATGTCCAGCATAGGCAGCCCTCCGGCAAGTACCAGCACATCTTCCGGGTCGATGCCCACTGGCATACACACGGCATCCAGCATTTCACGGCCAGAGACGGTTCTGGGGGTCAGGATCAGCGTATCCGCTGCGGCACGCTCGCCCAGCAGCACCGCTGTGCGGTCGCCCAGAGATTTTTCCAGCAGCGAGATCATGGGCACTGCCTTGCTGTCCTGATACAGCAGCACCCGCAGCACTTCTTCCCCCTTGATGTCTGCCGCGTTTGCCAGCAGATAAGGGGTCCATTCCTGCCGCAGATGACGCTCCAATGCCTCGCTCATGCGCAGCACACGGGTGGTACCGTCGGTCATCTGCAGGGCAATGCCCACGCCCTCTGCCACCGGCAGGCGGGCGAACAGGTCGGCATCCTGCCCGGCAAAGGTGCACAGCGGCTGGTGGGTGCCATCGGCAAAATGGTAGGCCATGGCACCGCCGCACACCAGCGCAGGAGCGCTGAGCCGCACACTGCCCAGAATGGACCGCACTGCCCGCGGCGTGCGCTGGGAAAACACCGTAAAACGTCCGCCGCGGCGGACGAACAGCTGCAGCACATCCCGCACCACCTGCGTCAGGTTGCCGTCGGCACCCAAAAGCAGATGGTCCAGATCACACAGTACAAGCGTTGAAGAAAGATGGTTCATACCGTTCCCCTCCTGAGCGTTGCAAGAAAACGAGTGAAGTATTCCGGCAATTCCGAATCGAATCGCAGATGTTCGCCGGTGATCGGGTGCACAAAGCCAAGCGTTTTGGCGTGCAGGCACTGGCCGTGCAGGCTGGTGATGCAATTGTGCGGGCCATACACCGGGTCGCCCGCCACCGGGTGCTGGATGGATGCCATGTGCACGCGGATCTGATGGGTGCGGCCGGTCTTCAGGCGGCATTCCAGCATGGTAAAGTTGTTCAACCGTTCCAGCACCTGATAGCCGGTATAGGCATATTTGGTGTGCGGCTCACTGGCCGGGTAGACCGCCATCTTTTTGCGGTCGGTCTTGCTGCGGCCCAGATTGCTTTCCACGAAGCCCTCATCTTGTGCAAAGCCGCCGTACACGATGGTGCGATACGCGCGCTCCACACTGTGCACCGCCATCTGCTGGGAAAGGCCGATGTGCGTTGCATCGTCCTTTGCCACCACCAGCAGTCCGCTGGTGTCCTTATCGATGCGGTGCACGATGCCGGGGCGAATCTCGCCGCCGATACCGGACAGACTTCCCTTGCAGTGCCACAGCAGCGCGTTCACCAGCGTGCCGTCCGGGTTGCCGGGAGCCGGGTGTACCACCATGCCCTTGGGCTTGTTGACCACCAGCAGATGCTCGTCCTCATAGACGATTTCCAGCGGGATGTCCTGCGGCACGGCCTCAATGGGCTTTGCGTCCGGAATTTCCAAAACGATGGTGTCGCCCGCCTTGAGCTTCAGGCTTTTGGCAACCAGCCTGCCGTTGCACAACACATGACCGTCGGCCACCAGCGCCTGCAGAGCAGACCGGGAAAGACCGGTGTCCTCGCCGCTCAGAAAGCGGTCGATGCGCTGGCCTGCCGTCTCCTGCTCCACCACAAATTCACGCTGTTCCATGGCTCACTGCTCCTTCGGGGACTGCCCGTTCTCAGCGTGCAGCTCTTCCAGAAAAATTACCAGCACCCAGAGGCCCACGCCCACACACACGCAGATATCCGCAAAATTGAACACCGCAAACTGCATGAACAGCAGATTGATGTAGTCCACCACCTCGCCGTTGAGCACACGGTCGATCAGGTTGCCGATGCCGCCGGCAAGGATCAGCAGCAGCGCAGCCTGCTGCAGGTATTTGCCGCGGCTGCGGAAGAACAGCCCATAGGCCACAAAGATCAGCGCTATGCTGGTAGCGATGATGAGGAACAGCTGCTTGCCGCTGAGCAGGCTGAACGCCATGCCCGGGTTGAGCACGAACCGCAGCTCCACCACATGGGGGATCAGCGGCATTGCACCAATGGGCTGCAGCACATTGGTGGCCCACAGCTTGATGGCCTGATCGATGCCAATGAGTGCCGCAGCCGCGAGCAGATTAAAAACAACAAATGCCATAGGATACTCCCAAAATCATTCAGTATAAAAAACGGCGCTCCCTGGTATAAGGGAGCGCCGCCCTTTAAAACATTGTTTTATGCGGAACGCTTAGGCTTCCACAACGCTGGCGCAGCGTGCGCACAGGGTGGGATGTGCGGCATGGCTGCCGATGGAAGAAGAATACTTCCAGCAGCGCTCGCACTTTTCGCCGGTGGCATGTGCAGCAGCAACGCCCAGGCCCTCGACAGCACTTGCAGCGCCGCCTTCGCCCTTGACCAGCTCTACCTGAGAGACAATCATCAGGTCGGCCAACTCGTCCATGGGGATGCTGTTGAGCAGGCCGTACACAGCATCATTGCAGTACAGGGTGACGGCAGCCTCCAGAGAAGCACCGATGACCTTTTCGGCACGGGCCTGCTCCAGAACCTTCTTCACCTCATCACGGACGGCGATCAGCTGTGCCCACTTTGCCTTGAAGGCTTCATCGGCGGCATACTGGCCGGCCTTGGGCATCTCCTCAAAGACAACGTACTTGTTCATGCCCTCGGTCTTGGGCATGAAGTCCCAGATCTCCTGACTGGTGAAGCACAGGATAGGAGCAATGATCTTGTCCAGAGCCACAAGGATCTTGTACATGGTGGTCTGAGCAGCCTTGCGGCCTGCGCCGTTGGTGCAGTACAGGCGATCCTTGGTCACATCTAAATAGAAGTTGGACATTGCAACAACGCAGAAGTTGTACACTGCATGATAGACCTTGTTGAAGTCATACACAGCGTAGCCTGCGCTGGTGTTGACCATCAGGTCATCCAGAGCAGCCAGTGCCCAGCGGTCGATCTCCTGCAGCTGATCGTCAGCCACACAGTCGGTGTTGGGATCAAAGCCGTCCAGATTGCCCAGAATGAAGCGGGCGGTGTTGCGGATCTTGCGGTAAGCCTCGCTCAGCTGCTTGAAGA
>OLZW01002942.1_pt1 | contig 10230 bp, 7 predicted proteins | sample 1674281 | NCBI WGS metagenome assembly OLZW01 (sample SAMEA103958157, study PRJEB25191) | human gut metagenome | biome: human-associated habitat [ENVO:00009003]; feature: intestine environment [ENVO:2100002]; material: feces | place: Germany | collected 2013/2015
CATGTGTCGATTTCATTGCCAATAAATATTCGGAAGCAGCTAGATTACTTCCTGGCGTATGGGATTCAAGTAAGAGAAACAGGGCTACCTCTTCTGCTGCCTTGGCTTTCAAGGCTCGGCTGTTGCTTTATGCCGCCTCGCCGTTAGTCAATGGGAATAGTGAGTTTTATTCCGACTTTAAAAACCCCGACGGCACTTTTCTGATTAACCAGACTTATGACCGGGAAAAGTGGAAGAGAGCGATGGATGCTGCCAAAGAGGCCATAGACCTTTGCGAAGAGAACGGTTACAAACTTTATGGAAATTCGACCAATGACTTGGAGCAAGGGAAGAAAAACTATCATGAAGCCTTTGTCGGTGATGGGATCAGTGGTAGCGGATTTAACTGGAATGAAGTCCTGTTTGGCTTTGCTGAACAGGGAACTATTTCCTACTGTATCAAGAATATGGCTCCTCGTGTTGAATTTACAAGTTATTCGACCAAAGGTTTTAGAGGGTCCTTATTCCCGACGTGGGATTGTGTGAGTAGGTATTATACCAAGAACGGTCTACCTTGGGCAGATGACCCCGAGACTAAGAAGCTTGATCCGTATTCCATTGCACCAGGTGATAGTACGGTACGTTTTCACAGGAATCGTGATCCGCGCTTTTATGCCTCTATTGGCTTTGATCGTGGAAATTATGACGTGCAGGGAAAGACAATAGTGCTCAAATGCAGACGTGGTGAAATGCAGCAGAATAATGGCAATGCCAAGGATGAGTATCAAACGGACAACGGTTATTATTGTCAGAAATGGGTGTCTAAATATGATACCTATAATAGGACTACCGATCAAATAACCTACAACCGTTGGTGCTTTCCTTATATGCGTCTGGCCGAACTCTATCTGAGTTATGCAGAAGCGGATTTCGAATATAGCGGCACACTGAGTACTGCCAGTCTGTCCTATTTGAATAAAGTACGTGAACGTTGCGGATTACCTACCTTTGCAGATTCATGGGCAAAAGCCGGTGGTATTCCTTCAGGAGAGAAGTTGCGCGAAATATTACATGATGAACGCTCCATTGAATTGGCTATGGAAGGCAGACGTTTCCATGATATGCGCCGTTGGAAAATTGCCCATACTGAAATGATGCGTTATCAGAAATCCTGGACATTATCCGGAAAAACCGCTGATAGTTTTTATAAACTTACGGACATGAAAGAAACCGGCGTTCGTAATTTTACCGCTCCCAAGAACTATTGGCTTGCTATTCCACAAGATCAGATAGAAGTAAATCCCAATCTAGTGCAGAATCCGGGATACTAGAGAATCAGCTCTTATATAAATAACAATTAGAGGAAAGGACAAAATGAAAAAGGTAATGTGTTTATTGGCAATTATGTTTATGATTGCCAATACTTCGGCACAAACACGGGTGATTGCCCATCGTGGTTTCTGGAAAACCCAAGGATCAGCACAGAATAGCATTACATCTTTGTTGAAAGCGGATTCTATAGGATGTTATGGTTCGGAGTTTGATGTCTGGCTGACAAAAGATAATGGTTTGGTGGTTAGCCATGATGGGATTATTCAAGGGCATAAGGTTGAAGAGTCCACTCTGAAGGAATTAACCGGGTTATGGTTAGCGAATGGAGAATGCGTACCCTCCTTAAAAGAGCTTCTGGAAACAGCTAAGCGGAAAACATCTTTGAAGCTGGTGCTGGAGTTGAAAGCTCATAGTAAACCCGAACGGGAGATAAAAGCTGTTGAAGAGATCGTTTCGATGATAAAGAAGATGGGACTCGAACCCCGGATGATATATATCACCTTTTCGTCTCACGCATTAAAGGAACTGATCCGTCAGGCTCCCACAAGCACTCCTGTATATTATCTGAAAGGGGACTTATCTCCACAACAACTGAAAGAATTGGGTAGTGCCGGACCGGATTATCACTTCTCTGAATTTTACCGTTATACCGATTGGATTGAAAGTTGCCATGCCTTGGGGCTAAAAGTGAATGTATGGACGGTTAATAAAAAAGAGGACATGCAATACTTTTGGGATAAAGTCGACTTTATCACTACAGATGAGCCGTTGGGACTGTTGAAAGATATAATGAAGGTCAAATAGATATATTTTCTGAGATAATGTATAGTCCAACTGATTACCTTTAATAATCTGTTGATTATTTATGTTTTTGGAAAATGAGTTTCAAGTTTTCAAACGACTGTTCATGTTGATACAGTTGAATGCTGATTGAAAACAAAACAATAGCGGAAACAATGAATGTCAATCTTGTATAAGAAGGCAAACGTCCAAATTTATAGTTCAGCTCCATTAATCGAACTGAATAGGGGTATTTATTAAATAATATAAAATTAGCCAACTAATTCATAGCCAAATTATTGCGAATTAGTTGGCCTTTTTGTATCTTTAGGTATTCCGTGCGACAAGAAGTCGTACAAGTAATTGTTCAGCACTGTGCCTGAACCTATTGTTCTGTCAATAGTAGTCTAAAGAGGCGTGCTTTACCAGTCATGGTTTAGTGCGAAGCCCTCTTGACAATGCAGTCCTTTACAGAAATATCCAATGTATAGGCTGTTAGGCTGACTGATATGAGTAACATATGTGAATCGCTACACCATCGTAATAAAGAAATAGCTTACGGATATTTATAAGCTATAGCCAAAAGGTGGGTAGTCAGGATAGTCTTTTGGGAATGTAAGGCTACACGGACATCATACTGGCAGTGGAGGGGCGGGCTCTAAGTCGGGCGTCAGTTACTTGTACGGAACTTGGTAAACCCGTATTTCTCCTGTCTATGTCAGGCAGGTAAGCCAATTGCAAGAAAAGCCGAATGTGGTGCGGGTAAAGGATTGCGGAGAAAGTGAATGATTCTGTGTAATGCGGAGGATAGAGGTTTAAACATCACCCCATGCGAAATCAGGCAGACTTCCGCAGGGTAATTCTTTGTGAAACGATTGTAGAACTTTTATAAAATGAAGAAACTGCAAATGAGCAAGGCAAAAGCCGAGTGTGCATCTTTAACCGTACGAAACACGACATGAAAAGATATCGATTCTTCCAAATATGAGCGTAAGGTGAGAAAACTGCAGGTCCGAATAGCAAAGGCCCACAAAGAAAAGAGGTACAACAAGGTAAAGGCCTTACGGTACCTACTTGCCACTTCCTACGAAGCCAAGGCATTGGCGATAAGGAAAGTAACTTCCAATAAAGGTAAACGTACGGCAGGGGTTGACCATATGAAGTGGGACACTGATGCCAAGAAAATAGAAGCTATATGTTTATTGAAAAGGAGAGGATATAAGGCCTTCCCGCTGAGGAAGGTCAACATAGCCAAAGCAAATGGCAAGACAAGATCTTTGGGAATACCAACCATGAAGGACAGAGCCGTGCAGGATATATCTTATGGCTTTAGAACTTATAACTGAAAGTGAAGCGGATGCGAACTCATATGGGTTCAGAAAGTTTAGAAGTACTGCAGATGCAATAGACGCACTTCATAGATGGTTGAGTAGAGACTGTTTACCACAATGGATACTGGAAGGTGACATTAAGGGTTGTTTTGATCATATTAATCATGAATGGCTTCTCAACAATGTGTAGATTGACAGGCTGGTATTAAGGAGATGGCTGAAAAGCGGAGTAGTATTTAATTGCAAAGTATCAATAGATACGCTACACTTTTTCTTTTCGTTGGCAAATCTTAATCCGTATCTTCGTAGCATGAAAGAAGATATACGGATGCGCCAAAAATGGCTTGAGCTATACGTCGAAACGGGTTCTGTGACAAAAACTGCCCTTCGGTGCGGGATTACCCGTTCCACGTTATACAGTTGGATAAATTGCGAGAAAGAACAAGGCAAGTCGGAATTGTCCGATAAGTCTAAACGTCCATCAAGACTTGCCAATATGAAGATAACACCTGAAATTGAAACCATTATCCTTAATCTGTGCGTGAGACAAGAAGAGGGGGAGCGCAACGGATTGCCAACTATCTGCTTAGGAAGAGAATAAAGCTCTCAGGCATGACGGTGTGGCGTGTGTTGAAAAGCATCAGGTCAAAGCTGTTGTGAAACGTTGCGAGAAATTTATTTCTTCTTCCAGCCGATTTTTTCCATCGGCAACATCCGGATAACCATATACCCCCGCCGTTGTTCATAGCGGCAGGAAAAACATGCCTGACGGCGATACGTGACGCGCGACTTGTGCCCGCGTGTCGCCATCGGTCGTTATGTCTAACCCCGAAAAGTCAAACAATATTATGGATCAACTCAAACGAATCGCGTTCACGTTGCTGCTTGCCCTGGCGGTATTCCCGCTGTCCGCACAACAAGACAAGGTGGTAGACAGTGAAGCCTACCTTTTCCGCTTCATCGCGGACAAGGACATGTTCTTTTCTCCCTGGAGCGGCAACGGCAAGGAATTGGAACGGCTACTGGCCGCCATCGAGAAGAACCGCGCGGCCATCGAGTCAGGCTGGATGTACCTGTACGTGGCGAGCCACTGCACCAGCGGTCGAACGGAACAATCCGACTCCGTGGCGAAGACCCGTCGCAACCGGGTGAAATCCGAACTTATCACGCGCGGCAAGGTGAAAGAGGTCCATTTCGTCACCGACAAGAAATGCCCGGAATCTTACAAGACCGGGGACGGTGAACCCCGTAACGTGGTGATCGTGCTCCTCCCCGCGGGCGTGGAGGAGGTGGCTGAACTGGCGGGAGCCGACGCCGCTACCAGGGTAGAGGCGTATGACAGGGAGGTGTCGGGCGAGGCTGAACGCGAACGCCTTGCCACGGAGAAAAAGAGGGAGGAGGAACGACTGGCTGGAGAACGTGCCGAGGCGGAGCGCCTCGCCAAAGAGCGGGCAGCTCGTGAAAAGGAGGAAACCGAACGGCTGGCAGCGGAGCGGCAAGCCCGACCGCGAGCCGGAGTGGAGGCCCCCCGGGCCGTGCCTCACACTTTCGCCTTGTGCGCTAACCTGCTGCGCTGGGCCACGCTCACTCCAGACCTCGGGGTGGAATGGCGCATGAACAAGCGATGGAGCCTGCTACTGAACGGCACCTGGACTTCGTGGTCGTGGAATGACAAAGACAGAAGACACGCCCTTTGGGTAGTGGTGCCGGAACTCCGTTATTATATTGGGAAGGAGAAGCACGGCTATCTCGGCGCGATGTTCAGGACAGGGCAGTTCAATTATAAATTCTCCGCCACCGGCAAACAAGGCGACCTGATGGGCGGCGGCCTGACAGGCGGCTATCAGCTCCACCTGAACCGTGCGTTATCGCTGGACTTCTCGATGGGAGTTGGCTGCACCCACGCAGGGTTCGACAAATACCGGGTCATCGACGGCGTGCGGGTGAGAGACGGCAAGGGAAGCAAAGACTACTGGGGCGTGAACCGCCTCGGCGTATCATTAGTGTGGAACCTATTTTAAACACGGAGGAACATTGCAATGAGAAACAAGAAGACACGTTATACAACCATTCTGACGGTGGCTCTCGCACTGTCGTTTACCTCCTGCGTGAAGGACGAACTCTCCAACACGCCGCATCCGGACAAGGGAGCGGTAATCGTTACCACCGACTGGAGCGCGAAGAGTACGGAAGCGGATATCCCGTCAAGCTATATGCTCCGGGTGGGAACGGAAGAACAAAGCGTGAGCGGAATCACCCACACGTTCAAGGCCTTGCTGCCCCCGGGCGGTTACGAACTGACGGCATACAACAGCCCCGAGCACATCAATGTCAGCGGAAATACGGCTACGGTGGCCATGAACAAGACGGGATTCGCAGAACCTATGCCGGGCTATCTCTTCACCGCCCATCAGTCCATCAGCGTGATGGCGGACGACACGCTGAAAGTGACTGTCCCTGTAAAGCAACTTGTCAGGCTGCTGAACGTGGAACTCTCTGTAACGGAGGACGACTACAGCCGCGCGCTCACGGTATCCATCCTTTTCACCAACGGCGACACGAAGCGGATAGAAAGCGACGTTACCTCAATGCTTGCAAGATTCAATGACCAAACAGAACCGATAAAACTCACGGGCAACCTGCTACTGCCTGTCAAGGCGGGAGTAACGGACGCCACCATCACGGGCTGGAACGAGACCGACGGCGGCAACGCGGACGCGAACTGAAAGCAGACGTCAAATAAGGAAGAGGCCATCCGGTTCGATAAAGGGAAAAGCTATATCAATCATAGTTATATCAATAATCAATAAACAAAAAACATTATGAAGATGAACTCGAAACTTTTCATTCTCGCGACAGCGGCGGCGATATTGGCCGCGTGCGCGAAAGAGAACGAGGAACCGAAAGGTTCCGTGGCGGGACGGATCACTGCAGGGGTGAGCGGCCCGAAGACCCGCGCGGTGGACAACACGTGGGACGCCGACCGAATCGGCGTGATGGTGGTGGATGCCCCCGGCACGACCACGACCATGGGCGGCAAGTACAAGAACGTGGGATACGCGACCACGAGCACCGGCACCAACACGGACTTCACCCCGATGACGGCGGGTGGCGGCATCTTCTTCGAGGACGCTTTCCTCGAGTTTACTTTTGCCGCCTACGCGCCTTACGCATCGGGCGCAAACGCCTCCACCCTGCCTGGTACAGACGGGAAGATTACGGTAAATACAAGCAACCAGCCCACGACCACGGAACAGGAGAAGGTGGACTACATCCATGCCACGGGAGCCAAGGCCGATAAAGACAGCCCGACCGTCAGCTTCACGGACAACACCGCCGCGGGCGGCAGCGACTGCTCCTTCAAGCACAAGATGGCCCGTCTTATCCTCAAGGTGCAGGTGTCGAACATCGACGGTTTCGACGACGCTGCCGTGCTGGAATTCGCCGACTACAAGCTGGGCGGCCTGGTTCACGAGGGAACGTTCGATGTGAAGACCGGTACCGCCGCGACCGCGGGCAGCGTTGTGAGCGACTGGATGTTACGCCAGTGCACCGGTGCCCCGAAGACGGCCACGGACAAGTGCGTGGCAACCTTTGACGCCGCCACGGGCGTGATGACTTTCACCATGATCCTGCTCCCGCAGACACTCGCCAACGCTTTGGTGCTTGAGATATCTCCCGATGACGAGGAATACCAGAGCTACTCCAACAAGGACATGATCAAACCCGCGTTGGAGGCCGGTTATTCTTATACCTACACCATCACGGTGAAGAAGACGGGGCTGACCCTTAGCGGAAGCACCATCGAAAACTGGAACGACGGTGGTAGCCATGCGGGTGATGCAAAAATGTAGTGTGTCTGAAAGCCACTGCCGTGCATCAGGCGTAAGACGGAGGCACGCCATATATAATAAATGGTGCGGCAGCCCGCGTCGCAACGGGCAGTGGCACAAAACGAAATAAATAAAGACAATATGAAAATAATAAGGAACATAGCGAGAAGGCCGTGGCCGCGCATCGGCGGCTGGTTGCCGGTTATGATGCTCATCTGTGGGGTGCTCGCTTCCTGTAGCAGTGAGGATGAAAGCACCGCGCCCCTGCCCGACGGCAAGTACCCGCTGCAACTGACGGCGGAGGTGGCGCAGCCGCAGACCCGCGCCGGAGGTAAGGATGCGTGGACGGGCGGCGAGGAGATTAGAGTGTCACTGGAAGGCGTGTTTGGTAACAAAACATACGTGATGGACGCATCGGGCAATGCAAGCCCGAAGGATGCCGATAATGCCTTCTATTGGAAGAACACCGATGAAGCCCGCGTCAGTGCATGGACCCCGGACATAGAATCGGAAACGGATATTTCCGACCAAAGTGGCGGGTACGCCGCTTTCGATGTCCTGTACGCCAGTGCCATAGGGCGTTATGACCAAGCCATAAATCTCCGTTTCATCCACCGCATGGCGAAAATCGAAGTAATTCTCAAAGCTGGCGAAGGCATTACGGAAGAGGAGTTGGAGGGTGCGACCGTCACCATTTTCGGAGACCCGCTAACGCACTCAACCGCCGGCTTGGTATCACCGGGTGACCAATCGGACGGCGAGATAAAGCCCTATTACGATGCCGCAACGAAGAAATACGAGGCGTTAGTGCCGCCGCAGGATATGACGGGCAAGCCGCTCATCCGAATCAGCATAGGCAGCAATGACTTTACCTACACTCCCGAAACAGAAGCTGCCGGCAAATTTGGGTTTTTCGGTGGCAAGCGGTATGCCTACACCATCACCGTGAAAGCCAGTGGCATAGAGGTGACCGCAGCCAAGGGCGGAACGTGGAACGCCGGCGGCAGCGAGAATGTGGGCGTGACCATCACCTATGACGGCACGGAAACAGAACCGAAAATCGGCGACTATTACTACTCCGACGGCACCTGGAGAGACGGTGGCCTGCGCAAGCTCTATGCCGACGGCACGATGGAGTGGGCAGAGACCAAGCCGCAGCCGGAGAACGGTAAGAACGTTATCGCCATCGTGTTCCATGCCGGTCATCACGAAAACGATGCCTCCGATTACTCCGCCACCGGTATCGGTCAGCAGAAGTGCCACGGCTATGCCGTTGCCTTGCAGGATGCCACAAACGGTTATTGTCAGTGGGGCGTTTACGGAACCGAGTTGGGTTGCTGCCCCACGGATGGAAGCGGAAAAAAACAGAACAATTACTCTGCACCTGACATCGACTGGAGCGGCTACGCCTGGACACAGAAAATCATCACCGCTGCCGGCGGCAAGGACAAGTTGAATGCCACCGAAGATTCCGGTTATCCTGCCACCTACTATGCCGTTGTGGATTATGCGCACAAAGTCCCGTCCCCTGCCAACAGCACCGGCTGGTTTTTGCCCTCCATCGGCCAGATGTGGAATGTTTATCAAAACCGCGCTTCTTTGTTTGAAGGCAAGACAGTGGTATCAGGCTTAAAGTCTGACTGGTACTGGTCCTCCTCGGAGTTCTGCAACTCTCCGGCGCGCAGCGCTCTTTTTGTGGATGTGGGCAGCGGCCGCGTGGACTACAACGTTAAGAACTACATGAGTAGTTACTTGCGTCCGGTCTTGGCTTTCTGACCTATTTACCTATTCAGCCTATTTATCTATTATGCGGCGTAGCCGCTCGTTGATAAAGGCTGAATACCCGCGAAGCGGGTCGGATTTACAAACGGAATTGTGGCAACGGCCGCTTGCAGTCTTTGCCCCGCAAGGAAGATAAAAACAAGTAACGTAAAGTTAAAATAAAAAGTGTGACAATGAAACGAAATATCCTACATACCCTTTGGGCGGCGGCACTGCTGCTGACCGGCTGCACGCAGGAGGAGCTTCCCCTGCCCGGTGCTGACAATGCCGCACCGCTCGCCATCACCATCACCGACGGCGGCTATGCCCTGACAACTTCGGCTGACGGCTCGCAGAAAGCCGCTACCCGTGCTACCGAGGACGGTTACCGTACCGAGTTTACCGCCAGTGACGCCTGCGGACTCTACCTTGTGCGCAATGGGGCGATAGTCTATGACAATGTGAAACTCACCGCCACAGCAGGCACGAACGGCAGTCTTACCTGGCAACCCGAAGCGGGCGTAACCCTTGCCGGCGGAATGGCGGGCGAGAAGTATTTCCTCTACTATCCCTATCAAGAGACAGCGAAGATGGCGGGCAAGGTAAATGCCACCGACACCACGAGCGATGGCGATTTCTTCGCCACGCTTATCAATGACTGGCAGCCGGAAGCTGATCAGAGCGACTACACGCAAGGCTACACAGCCTCCGACCTCATGACCGCCACGGGCTCGGGAAGCAAAGCCGACGGCAAGCTCTCGCTCTCATTCTCCATGACCCACCGCATGGCACTCGCCGTAGTCGAAATGCCCAAGACGGTGTATAAGTTCACCGACACCTCCATTCCCGACTATGTGATTGCTACTACAGCCGATTTCAGTGGAGAGGCCAAGCCCTGCCGCAATACGGACGGCACATACCGCTACTTCGTCCGTCCCGGACAAGGCAATACCGTAACCCTCACCGGCAGCTATGCCGACGGCAAGAAGGAGTTTTTCATCACCCCGAACAATATCAGCGTAAGCTCATACAAGACCTATAAGGTGGACGGAGCACCGACGATTGACAAAGATCACAATTTGCAAGTAGGGGACTACCTCCTTGCCGACGGCAATATTGTAGGCAAAGACGAAACTTTGACCGAAGAACAGAAAGCAAGCGTTATCGCCATCGTGTTCCATGCCGGTCATCACGAAAACGATGCCTCCGATTAC
>OLZW01002943.1_pt1 | contig 10229 bp, 3 predicted proteins | sample 1674281 | NCBI WGS metagenome assembly OLZW01 (sample SAMEA103958157, study PRJEB25191) | human gut metagenome | biome: human-associated habitat [ENVO:00009003]; feature: intestine environment [ENVO:2100002]; material: feces | place: Germany | collected 2013/2015
ACCCAGGAACAATGAACCCAATCCAGCACGGAGAAGTTTTCGTAACAGATGACGGTGCCGAAACCGACCTCGACCTCGGTCACTATGAACGTTTTATAGACGAAAACCTTTCAAAGTACAGCAATGTAACAACAGGTAAGATTTACTGGACAGTTCTTAACAAGGAACGTCGCGGAGATTATCTCGGCGGCACGGTTCAGGTAATCCCCCACATAACAAACGAAATCAAATCAAGAATATACAGAGTTGCAAACTCAGCCGAAACGACCGCAGATGTTGTTATAACCGAAATCGGCGGTACGGTCGGAGATATTGAAAGCACTCCCTTCCTTGAGGCTATCCGTCAGGTAGTTTCGGATGTAGGCAGAGAAAACGTTGTTTATATCCACGTTACTCTCCTCCCCTTCATCACAGGCAGCAACGAGATGAAGACAAAGCCCACACAGCACAGTGTAAAGGAGCTTCTCTCACTCGGCATTCAGCCCGACATTCTCGTTTGCAGAAGCGAGATGGAGATTCCTCAGGATATGAGAGATAAGATTGCCAGCTTCTGTAACGTTCGCAAGCAGGACGTTATCCAGAACCTTACCGCTCCTTCTCTTTATGAAGTACCTCTTATGCTTGAAAAGGAAGGTCTTGCAAAGGTTGTATGCGATCATCTCGGACTTGATCCCCGTGTTCCCGATCTCAAGGAATGGGAGGATATGGTTCAGCGTCAGTACAACGCCACAAAGAATACCGTAATCGGTCTTGTAGGCAAGTACGTTGCGCTCCCCGACGCTTATATTTCCGTTATGGAATCTCTGCGTCACGCAGGCTTCGAGAACGAATCGCACGTTGAAATAAAGCTCATCAACTCAGAAGAAGTTACTCCCGAAACGGCAGACGAGCTTCTGCATGATTGCGACGGCATTCTTGTTCCAGGCGGCTTCGGTGACAGAGGCATCGAGGGCAAGATCGAGGCTGTCCGCTACGCAAGAGAGCATAAGAAGCCCTATCTCGGTCTTTGTCTTGGTATGCACATGGCTACAATCGAATTTGCACGTCATGTGGCAGGTCTTACAGACGCAAATTCAAGCGAATTCCACGAAGGCGAGCAGAACGTTATCGACCTTATGCCCGACCAGAAGGATGTTGATATGGGCGGTACAATGCGGCTTGGCTTATATCCCTGCAAGCTCGAAGCAGGTACTATTTCCCGTGAGGTTTACGGCGATGAGCTTATTTACGAAAGACACCGCCACCGCTATGAGTTCAACAACGTATTCCGCAAGCAGCTGACAGAGAGCGGTCTTGTTATCGCAGGTCAGTCGCCCGACGGAAAGCTCGTTGAAATAGTTGAGCTTCCGAGAAGCGTTCACCCCTGGTTCGTGGCTGTTCAGTTCCACCCCGAATTCAAGTCACGTCCCAACAGATCGCACCCCTTATTCAAGGACTTTATAAGAGCGTCGCTTGAACAGGCAAACAAGTAAAGAACGAACAATAACTGCCCGTGAAAGCGGGCGGTTATATTCATATTACGGGATATTTTACATTCCATTTACACCTTCAGACCGTATTTAATCCATTAAAAGAGGTAATTTATGACAGACAGCAACGTTTATGATAACCGTGAATTATCGTGGCTGAAATTCAATCAGCGTGTACTTGAAGAAGCGCAGGACATAAATGTTCCGCTCTTTGAGAGAATGAGGTTTATATCAATATTCACAAGCAACCTGGACGAATTCTTTATGGTCCGTGTCGGCTCACTGTATGATCAGGACCTTGTAGACCCCCAAAAGTGCGAGAACAAGACAGGTATGACCGCCGCAAGACAGCTTAAGGAAATCGCACGCAGGGTAAAGGATCTGCTCTATATAAAGGACTGCGCCTTTTCAGAGGTTTCGGCAAAGCTCAGCGAGTATGCCGAACTTAAAAAGCCCGCCGACCTTAAGGGCGACGATAAGCTGTTCTTAAGGCTGTATTTCGAAAGAGAAATTCTCCCTTTGCTTTCTCCGAGCATTATAGACAAGAACCACCCGTTCCCGTTCTTAAAGAACAGAGCAATATATATCGGCACCCTTCTCAAAAGCAAAAACGAGGAAAAGAAAAAGCAGCTTGTGGGAATATTGAGTGCGGAATGCGACAGGGATTTCCCCCGTGTTATTTTCCTGCCCGGACAGAATCTGAGATATGTTCTGGCGGAAGATGTGATACTGCATTACATTGATACCCTTTTCCCGAATTTCTTCGTTGAAAACCGCTGTATCATGCGTGTCACGAGAAACGCCGACATTGACGTGAACGAGGCTCTTTACGATCACGATATGGACTTCAGAAACGTAATGGAGGAGCTGTGCCGCAAGAGAAAGAAGCTGATGCCGGTAAGAGCCGAGTTTTCATATGACGCTTCACCGGAGCTTGTAAAGCGTATGCTTGATTATCTTGAGCTGTCAGACAGCTTCTCATTTATGCAGAGCTGTCCTCTTGATTTCGGCTTTATGTCCGCACTTGAGGATAAGCTCGAAAACAGGAGCGAGCTTTTCTACAATCAGGTTTCACCGCAGAATTCAATAATGGTAAACCCGTACGAGAGTATGTTCTCACAGCTTTCACAGCACGATATACTTCTGTCGTACCCCTACAACAAGTTCAAGAACTTTCTGCGTCTGCTTGATGAGGCGGCTGACGATCCTTACGTTTCTTCCATAAAGATAACGCTTTACCGTGTCGCAAGAAACAGCGAAATCGTAAGCGCTCTCATAAGAGCCGCCGAAAACGGCAAACAGGTAATGGCACTTGTTGAGCTTCGTGCCAGATTTGACGAGGAAAACAACATCGGCTGGAGCAAGAAGATGGAGGAGGCAGGCGTTAAGATAATATACGGTCTTGACGCTCTGAAGGTACACTCAAAGCTGCTGCTGATAACACGCAAGCAGGGAAGCAACATCAGATATTATACCCAGATAGGCACAGGTAACTATAACGAGAAAACCTCACGACTTTACACCGACCTTACGCTGATGACATCGGATAAGGACATAGGTGCGGACGCAAGCACCGTGTTCAACGCTCTGTCGCTCGGTACGACAGTTGAGAGCAGTACAACACTGCTTGTAGCGCCGAAATGTCTCAAGTCACGCATTGTGGAAATGATCGACAACGAGATAACTTACGGTACTAACGGCTATATCGGTCTTAAAATGAACTCGCTCACCGACAAGGATATTATAGACAAGCTGATAGAAGCAAGCTGTCAGGGAGTAAAAATAGAACTGATAATAAGAGGTATCTGCTGTCTTATCGCAGGAGTACCGGGTTACACCGAAAACATATCGGTCATTTCGATAGTCGGACGTTTCCTTGAACACAGCCGTATATATATTTTCGGCAAGGGTGAACGCAGGAAGGTATATATTTCTTCCGCAGACTTTATGACCAGAAATACCGAGCGACGTGTGGAGGTTGCCGTACCGCTGAAGGATAAAATAATTGCCGATAAGGCAGTAGATATATTCAATACGATGCTCAAGGATAACGTCAAGGCTCGTGTGCAGGGAAGCGACGGAATCTACCGCCATAAAAAAGCTATGCCGGGTGAGGAACACATAGAGGTACACAAGCTGTTCTATGAACGTGCATATCAGGAAGCCGAGCAGGCGCAAAAGCTCTATAAAGAGCCGAGAAAGTCACTCTTTGCAAGAATCCGTGCAAGGCTGCAAAGTAAATAAACGATAAACAAAAGCGGAGCAGGTGAAAATCTGCTCCGCTTATACTTTATCTTTTTATCCTGCTTACTGCACAAGATCCCCGTATACAATGCCGAGTCCTACTGTGCTCATATAAACTCTGCCGTATTTGTTCATATCGCCTACAACAAAATATCCGTTGCCGAGACCGCCGAACTGATGCTGATCATCGCTTACCTTGCTCCATGTCTTACCCTCATCCTCAGACCAGTAAAGACCTATGGAATCATCGTTTGTGGGCTTGCCCCATACGAATATGGTATAAGGATCGCTGTCCGTCTTGCCCTTACCAAGACCTACCGCCATGCAAGCGGCTAAAGAATCCAATCTTGTGAATGTTTTGCCATTGTCTGTTGAAACCTGAAGTCCCATTGAAGGATAGTATACAACGCCCTCCTTGCCGGGTGCAACCACAGGTCTTGCCGCAGCGAATACAGAAAGTGTCATATTCTGAGTAAATGTCTTTCCGCCGTCCTCGCTGTAGAAGAACGCACTGCCGCTTGCGGCATATACATAATCGGGGTTTACGGGGTCGCAGATAATCTTCTTTGAACCTACTCCGCCCTCGCTCTTTGTCCAGGTCTTGCCCTGATCGTCAGAAAAGTAAATGCTGCTGTCGTTTCCGGGTGCCCAGAAGAATCTCTTTCCGTCAGCAGAAACTGCCACATAGCCGCCGTATGCCACATTTCCGCTCTCAAACGGCGAAACGGTAACATTCACCCATTTCTTGCCTGCGTCAAGAGTATACCAGAAGCCCGGCTTTTCTTCACTGCCGCCGCACTTTACCCATATATCAGTTGCCTTTGCCGCTACCGCAAGACCGGTCATTGAACCTGCAACGCTGTTGTGTACCATACCGTATTCTTCGGCACTATCCTGTACAAAGCCGTCATAGTCGGCTATAACGCTTACCAGCTTACCACCGGGTATGCTGATTATATCATACGGAACAGTTTCTTCTATGCCCTTTGAGAAGAAGTAGAATTCGGGGCTTTCATCCCATATATTATCGCAGGTGAACACGCCGTTACCCGATACCACCATTATCTTATTTGTGTTATTGGGATCAATGGCCATTGAGCTGCACCAGTGCATAGACGCTGTTGTTATCCACTCAACTCCGCCGCTGCTCATCTTCATCTTATCGTTGAGAAGCGTCCAGTTCTTACCGCCGTCCGTAGTTACATAGAATTCATCGCCGTACTGACCGTTAGGCTGAGGGACATATATATTCTCCGTGCAGGCAACCATTCTGTCGGGGTTTGAAGGATCTATCACCACATCACCGAAAGACTTCTTTGCAGGATTGATCTCTGTAAAGGTATCATCGGCAATGTTGAGAGTTCTTACGCCGCCGTCAATTCTGTTATTGTTCCACGGACCTTCGGCGCTTGCATAGGTAATTACTATTTTCCCGTCACCGTTATACTTCATTCTCTGCGTATAAAGTTCCTTGGGTGCGTCTGCAACGGGTTTCCATGTAGCACCGCCGTCGGTCGATTTATAAAGGTTCTCCTCCTTTGTTCTCGAAACAGCCGCATATATAGTTGTGCAGGCACTGTCATCGCCCGATTTCGGGTCGATTATGATACTGCATATACCGTTGCCGTTTGACGTTGTCGTCTTTGTTCCCATATCAAGTGCAGTGAATGTCTTTCCGCCGTCGGTCGACTTTATTATACCGCCTGTTCTTCCGCCGACATATACTATATCACTGTTCTTGGGGTCAACCGCAATACGCTCGCCGTTTCCTCTGCCCATACCGTTTCCGTGCGCCGTTATCATATCGGTAAGTTCGGTACGGTTCCACGTTTTGCCGTAATCATCGGAGTATAAGAGGCAGGTTTTGCCGTTGCTGAAATACTCCGTGCCTGCAAGCATATATACCTTGTTAGGATCTTTTTCTCCGAATGCAAGACCGTCTATACCAAGCAGACCATTGTCTTCTTCGCTGATATCGTACGACATGGATTCCCACTTCTGAGTATCTTTATTATAACGGTATGCGCCGCCGACGTCTGTACGGGCATAGTATAAGCCCTGCTCGCTTGTTGCAAATACGCCGCTTACGAATCCGCCGCCGCCCATAGCTACCTGGCTGAACGTAAACTGCGCCTGCGCTGTTCCCGAATTGCCGCCCGATGTTGTAGTCATACTGCTGTCACCACTGCCCGATTGGGTCGCATCACCGCTTGACGATGTTCCCGAATTATCGTTTCCGTTACAGCCTGCGGCGCATATTGCTGTTGCTACCGCAAGTATGACCGCTGTTATTTTTCTGTACTTCATTTCTTATTCCTTTCTTATTAAAGCAGACTTGCTTAATTTTTATGTAAACCTTTACACAAGTATTATGCACCATTTAAGTTAAATTTGCAAGACTTGTTTTGCTGTTTTGTGAATATGTGACAAATCCTCGTAGCCACTATTGGTGATAATCACGGATTTTGCACCAAGAAAAATATGGGCGTGACTTTTGCGTGCTTATATAGTATAATCATATTGCAATCGAATACAAGCCCTGTCTTATCACGTTTACGGCAGGCAAACGGAAATGGAAATGGAAAAGAAAAATGAAAAAACGCATCATCTCCCTTATCTTATGTGCGGCAGTAATAATATCCGCCTGCGGCTGCAGTGCCGATAACGGCACATTGTCAGCCGACAGCTCGTCATCAGCAGCTTCGGCAGCGTCTTCCGCCGAAACCGCATCACAGGATACTGCCTCCTCAGACAGCGGTTCGTCTTACGATACCTCGTCAGACACTTCTGATAAAACAAGTTCCGACGAGCAGAACAGTTCGTCATCAGACAGTTCAGATAAGCAAAACAGTTCATCGGCTGACAGTTCAGACAAGCAAAACAACTCGTCCGATGCTTCTTCCGAAACGTCAAAGCCTTCAACAAACAAGCAGGAAAGCAGTTCTTCTGCCGCTACGGCAAGCAAGCCCGCAAACAGCACAGGTTCAGCAACAAGCAAGCCGACAAACAGCGCCGGCACTGCAACAAGCAAGCCTGCGTCTGCAACCGCCGCCGATACCACCAAAAAGCCCGCCGCAACGACTACAACGAAAAAGCCTTCCGCAACGACTACCACAACAACCTTAAAGCAGAAAGACGACAAGCCGCTGAGCTTTTCAGAAACCTATGAAGCGGAAAACGGAAAGCTGTCAAACGATATGTCCGTCATATCCGACAGCAACGCATCCGGCGGAAAGTCAGCAGGAAAATTCGAAAGCGACAGCTCATACTGTCAGATTAGCATAACCGTTCCTGCCGATGCGGTTTATGATATAGTGATACGCTCAAAGGCTATCGGCCCATACAAAGAGAATGACCTTTACGCAGACGGTAAAAAAGTAGGCACTTTCGTAAGCAAACCGGATAATTTCTCCGACTATACCGTATGCGCCGTAACTCTCAAAAAAGGTAGTCACACTCTTACCGTCAAGAAGTCATGGGGCTGGATAGAGCTTGATAAAATAACAGTAAAGACGGGTGCAAAAATAAGCAACAGCACCTATAATGTCACATCTTCGCTTGTAAACCGAAATGCCACCGCAAACACAAAGAAGCTGTACAGTTTCCTTAAGGACAGCTACGGAAAATATGTAATCACAGGTCAGCAGTGTGACGGCGGAATAAACGGCAACGAATTCAAAGCGATAAAAAATCTTACCGGCGACTACCCCGCCCTGCTCGGACTCGACCTGATGGACTACACTCCGTCAAGGACAGCATTCGGCGCATCATCCTCCGCTGTTGAAAAGGCAATAGAATTTGCCAACAAGGGCGGTATCGTAACATTGTGCTGGCACTGGAACGCTCCGACCGAATACCTTAACAGCACCGCCAACAGTTCTGACGGCTGGTGGGGCGGATTCTACACCAAGAACAGCAAATTTGACATTGCAAAGGTTATGAACGGTCAGGACGCAAAAGGAAAGAAACTGCTTGACCGTGACATCAAGGAAATAGCTAAGCAGTTAAAGCGTCTTGAAAAAGCAGGCGTACCGATTATATGGCGACCCCTGCACGAAGCGTCAGGCGGCTGGTTCTGGTGGGGCGCACAAGGTCCCGACGCTTACAAAAAGCTGTGGAAATACCTTTATAACGAGCTTACGAATACATACGGCTGTAACAATCTTATCTGGGTCTATAACGGTCAGAGTGCCGACTGGTATCCGGGTGACGAATATGTTGATATTGTAGGCGAGGACATCTATCCCGGAAATCACGTTTACGATCCTCAGGTAAGCCGTTTCAAACAGGCGATAAACTACGGCAGTAAAACAAAGATAACGGCTCTCACAGAAAACGGCTGTGTCTTTGATATAGATTCCGCCGTGAGCATAAACGCACTGTGGTGCTGGTTCATGACATGGGGCAACGAGTTTACCGTTAACGGCAGTAATTACAGCGAAAAATACACCGAAAAATCGGTCATAAAGAAAATGTACGCAAGCAAATATTCATTAACTCTCGGATCGCTTCCGAAAATCTATTGACATAAGCTGAAAACGCTCCGACAGGCGAACACCTGTCGGAGCGTTTTTGTTACCGTTTTTAGCTTACGATATTTTTGGTATAATTATCATACCATAAGCGAGCATATCTTGTTGCTGTACTCAACTGGGTCTTCTATAGGCATACCCTCAACAAGAAGCGCCTGATCGTACAGAATCTCGCTGTATGTTTTCAGCTTGTCCTTATCCGTTTCATACAGCTTTTTCAGCGTTTCATAGATAGGATGCTCTGCATTGATCTCCAGCACCTTTTCAGCCTTTGCGTCATGCTCTGCGGGCATCTGGCTGAGCACCTTCTCCATCTCTATAGAAAGCAGACCGTCACTGGTCAGGCATACTGCGTGGGACTTCAGTATCTTTGACAGTCTTACATCCTTTACCTTACCGCCGAGCGATTCCTTCATGAAAGCAAACATATCCTTGCTTTCCTCAGCCTTAGCCTTCATTTCTTCCTTTTCTTCGGGAGTTTCAAGGTCAAGGTCGCCTGCGGATACTGACTTGAACTGCTTTTCGTTATAGTCAACCATCATCTGTAAAGCAAACTCGTCAACGCTGTCAATAAGATAAAGTATCTCGTAGCCCTTATCCTTTACAAGCTCGGTCTGAGGGAGCTTGTCTATCTTGTCTACAGTTTCGCCGCTTGCAAAGTAGATGTACTTCTGATCTTCCTTCATTCTTGAAACATATTCTTCAAGAGTTACCAGCTTCTTTTCGTATGAAGAATAGAACAGCAGCAGATCCTTAAGCAATTCCTTGCCTGCGCCGAAGCCGTTATATACGCCGAACTTTATCTGAAGGCCGAATACCTTCCAGAACTTTTCGTATTTCTCACGGTCGTTGCGGAGCATCTTTGTAAGTTCGTTCTTGATAGAACGCTCAAGGCTCTTTTCGATTATCTTAAGCTGTCTGTCGTGCTGCAGCATCTCACGGGAGATATTGAGCGACAGATCCGCAGAGTCAACAAGACCTTTTACAAAGCTGAAATAATCGGGGAGCAGATCCGGGCATTTATCCATTATAAGAACGCCGTTCGAATAAAGCTGTAAGCCCTTTTCATAGTCCTTTGAATAGTAGTCGAAAGGAGCTTTTGACGGAATGTACATCAGTGCGTTATATGTTGCTGTACCCTCCGCTTTTGTGTGGATATGTGCGATAGGATCGTCATAGTCGAAGAACTTTTCCTTGTAGAACTGATTATAGTCCTCGTCTTTAAGCTCCGACTTGCTCTTGTTCCAGATAGGCACCATACTGTTGAGAGTTTCTATCTCGGTATGTGTTTCATACTCGTTCTCGGTACCTTCCTTGAGGTGCTGATGGCTTACCTCCATCCTGATAGGATAACGGATATAGTCGGAATACTTCTTTACTATCATACGGAGCTTGTAGTCCTGCAGATACTCGTCGTACTCCTCTTCTTCGGTATTTTCCTTTATCTTAAGGGTTATCTTTGTGCCGACATCTTCCTTGTCAGAGTCTGTGATAGTATAACCGTCTACGCCCTGCGAATACCACTTGTAAGCCTGCTCACTGCCGTAAGCCTTAGACTCGACAGTAACCTCAGACGCTACCATAAAAGCAGAGTAGAAGCCTACACCGAACTGACCGATAACGTTTATATCGTCCTTTTCTGTATCGGTATTGTCGTTCTTGAATTTGAATGAACCGCTGTTTGCGATAACACCGAGATTATTTTCAAGCTCGTCCTTTGTCATACCGATACCGTTATCGGTAATTGTTATGAGACGGTTTTCCTTGTCAACCGCAAGGTCTATACCGAGGTCTTTTCTCTCTATGCCGAGATTCTCCGTCAATGACTTGAAATACAGCTTGTCAAGCGCATCGCTTGCATTTGAAATAAGCTCACGCAGAAATATCTCCTTATGAGTGTAGATCGAATTGATCATCATATCAAGCAAACGCTTTGATTCTGCCTTGAATGCCTTTTTTGCCATAAAAATCATTTCCTTTCTAT
>OLZW01002944.1_pt1 | contig 10227 bp, 10 predicted proteins | sample 1674281 | NCBI WGS metagenome assembly OLZW01 (sample SAMEA103958157, study PRJEB25191) | human gut metagenome | biome: human-associated habitat [ENVO:00009003]; feature: intestine environment [ENVO:2100002]; material: feces | place: Germany | collected 2013/2015
GGATCATATGATAGTTATTCACATCTCCCCATGTTTTTCCGGTATTCTTGTAATAATACTCGGCACGCTGCTTGTCTGTCTCTTCCAGCATCACCTCAGCCGCCTCTCTTGTCAGGGAAAACAGCTTCATGATACGTTTGATCCGGTCCTCTTTGTCCGCGCAGACATAAATATTGATGACGTTGCTTTTATCTTTCAGAAACTCCGAAGCACACCGTCCAATGATAATACACGGCTGTTTCGCCAGCTCGCGGATCGCATCCGCCTCAGATTCAAAGGCATTTTCACGCATGCCGTGCTCTACATCGTCCTTATCATATACCGGGATATGCAGTCTCTCGGAAAGTTCTTTCGCAATAATACTCGCCCCAGTACCAAACCGGCGGCTCATCGTAATAACTAAGTTCATTTGCCACTTCCTCCTTCGCACTTCTCATAACGCAAACAAACGCCTTATGACAAATCAAAAAATTTTTCTTTCGCTGTCTTTCATTATAACAAACCCCCACCGAAAACTCAAGGTTTTTCGACAGGGGTATTGGCGTGCTATGCGATTGTGATTTCTTCTATTTTCTTCTTTCCAAAATAGTTAAACAGCGCGATCACTCTTCCCGTGCAGACCATGGCTACAACAGTGCCGCTTCCGATTCCCACCGGTCGTCCTGCACCGATCATTCCGATAGCAAGGGAGATGACAAGGGCAGAGAAATCGAAAAGATTTTTTCCGAATCCCATATTTTTTCCACAGCGCTCACCGAGAACTCTTGCCAGTCCGTCCGCCGGATTTGGGACAATGTTGACATCTACGGTGACAGCAGCGCCGATTCCCGTCAGGATGATAGCAAGGGCAAGGACAAGAAGCCGGCTTCCCATCTGTTCAGGTACCGGGAGAACCCGGTCAAAGATGGTAATAAAGGCGCTGGTCAGGTAGCTGGCCGCAACCTGTAAGAGCTGGAACGGTCGAAATTTTCCTTTCAGCAGCACAATCCGCAATACGATAAAGATCAGATACGCCACAAAGACTGCCGTTCCTGTTTCATAGCCAAAAATCTGTGCCACAGCGTACGGAATGGAGATGATGGGCGACACGCCGAGGTTCGTCTTTGTATTCAATGTGATGCCAAGTGCCAGCACAATAATTCCAACCAGATAAAGCGCAATACGCAGCATCTATTTCTTTTGCTTTTCCTGCATGATTTTTCTTCCTCTTCTATTCCTGTTCTTCTTCCAGTACACATCCTTCCGGCGCGTAAGTCTCAAACAGCCAGTCCTCGAGCGCATTCAGGTTATCGTCGGAATGCTCAACCTCGCGTGCGTAACGCCAGGAAAGCTCCTCAACGTCATGCATGGAAAGTGTTTTTCCGTTTTCCAGCCACCGCGCAAGCAGGATTTCCTGGATCCAGCGAACGGAGAAAAGGGCAAGTTCCATTTTGGAACAGACCATATCATCGTAGACGGCACCGCAGAAATAGGTATAGGCGAAGAACATCAGAAGCTGCTCGCCTATGTTTTCCCACTCGGCACGACGGCTGCTTTTCGCTCCAAAGGTGCGGTGGAATTCTTCACAGATGGCCTGGTAAGCAGATTCGCCATTCTGGTACAGCACTTTTTCTGTACCGTCAAGCACCTCATCCCATTCCGGGCGCAGGCGCTCGAGGCTTCGGAGAACAGCCAGTTCTTTTCTCTGACGTTCCCATACGTGGAATCCCGCAGCGTCCACACCTTTTTGGGCCAGACTTTCCGCCGCGCACTCGCTTAAGGTTCCCTCTTCCAAATGCTTCTCATATTTCCGAAGCAGATCATCAATATCGTATTCCCGCTGTTCTTCCATGCAGATCTGATACTGTTCGGCAAGCTGTTCCGCCGCCCTCATGCGCTCCTGCAGCGGCATCGTACGGTTCTGCAGAATTTTGAACAGAACATCTCTGGTATCTTCCAGCTGCGAGAACATCATGAAATCGAACTCTTCGAAATCATCCTCCTCGTCGGTCTCCTCCGCAAGGAAGCGCACCGGCTCCTGGCAGGACAGAATGATTCGCGCCGCCTCCGGGCAGGAAAGGGACAGGGATAATTCCCTGAGTCCCTCAAATTCCTCCGTGTGTCTCGGATAAAGGCGGCAGGTATCGCAGAGCGCGTCCGGTCCCAGTGCCTTATAGAGATCACACAGATTCTCATCATTCAAAAATGCGCACCGCCGTTCATTCTGACAGAAGCACTCCTCTTCCCAGTTGACCGACCCATGCAGGCGTTTTCCAAACTCCCCCTGCACGTTTTTATACTTCTTAAGAGAATCCTCATCGATCATGATCTGCCATCCCGCACAGCAGGTATCCGGGCAGTATCCGGCCGTACAGACAAATTTATCGTAAAAGTGTGGTTTTAAATATCGCATTTATTTTCCTTCTTTCTTTTTATATAGATCCAGACACATAAGGCAGTAAAAATAACAGCCGCAGCAATCCATACCGGCCATACCGGAATCGGACAGACTCTTGCGTTCATCATGTTCAGTCCCTGATGAAGTGTGAAAGCACCAAATATGGAAAAAATAACAAATGCCAGTGTATTCAGCAGCCCATCGGGAGTTTTGCTCTTTAAAAGATATCCAACCAGCATTCCGAGAATATCCGCTGCAAAAAGTCCCAGAGAGCATCCAATCCATACAACAAAGGCTGATTTCATGCCTTCATTGGCTCCGAACGTGATGGCTGTAAGCTGAGTTTTATCTCCCAGTTCTGCCACAAAAAATGTACAAAAAACAGCTAAGGGTGCGAACTGAATCTTTGATTTACCGCCCTCCTCCTCTTCTTCGTCATCATCACCGGCAAGAGTCGATGCGGCGAAATACAAAAATGCAAGTGCTGCAATCATCTTAATAAGCCAGTCAGGAATAAATTCACTGACAAGTCCGCCCGCCAGAACCGCAAGACCATTCAGAACAAGAATCGCCGCCGCAGTTCCTAGTATAATATCTCTCAACTTATATTTTGAAGTGAGAGCAATCAGCATAAGCTGGGTTTTATCGCCCATCTCTGCGATAAATTCTGTAAAAAACACTTTAAAAAACAGCATCATTTTTCATTTCCTCCTAGATGTAATGCATGTTCCCTCACCGCTCACTGTCGATTACGATGTCCTCCCTTTTTGCATCAATGCACAAAAGAAAAACTCATGTATATCAACTGACAGCTATGCATGATACAAAAACTGTCGTCCATCGATATACATGAGTCTCATTATTTAAGATTTGCCAGATTATACAGTTGCTATAATCAGAATGTTGACAAACCACACTTTCGCGCTAACTACTCCCTCATGGAATATTGAATTTACTTGATAAATAGTATCAAATAAAGAATGTGTTGTCAACGGAATTTTTATCCAGAATGCCTTGTCTTCTTCCAGGATTCTCAGCATCTTGTTTGCATAAGCCGATGTGATTTCCTCATTTTTTCACGATTTCTTCTACAATCTGCAGCATCTCTTCTTTCGTGATTTTTTTCGTTACACTGACTGCATACGCATAGCCATCCGCATTCCAAACTGCCAGCACATAACCATCCGCGCTTCCTTTCAACGTCACCTGCGCACCTGACACATTTGCTATTTCTTCTACCTCATACACATTGTAGTCACCGGAAATATCTTCTTCTCCGATTCCTTTCCGATAACACAGGCTCTGGGCATCGCCTTCTGCGTCTATGCCCTCATAGTCAATCTGGGAAAATTTACCCCATCCGTTGGTGTATTCGGTGTGTTCCACAGTAAACGGCAGATTCTTCAGATCCGATACCGGAAATCCCAGTTTCTGGAACAGTTCATCCGCCGAAGCAACGCTTTCCATACCATTCGCACCGCCAACCATCTTCTGGTCAGAAGTAGGCTCCTGCTGCCCACGGTTGATCTGTGGGAGTACCACAACACCAGTTATCAAAAGTGCCAAACATGCCACAGCGGAGAGAAATTTGGAAATCCGATAACGTCTCATGCGGCGGAGTCTCTTTTCTTCTTCCCCCCATACGGCAAAATCTTCCTGCAATTCTACGTTATTTGCAGGCTTTGTATCATTTTCCGCTGGCTGCCGCTTCATTCCTGCATTTTTCGTCTGATTTTCCCCGGTCCCGGCTCCATCAACCATCTGTTTTTCCACATTTTGAAGGACACGTCGGCGCATATCATCGTTTACTACAATTCTGTCCATAATCTCATCATATGCCTTACTCAAAATCATACGCCTCCTTCAAAATCATTTTCAGCTTCTCCCGGCCCCGTTTCAAATTGGAACGGACACTGCTTTCCTTTCGTCCCAATAGCTCTGCCACCTGTCCTGTAGAATACCCTTCATAATAATACAGATGGATAGCCTCCCGGTACTTTTCCGGCAGTGACTTCACCGCTTCCCAGACAAAGGACAGATCTTCCCGCTCCTCGGCAATCAACTCGTCATTTAACTCATCCGTGTTCCGGAGGCGGTTGTAACCGATCTGGTTTTTGCTCAAATTGACCGCCACCTTTAAAAGCCACGCCTTTTCATGAACCGTGTCCGTTATCTGCGGGATATTTTGCAGGTAACGGATCAGAGTCTCCTGTAAAATGTCCTCTGCGTCGCTGTAATTGTGAAGATAAGAATAAGCCAGACGAAGAATAGAATTTCCATAAGTATCTAAAAGTCGCTCTGCCAGGCTATCCTGCTGCTCCAGATGCCCGCTGCCAGAGACTTTTCCTGCTCGTATCTGCCCAAGGTTCAGGCTTTTACCACTGGCTTTATTTTTCCAACTTGCCTGACTCCAGGAATCGTCAAAAACAGCATCCACCGGTTCCGCATCCATATTCGGATTGCCCCAGGCCAGCGTTCGGTTCCATACTGCCAATGCCTGTGAAATGATACGCTTCATAACCCGGCAAAGTCTGATTTCCAGCTCTGTCTGATGGAATTTTCTTATCCGCCGGGCTCCCACATCCACCAGACGATTCTCCCAAGTCAACAACTCATATCCCCTGTACATATCCGTTCCTCTTTCTAATCTTCTATTTAAGCCTTTCATCGTCCACAAACATCATCATTTTCATAACAGCCCGCGTCCGTCCTGCAAAATCTACTGCACCTGCTCTACCAGTCCAGTCAGTGCGTCCTCTTCCGCCTCTTTTAAAGTGTCATGGTCCGTATATGGATTCGGCATCCCGATCATGTTTTCCTCACTTTCTCCGCTATCCATCTCCATGGACTTCATTGTTGCCCCTTCAGCCGTAGTCTCTGCCCTTCCCACACATGCAGCCATAGATAACACCATTACCATTCCTAATGCCGCCATTTTTGTTCTTCTCATAATTTTTATTCTCCTTTTTTCTTCATTTTCCATGTTTTTTGTTCCGGCATTTCTGCCGTTCTATCTTATATACAGATGGGAATGGGGAAATGTTGCAAAGAAAATGAAATTTTTCAAAAAAAGGATAAGCACCACGAGGGACAACCTATCCTTTTGTACACTACCGCTGACCAGGCTGGATTGACAGGATGGAGAAAATATTCTATTTTTCTCATTTAGCAAATCTGTTTTAATAGCGTTGACAAATGTGTAAAATGAAACGCTACATTGAATGCTGCGCAAAAGTCACCTCGAAAATCGTTCCCCCGGTCTTGCCTGATTTAATACAAATACTGCCATCATGTACTCTAACGATTTCACGGACAAGAGCAAGTCCGAGTCCTACGCCACCCAGCTCCCGGCTTCTGGATTTATCCACACGGAAGAATGGCTCGAACACTCTCTCCCTAAGCTCCTTTGGTATTCCGCTTCCCGTATCTTCTACAGACAGATAAACATGCTTGTTTCTCTGATATGCGGTTACTGTAACCTGTCCGAGCGGATGATTATATTTGATGGCATTCTCAACCAGATTGTATACAAGCCTGTAAATAAGGATATCACTGCCTATCATAGTGGCATCCTCACATTTTCCAATCAGCTTTATATTCTTTTCCACGGCAAGAGGCTCAAGGTCTGCCAAAACCTCTTCAACAATAGCATCCAATATAATTTTATCATCCCTTCCCACCGACTGAAGCTCACTCATGTCTAGAAGAGTCTTTACCATCCTGTTTAATTTATCATTTTGTTCCGTAACCATTTTTATGGTCTGCAAAGTGTCTGCATCATTTCCCGGGTGAGAGGCCGAATTATATAAATCAAGCTGTACCTGCATTAGCGCTAATGGAGTTCGCAGCTCATGTGCTGCATTTGCAGTAAACTGTCTCTGTATCTCAAATGCTTCCGACAGACGCTCAAGCATCTTATTATAAGAAATACCCAGCTGATTCAGTTCCTTAACATTGTTTTCCTCTATTCTTGAATCAGACAGATTCTGAGCCTGTACCTCTTCAATTTTATCTGAAAACTCCCTGATTGGTCTGAGTGCATGCCCGCTTATAAAATAAGTGACGACACCTCCAAAAAGCGCCAGCAAAACCGTGATTATCAGACTGTTTCTTTTATAGTCGGTCTTATTATTGTACACCTGAATCGAAAATTCATCCGCAAACTCATCCCACTTATCGTCCGGTATGCTGATATATATTTCATCTGATTTGTTTCCTTTTTCATCCCCCTGTGACTCTACCGCATCCTGCAGAGAATCGATGTAATGCACACCATTTTTATAGACAAACATAGTCAGGCAGCCACATATAATAGCAATACACAATGTAGTAATGCACGTAAGTCTCCACTGTAGCGACATTCTTTTCATCTGTCAGACTCCTCCCGTATTTTATAGCCTTCACCTACCTTGTTCTGAATGGGATCATATCCCAGCTTCGCCTTAAGCTTTTTTCTAAGTGAAGACATATGTACCCTGATTGCTCCGCTAAAGCTGTCTGCCGTGGCATCCCACACATGCTCTATCAGCTCCTCCTGACTCACCGGTCTGCCTATATTGATAAGTAAATATTCCAAAATACCATTCTCTTTTCTTGTCAGTGGGACCGGCTCTCCCTTTGCATATGCCTCACGCTTAATCGTATCAAACTTTATTTCTCCGCATTTAAGACATATATCATTCTGTACAAATTTCCTTCTTGTCAGGCTTCTGATACGTGCCTCAAGCTCCTGCAGATGGAATGGTTTTTCCATGTAATCATTTGCTCCTGCATCCAGTCCCTCTACCTTATCAGCAATCTGACCTCTTGCAGATAATATCAAAACCTTAGTTTCATCATTGTATTTTCTAAGCTCCTTAAGAAGCTCCATGCCATCCATCCCCGGCAGATTCAAATCCAAAACTATCAGATCATAATTCTCCGACAGTATACATTCAAAAGCCTCTTTCCCATCATAACAGGTATCCACCTCATAACCGGCAGCATACAGACTCTTTGCAACCATATCACATATTTGTTTCTCATCCTCAACAATTAATAATCTCAAAATGTTCTCCTGCTTCTTAACAATAATTTTACAACCTATATTGTATAATACCAAAGTCAGCTGGTCAACAATGCAACAAAAAGGAGCAATATTATGTTGAAATACCAAAAAACATGTCAAATCATTCTGCTTATCCTTGGTGTATCCATGATAAGCTATGGTGCAGTCAGAGGTGAGGCGGCTACAGTGCTTGGTAAAGCAATAAAACTATGTCTGGAGTGTGTCGGAATTGGATAAGAAAAAGAAATTACTATCAAAAAAGCTGGCAAAAATACGTGGATGGATACAGGCCGCAGCAACGCTGCTGACCAATATTCATATTCCGAATTTATTTAAGGGTAAAATATATCAGGGCAATGCAAAAACAGTATGCGTACCCGGATTAAACTGCTACTCCTGCCCTGCCGCGACAGGAGTCTGTCCAATAGGGGCATTTCAGGCAGTTGTCGGATCATCAAAATTTAAGTTTTCATACTACATAACCGGATTTTTTATTTTACTCGGTGTAACTCTCGGCAGATTTATATGTGGTTTTTTGTGCCCATTTGGATGGTTTCAGGATTTACTTCATAAAATCCCCGGAAAGAAATTATCCACAGCCAAACTAAAGCCTCTTAGGTACCTAAAATATGTAATTCTTATTGTTTTCGTTATACTTCTTCCGATGCTTGTAACGAACTCTATAGGAATGGGAGACCCGTTCTTCTGCAAATATATCTGTCCTCAGGGTGTTTTAGAGGGTGCTATACCGTTATCTATTGGAAACGCTGCTATCCGTTCTGCGCTGGGAAAGCTTTTTTCTTTCAAGTGTATGATTTTAATTGCAGTGATTGTACTAAGTATCCTATTTTACAGGCCCTTCTGTAAATGGATTTGTCCGCTTGGAGCAATCTACTCGTTATTTAATAAGGTCAGCCTGCTCAAAATCACCGTTGATAGCAGCAAATGTGTCGGATGCGGTCAATGCTCAAAGGCCTGTAAGATGGATGTGGATGTGTGTAAGACACCGGATCACCCCGAGTGCATACGCTGCGGTGCCTGCATAAAGGCCTGTCCGAAGGACGCCATCTGCTACCGGTTTATGGGAAAATCATGTCAAAAAAATGACAACAGATAACTATTAAACATTTTACTATTATTTTTAAAGGAGAAATTACTCATGAAAAACAAATTATCATTTATTTCTATTTTTACACTCTGCATAGCATTATCACTTACAGCATGTGGCGTAAAGCAGGCTTCCACAACAGATTCTAAGAACACTCAGACTGAAGCCGGCTCAGAAGCATCCGGCAAATCAGATTCCAGGCTTGATGATTTATATCAGCAGGAAAATCAGCTTTTTGCAGATCACGCTGATGTGTGGAACAAGGCATTTGACATGATGAACAAAAGTGACGCCGCTCCAAACGGAAATTATGCTGATTATCTTGCCGATACCGTAGAATCAAACAAGAATTCATTCACAGACGATGAGCTTAAAACACTTAATGAGGATATTGAAACCATACGAAAAATCGAGGAACAGATAGCAGAGCTTGAAAACAAAAATAAATCATCAGACGATAACAAGAAGGACAGCTCTAAAGCCTCATCTGTATTCAGTGATTTTTCCGGTGAGGATTTTGATGGCAATAAGGTTGATGACAGCCTGTTTTCCGGTAATGCAGTAACAGTCGTCAATTTCTGGTTTACCGGCTGCAAACCATGTGTCGCTGAGTTATCCAAGCTTAACGAATTAAATGATGCTATCAAATCAATGGGCGGAGAAGTTGTTGGCATCAACACTGAGACCTTCGATGGCAATAAAACAGCTATCAAAGAGGCTGCCTCTGTTCTTGAAAGCCAGGGTGTCAAATATCGTAATCTGTCAATTGACTCCTCTAGCGCTGCCGGTAAATATGCCTCAGAAATCATGGCGTTTCCAACAACTATACTTGTTGACAGAAATGGCAATATTGTAGGCGAACCAATGCTCGGCGGAATCGATAACCAGGACAACTATGATGCCCTTATGAAGCAGATTCAGTCTGTAATTGATGCAGACAGCACAAATAAATAGTGGTCTACATATAAAAAAGCTCCTGTGCATTGCACAGAGAGCTTTTTAGTCAAATTTGTAATTTATTTCTATACTCGCTTGGTGTCAATCTATATTTTTCTTTAAAAACACGATTAAAGGTTCTAAGACTTCCAAAACCACTGTCCATCGAGATTTCTGTCAGGGTATCATCTGTAGTTTCAATTCTCTGACAGGCATACCCCAGACGCGTCTCATTCACATATTGATTAAAACTGCTGTGGAATGTCTTTGAAAACAATCTTGATAATGAAAATTTGCTCACGCCAAGGTCATGTGCCATTCCATCAAGCGATATACTCTTATTAAAATTGGCAGAAATATATGATACGGTACGGTATATTATATCATCGCTGCCAATTTTGCTCTTTTCCACCAATTTCATCATCGGAATACATCTTGCAAGTATAATCTGTAAATAAGCTTGAACAACCCATATATCATTCTGCCCGGTATCTATTATGGATTCCACTGCTCTGTACACTTCATCCTGAATAACATCACTTTTTACAACAGGATATTGTGGAGCATTATTCCGCAGTACATTTTCAAATCTACCAAAAATCATTTGTGGAGCATTAATAAAAACCGCCTCATTGACTTCTGATGAAAACACCTGATAATGATGTATAACATCCGGAAATACTACTCCTATATCACCTGTTTCCATGTGATACAGCTCCTGTCCTACACCAAGCTCTAATGTTCCTTTCGTAACGCATA
>OLZW01002950.1_pt1 | contig 10220 bp, 9 predicted proteins | sample 1674281 | NCBI WGS metagenome assembly OLZW01 (sample SAMEA103958157, study PRJEB25191) | human gut metagenome | biome: human-associated habitat [ENVO:00009003]; feature: intestine environment [ENVO:2100002]; material: feces | place: Germany | collected 2013/2015
ATAATATAATATATAAATAAAAGAGAAATAGATAGAAATAGATCAGTGCTATCTATCGCGCGAGCGCGTGCGCGCGAGCAACCGAAAAAAATTGGCAATCCAATCAAAAAAAATGATTCTCAAAGATGGCTTTATACAACCCGAAAGATTATCTCTTGTTACGTTGGATCGCCCGCCCCACTGCCCCATGGGTTCCCGTCGTGGCGATCCTGCCGCTGACGCGGCACCACTGAACACAAAAAACGTAATCAATGGAGAAGGATAATTTTACCGTATACTTGATTTTATAAATCGCATATGCTATAATGCCATTAGGCAAAAGATGTTATCGCGTTCATGACTGATCGCAAACAAAAAACCCCAGTGCTGCAACACTGGGGTTTTTCTATGCCGTTTGTAGAGTAGGTGGCTTATTCCTAAGGTTGGCTACCGCCTAGTTTTCTCCGTCCAACCATTTGCAAACGTAGTAGGCAACTACACTCGCCAAAACGGAGAGTAAAAAAGATGTTATCAATTCGAACATGACTGATCACCCCCTTTCTCTACCTGTATTGGGGGTGGTAGCTGCATAAGTATAGCATAAAGGTCAAAAAGGGTCAAACATTATCAGTTAATGGCATGGTTATGCATGTACATGTCATTAGAACGTTCTAAAATGCGTTTTAAGACATTTTAGAACATCTAATGCTAAATTGTATAGATAAGATACTAAAATTGATTTAAAAGGTATTCTAGGCGGTTACAGAGCAATTTACATTATGCGGTTGCATGAAAAAATCCTAATTTGAATCTCAAAAGTGTATTGTAATTATTCTGATACACCTTTGAGATACCTTGCAACGGTGGCAGATGGGATGTTTAATTCTGCGCCTATCTTCCTTACGCTCATGCCCTGTTCATGCAGCGCTTTGATTTGATCGAGTAGGGCTGTGTATGCACGTTTTCTTCCTGCACCAAACGGATTCTTCTCAGCTTTCAACGCTGTTTCCTTGTCTGTTTGTAATTTTACAAGCATTGCTTGAGATTCTTTCAGCTGTTGTTCAAGATCCTTGTACATGGTCAGCAGCTCATCATAGCGCAAATCATTTTTTCTGATCTGATCCTGCCTGTTCTTGGCAATCATTTTCCATTGGTCACGATCCTGAAGCAGGCTCTGATACATCGGAGAGTCGCTAACATCATGCTTTGCGTTAAGTTTGCTGTTTGAAGCTAATGCATCGGCTATTGCAGCATCACGTTGATTGATTGCTTGTGCCAACTCTGCCTCTAATCGTGCGATCTTTTCTTTCTGGGTTTCTCTTGCCACTTTACGCCCTCCTCACTTGAAATGTATCAAAATAATTACGATACAAAAACTATATCATGAGTCTGGTAATTTGTCAATGAATGTATCGAAACAATTATGATACAAACTACTGACACACGACGATTTTGAAGAGATTAACCTCGATCACACATGACTATGACGGGGCAACTGGGAAATTTTTTTCACTTGTCTGTAGAACTGTTCATCGCCTTTGAGTAATAGTTTCCGCGGATTTCCTGTTGCTTTAAGAAGTTGATGAATTTTTGCAAATCGCCATCTTGAAACGGTCGTCCAAGAACGGACTCAGCAGCACCACCGATTTCAATGAGTCGTTTGGTTCTTGCTTTACGTTCAGCCTGTTTTTCACGTTGGATGATCGCTTTCTTTTGCGCTTTGATTTGTTCAATGCGCTTATCAAGTTCAGCGATTCTCTCTTCGGATGATTTCTGTTCAGCCATATTTTATTTCTCCTTTTTTTTCACATCAATAATTCAATAATAACATATACTTGAAAGAAAATCCATAGCGTGATATATTCAGTTTAGTGGCATCCCTTAGTTTACTAAGGGCGCACTTACACGCAACCATAGGTTGCATGACGTGCGCTCTTCGAGGAGCAAAGGCAAAGCCTTTGCAAATTATTGTTTTCAAAAGTGAGGAAATGACAATGGCAATATACAGTTGCAATATCTCTAATGTATCGAGGGCAAAAGGTTCATCAGCATGTGCAACACTTTCATATATCTCAGCTGAGAAAATTGTGGATGAGCGATTAGGAATGACTTTCAGCTATGGAAGAGAAGAACGTGTTATGTTGACAGGAACATTACTGCCAGAAGGAGCGCCAAAGGAGTTCCAAGATCCTAAGGTTTTATTTAATGCTATTGAAAAGTACGAAGTTGCTGAAAATGCAAGGACTGCAAAAAAGATTATGGTGGCATTGCCAAAAGAATTTGATTTTACAATGCAGAAAAAAGCAGTCGATGAATTTATTGAAAAGCAGATCACGTCACGAGGTTATGCGTGCAGCTATGCTATTCATCACGACAAAGAGAATAAGAATCCACATGCGCACATTTTGATAGCAAATCGACAGCTTGACAGGAAAACAGGGGAATGGACAGCAAAGAGGAAAATGGAATATGTATTGGATGGACAAGGCGCACGCATTCCAATCATTGACTCAAAGACAGGAAAACAGAAGGTAGACAAAAGAAACCGGAAACAATGGAAGAGAGTCAATGCTGAACAAAATTTGCTGGACAAAAAAGAAGTTCTTCAGAACATGAGAGCATCCTGGGCGGAAGTATGCAATCAGTATCTTGACCAGAAGCATCAAATTGACCATAGAAGCTATGAGACACGTGGAATAGATCAAGAGCCAACAATACATGAAGGGTATGAGGCGAGGGCGATAGAAGCGTCTGGAAAGGCTTCAGATCGCTGCCAGATCAATCGGGATATCAAAGAACATAATAAGTTATGGATACAGGTGCAGGAACAGCTGAAAGTGTTTGACGAAGAAATTCAGAAACTGAAAGAACAAGAAAAGGGAGAAGAACGCAATGAACGAATCAGAGAGTTACTCAGAAGAAGAGAAGCTGCTAAATCTGTTGGAGGAATTACAGACGGAGAACGAACAACTGCGCAATCAGATACAGATGACTTCCTCCGAAAACTTGAAGCTCAAGAACGAGCTTCAAAAGAAAAGCAATCAGATTGTGTCTCTGAACAAGCAGAAGCAAGAGTTAAACAGTATGGCTACCAAGCGAGAAGACGAACTGTTAAAAAAGAACAAGAATTTGGAAAACGAAATGAACGAAGTGAAGCAGCAGAGATGGACTTCTAAAGCGCAGGAGGAGTATTTAGCAAGACGGGAAAACGAATGCGATAAGAGAGAAAAAAACTTTGACAGAGAACTAAAAGAATATACGATGCAGGCTGAAAAGGCTCTAAAAGCGCGTCAAATGGATTTCGAAGATAAACTTGATAAAATATATGCTAAAAAGCTAGAAACGCTTAAAAAGGCAAATACACGGCTTGTACGGAAAATTGGCATAAAGGTATTTGGAATATGTGCGGTACTAGCTTGTGTCATGGCAGTATGCAATATATGTACCAATAAGACGGTGCAGCAGAAAAAAACATTGCAGGCGGTCATAGATGAAGCAAACGAAGCGAATTGGTATTTGTGTAGCAATAGAGTTATGGTATATGATGTAGAGCATCAGCAAATGGCGAAATATGTGATGGATGGCAGGGCAGTGCAGGTTAACGCTATTGGAGATGAATGGGTTGAGATTAAGTCACAAGGGCTGATCGGCTACATCACGAGGGCTGATTTTGATGACTTTTTTTTTGAGATCAGCTTGAATATAGGCTGATCTCAGCAGGACGATGTATACCATCAGCCACAATTGCAAGGTATATTAAGGCTTCGTATCAAAATAATTATGAGAAAAAATGAAAATTTGATGCAAAGCTATCAACGATGAGATGATGTATAATTTAAAATATGGAAAAAGAAATTGATAAGAATAGCAAGGAAAATAAGGGAAAAGTGACAAAAAAAGTTTGCAAAACTATTGACAATAAAATGATAAAATTTTATACTACAATGCAACAAAGGTGGAAAAAATATATTGATAAGATTAGCGGTCAAGGCGAAGCCTAGTAGTATATATCTAATATACTTTACTATATTATGCGTAGGGGGGTGTAAGTATGTCTGAGAGTGGTAAAAATGAAGTGGATTGGGTTAGGGAATACAAGGCGAAAGAGGAGCTTATGAGGGAACGAAAAATTTTAGAGGTTTGTCCAAAAGAGTTTTATCGAGAGTTGTTTCCCAAAGGGAGTTTGCAGAGTACGGAACGTGATGGTAAAGGTAATGTGATAGCGACTCAGATTCGACCATCTGGTAGGGGCAGAACGAGACAATGGATTGTGGATGACAGTTTGCAGATGCTTGATAAAGTGATTGGTGATGAGTTTGGGTTGGTGCCGCCTATCGCTTTTTACGGAAAGACTCACAAAAAGCAAAATGCTCATGAGCTGTATGCAGTGGCTATTGATATTGACTATGTGGGAGTTCAACAGCTTAAGAACCTTTTGAAGCAGTTCGGAAACGGTGTGCAGCTTTGCCCAACCTACCTAGTAAGCTCTGGAAAGGGGGTACATGCTTACTACTTTCTCAAAGAACCAGTGCAGCTCTATCACAATTTGGAAAGTACGTTAGCAGATTTGAAGGAGTGTTTTATAAGGCGGCTCTGGAATGATACGAGTAGCTTGAAGCCAGATGATCCTGATATAACAGGAATCTATCAAGGTTTTAGATGTGTTGGATCGCAAAGCAAGTTGGGCGCAGCTTATCCGGTAAGAGCTTACAAGCTCTCAAATAATCGCTACACGTTGGGAGATATAAAGGCAAGCATACCAAATTGTGAGGTTGACTTGTCTGTGTTGACAGTGAAGCCGAGACCAAAGGATGTTAAGCGGTTACCTATAGAGAAAGCAAAGGAATTATATCCAGAGTGGTATCAAACGCGGATCGTTGAAGGACAACCTAAAAAGAAAGGCACATGGACTTGCAATGAAGCACTCTATGAGTGGTGGAAAGCCAAAATCACGACTAACGTGAAAGTAGGTGGTAGATATTTTTCAATTATGGCATTGTGTGCTTACGGCTTAAAGTGTGGCATACCAGAAAAACAGATTAGAAAAGATGCCTATTCGTTTCTGGATCACCTAGAGTCTCTTACAGATGACGAGAGCAATCATTTTACGCGTGAGGATGTAAAAGACGCATTGAAAGCGTTGCAGGCAGATCACAAACTCTTGAGTACTATGGCGAGTCGTGAGTGGATTGAGAAACAAACAAAAGTGTCGATTCCAGCAAGTCATAGAGAAAAAGAAAAACGATTAAAGCAAAAAGATCATTTGGAACTTGCAAGGTTTTCAAGAGATATTCGACAACGAATGAAAGGGACAAAGTGGACGGATAATAACGGCAGACCAGACAAATCAATGATTGTTTATGAATGGCGGTCAGCTCATCCAGAGGGCAGGAAAGTTGATTGTATCCGTGAAACAGGACTTGATAAAAAAACTGTTTATAAATGGTGGTTATAATGATTCAGCGCAGAAAACCCCGGCCGTTCGCAAGAACGTCCGAGGGATGAATGCGCCGATTACAAATAACGCAACCATCATTCCAATAGGGTTTTCTTCTGGAATTGTTGGTTTTTCTTTCGAGACGGATCAACTTTTACCACGTACAGGAACGGAGGGCTTAGGGAAACAAGTCCCCGACCTACGACCGTCCTACAGAGCGATTGCGATAAAATAAACTTGATGTAAATTATTTTTATCGCCCCAGAGGGGCGAACAATTCTTAGGGGGCATAAGCCCCCTTCAACCCCCATTCACGCACGAACCTCCCTCTGGTCGGTGCGTTCATATTGAGATTAAGAGCAAAAAAACGGAAAAAGTAAAGTTTTACTAGCATTTACAAGGCTTTTTTGATTTTATGTACTCGCCATACTGTGGCGAGGTTATTCGCCATAGCTGATGGCGAGTACTTGGCATATGCAACGCAAAAAAAAGCTTGACTTACGTCATATTTGGCGATACAATGGACAAGAAAGGCGAACAATATAGTCACAATATGACTCATATTTTGTAAAAAGAGTATTGATCTAATTTAACATAAAAGCAGATCACAGAGAAGAGGCTATCTATACCAATGCGGTATAGATAACCTCTTTTCTGTTTACAAGATTACATCTCCCAATCATGATCTTGTTCAAAATCTCTTGATTTTCGCTTATTTGACTTTCCTAAAAGTTTGTCAGCTTCTTCCCTTAGCTCTTTTATAGACTTTCTTTGGCGGCTTTCTGCGACCTCTTGTGAGAGGTCTATCATATGTTGCCATGTTACAGGTAACTTTTCATGAACTTCTTCTTTCCAAGCCTCTATAAACTCACTGGAAGCCCTTAAACCCAATTTCCAATAGACTCGATTTATGCCGTCCACAATTTGTTTCTTAATCTGCAAATCTATTTTATCATATTCTTGATCTTGCTTTAAATCATTTAATTCTTTTGTCAACTTTTTAATTTGTTTCCGCTGTTCTTTGTTCTTCTCTTCCAGCTCATCAATATGTTGCACTGTGATGCTCTGCATAAGACTTTCTAAGGCTGCCGTAGCCGCCTGTTCACCTGTTCTGGCTGCTTTTAAGGCTCTCTGTTCTCTCTGGTAGGCATCTAACGGCAAAACGACCTTTTGACGACTCAGACGGCTTATCTGGGCATACTCTGGCAAATCATCAGTACCATCCGTGTATTCGCCATTTAAAACTCCAAGGCGGAAGGTATCCGCTTCATAACGGTCCGCAACTGCTTTTTGTCTATCTTCCAAGTATGTGATATCCTGCGCAATTTCCATCTGTTCACTTTTTAATTTATTTACAGCCTCAACAGCTGTACCCCTTTTCAGTTCCTTAATTGACCGATTTCCCTCTATTGTCGCCTCATTCAGCAGATTCACCGGTACACCAAGTTCCTGCGTCAGCTGTGTCTGCATCTGCTCATGGATATGCTGTAAGTCAACTCTTGTTATCGCTTCTTTTGCTGATAATTTCCATCCGTCACGCTTCCGATCAGCGACAACCGGAACGAATGCGAAATGCATATGCGGCTGCATCTCGTCCATATGGACATACGCGGACACTACATTATCATGCCCATACTTTTCCGCGAAAAAATTGTAAGCTGCCTTGAAAAACGGCTCCCTGTATTCATCAGCAAGATCTTTAGGCATCGTCACCACCCAGTCGCACAATACATTAACATCCTTCCGCTTCAGACATCGCACTTCCCCTAACCGTTTATGCACAAAATCAAGCTGCTTTAACGGCTGATCATCAACCGCAAGATTATAGTTCAACTGTGTACGTTCTGGAACCACATTTTCTCCCAGTCCATCTTTTGTCCTGTCATAATGCCCGAGCATATGTCCAAGCGTTCCTCTCGTGTATTTCGTTACATGCATGATTACACTCCCTTCCGCCAGTCTCCCATGGCGCTATTTGCTACACTCCAGTGTAGCACGTGAAACACCATCGGTCAACTGGTGGAGCAAGTTACACCAACCGCTTCGCGGATTGGGTACCTTGCCCTTGCAGGGGGCAGGGGCTTCGCCCCTACAACCCCAAAAGCGTCACAAAGCACAAAGCACCCATAGGGGGGTGTCGTAGTACCCCCCCTATGGAAACGCAAAAAAAGAGAGCTTTTCAGCTCTCTTTTTTCTCTATCACTTCGCCAGTCTTTGGGTCACACTTCGGTATTCTCGGAGCGTGACGGCGACTGCCTATGTAGCGGTCGAAGAAAAGAGTGTTGTTACTTGCTACCTCGTACTCAACATTCATTTCTTCATCTTGCAGGAAGTCCATAAGCTGAGCATACTCCACTATGTCGTACTGTCTTATGAGTGCCTGCAAAGTTTTCTTTATCTGCGTGATCTCGGAGCGTGTCAGCTCCGAGAAGTCCGCAATATTAAAGCCGTTGATGGTCTTAATCTCTCGCTCATCATACTGAGCTTTCTCTGGATTGTCCTTATGCGTGAGGTATCTGTAATACCCTCGCACCTGTTCCAGAGCTTGCGGTATCGGCTGATTAAAGCCGTCTGTCAGAGCCTTAACCACATTGTAGGAAGTCGGACCACTATATGTCAGTATCACATGATAGTGGGGCTTCTTCGGTGTGTTGTCTGGGTTCATGTCTTTGTCGTGCAATGGACTGATTGCACATTGTAATCCAGTTTTTTGGAGCTGTTCTCTCCAATCAGCAGGAGCCGACTCCGGATAGAGAACGAAAGCCCAGTTTCGTTTCTTGATGTTTTTAGCCATAAAAAATCCTCCGATTTCTTCGGAGGGTACAATCTCGTTACCTTGACAATAAGCCCAATTACGGCTATAATTATCCTACGGTGAGTATGTGAGCTTGACCCTCATGTATTCGTGGTCTGGTATTGGCGTACCAACCACTAAAGCCATTATACGAGAATCCGCCCGCCTTGTCAATTTGACACTTGGCAGGGCGGGTTTTTTTATGCTCCGCAGGCTCCTACGCGGAGGGCGACCTCTGGAACAAGTAGGGCGTCTCCCTCGGAGTGCGTACCACGCTATCCAGAAGTCAAGGGACGGGGTAGTATTTGCTATCGCAAATCTCCACCCCTCACAGCCCTTGACTTCTGGATTTTTTGGGCTATTCCGTCTACGCCGACGGAACAAGAAACTTGCGTTTCCCGTCCCGTCGTCTCCGCCAGCATACCCCAAAAACCGCTTCTTAAAGCTCCATCTCCCAACCTTTGGAACGCTTCGGAGCAGGTGGCTCTACGATTTTCTCAATGCCCTTGCTGATACCGACACGCTTTTCCATCTCCTCTGCCATCTCTGGGAAGCCGTCCGCTTTCGCCCACTCAGCTCCGTACTCTGCCAAGCCGTCAATCAGCTTCTCTTGAGCCTTGCTCAAGTTGCTTATACCGTACTTGCCGTAAGTGTAATTGCCGTTCTGGTCTTTCTCTCGGTCGTACTTGAGCATACCGACCGCCTTAACGACATTTGTAAGGCTCTCGTAAGCCCCCTTGAGCTTGTCTGTGAGGTTATTTATCTTGTTCCATAGTTCTGCCTTAACCTCGTCTAATTGAGCCGTCAGAGAGCGAATTTGACCCCTCAGAGAGCCGTTCTCTCTTTGCAGGTCTGCTATCTGTTTGTCTTTGGCTCTGCCGTCTCGCTCTGACTTCTCCAAGAGCTGATTAAGATTGAGCTGTCTTTGGTACATCTGCTGAAGCTGTTGCTGTTGCCTTGCCAGCTCATCAGACTTGTTGTTGAGGTGCTGCTCTCGCTGATCCGCTCGCTGCTCTCTCCGAGAAACAGCAGCGGAACGCTCTCGCAGCTCTCCAATCTCGTCTCGGTTTGCGGTGTAGGCTTTCGCCTGTTCCTTGACCGCTTCAAGGTCTTTTTTCTTTATCGCTACGACACCAAACGGCAACTTCGTGCCGGTGGTGTCTATCTCGTCTATGCCGGTCTTGAGTTCTCGCAAAGGCTCGACCTCTGCGACAATGGCTTCTTTCTCCTGCTCAATCTCGCCTATCATCTGGTCTCGTACTTCCTTGTATTCCTCGACCGACAAGCTTCCTCTGGCTTTTCGCTCGGCTTCGACCTCAAGCCCCATATTTCGACAAATTTCGCCAAAAACCGACCTTTCATTTTCTTTCCAGAGCTTCGTAGCGTTGTTCTTTCGGCTCTCTTTCTCTGGTTGGTAGCCCATTTGCTTCATGGCTTTGTCCAGAGAGTTCCTGGTCTCAAGCCCCCTTGTATATCCCTTGGCTACTGGGATATAGTCGAGGTGCAGATGGGGGCTTGCTTCGTCCATATGGATATAAGCCCCTATGAGCTTCAAATTCGGGTTTCGTTCCTCGAACCCCTTTACATACTGCACAAGGGCTTCTTTGGCTCTCTCCCTCGTCTCTGGCTTCTGGAAGTCCTCTTTACTGCCCCACTGCACCACATCTTCATAGAACAGCTTTTCGCCGTTCTTCGACTTCTTGATGTGGTCGCAGTAGTCCTCTATCTTTCGGTCAGCTCGTTTCTGCTTTGCGTTGTACTTCTCCAGAGCTTCACCGAAGATTTCTTGATAGGCTTGCTTTATATCCTTATCGACTAGAGTGATGTTCTCCGAGGACTTAGAGACATCAATGTTGTCTGGGATAGGCTTGCCTATCTTCTCATATTCTCGCCTATTATGGAGCTGACTTCCCTTGCCTTGTGGCATTGATACTCGACCCATAAGAACACCGCCCTTCAAGTTTTTCTTTTACTGCTATCCATTATACAAGGTTTTGTTACTTTTGTCAA